>Ga0114978_10003246_pt1 | contig 13360 bp, 8 predicted proteins | sample S_140212_EF_Meta_FD_87027 | JGI IMG/M metagenome (GOLD analysis project Ga0114978, IMG submission 87027) | Freshwater microbial communities from Lake Simoncouche, Canada to study carbon cycling - S_140212_EF_MetaG | ecosystem: Environmental > Aquatic > Freshwater > Lake | place: Lake...
ACACTCAAAGAAACTGATAAAATTGCCAAAAAAAAGACACTTTTTGACTTGCTTTGTTGTTCCTTTGTAATGAATCTTTTTGCTATGAAAAAAGGCCAATTAAACATTATGTTCAAAATTAAGTCGGAAACGCGTAGTTTTCGATGTATTGCTGCAATTTTTATACTTTTTATTTCCAATTCACTTAATGCCGAAATAATTACAGGTGCAGAACAAACTTATTTATATCTAAATAAACTCAAAGGCAAAAAAGTTGCCATTGTTGCCAACCCCACTTCTATGATTGGGCGCACCCATTTGGTAGACAGTTTATTTTCCCTCAAAATAAATATTAAAAAAATATTTGCTCCAGAACATGGTTTTCGTGGAGAAGCTGCCAATGGCGACCATATTGATAATTCCGTAGACCCTAAAACAAATATCCCCATCGTTTCACTTTACGGAAAAAACATCAAACCTTCCAAGCAAGATTTAAAAAATATTGATGTTGTTATATTTGATATTCAGGATGTTGGAGTTCGTTTCTACACCTATTTAACAACATTGCATTATGTAATGGAAGCCTGCGCAGAAAATAAAAAACAGCTGATTGTTTTTGATCGCCCAAATCCAAATGGATATTATGTTGACGGCCCAATTTTAGAAGACCAATTCAAAAGCATGGTGGGAATGCATCCCATACCTTTGGTTCACGGAATGACGTTGGGCGAATTGGCTAAGATGATTAACGGTGAACATTGGTTGCCAAATAACTTAACCTGCAAGCTTGAAGTAATTCCCGTTCAGAACTATTTCCATAATTTATTTTACCCCTTGCCTGTTGCTCCTTCTCCCAATTTACCTAATTCAACATCTATCATTTTGTATCCATCATTGGGTTTGTTTGAGGGAACTCAAATTTCGATGGGTAGAGGTACTGAAAAACCTTTTGAGTGTTTTGGTGCTCCATGGTTAAAAACGGGCAATTATCAATTTACGCCAATTAACATTCCAGGCAAAGCTGTGAATCCTCCGTTCCTTAATCAGAAATGCCGAGGTTTTCTCCTCACAGACTTTGCCAACGACTATATCGTTACTTATAAGCATATTTACCTCGATTGGTTGGTGTTGTTGTATAAAGATTGTCCAGATAAAAGTAAGTTTTTCAACTCGTTTTTCGATAAATTGATAGGCACGGAATCTGTTCGCTCTCAAATTATTGAGGGAAAATCGGCCGTTGAAATTAGAAAAACTTGGGAACCAGGTTTGAAAACATTTATAGAAAAAAGAGCTCCCTATATGATTTATACCTACGATGAAGATTTGGGATTAATGGGCAAAAAAGAAAAAAAATAAACGTAAATTTGAACTATGTATAAAATCATTCTCACTTTAACAGCAGCGACCCTTTTATTTAGCTGTACGGATACATCAAATCATATTGGAAAAACCGTTGAAACCCAAACGGCTATTTCAGTAAAAGATGCGCTTGCAACCTTTACCAAAGATGGAAAAGCAACCGAACAAGTAGTTTATGGCAAGGTGGTTGATGTATGTCAATCAGAAGGTTGTTGGTTTGCATATGAATTAGGAGATTCAACATTAACGGTTGACTTCAATGATGAGTTTACTGTGCCTAAAAACATCAATCACAAAGATTTATATGCAGTGGGGCATTTTTACAGAGATACTGCGAATTCAGATGAACCTAAAATGGATTCTGCCATTGTTATTTCTACGAAATTCAGAGCCCACGGGGTGAAGTTTAAGTGAGGAATTATCCCGAAAGCTTTCGGGAGTTTATAAATGTTTATGAGAGATTATAAGGGTTTATAAGGGTTGGTAAAGGATTTTTTTCTTAGTTACAAATTCTAACAGAGTATAAAAACAAAAACCAGATACCGAAGTATTTAAAAACATACTAGTTATATAAACCAAAAAGGCGCCGTTGGCGCCTTTTTGGTTTATAGTGTATTATAACAATTATTGAATTTCAAATGTATTCATGAATGCTGTTGTGAAGTTACCCGCACGGAAATCAGCATTTTTCATCAATTGTTGGTGCAATGGAATGGTAGTATGAATTCCTTCAATAACAAACTCACTCAATGCACGTTCCATTTTAACGATTGCTTCTTCTCTGGTTTGAGCAGAAACGATCAATTTAGCAATCATTGAATCGTAATATGGAGGAATGGTATATCCTGCATAAATATGTGAATCAACCCTCACTCCATGTCCACCCGGTTTGTGTAATACCAAAATTTTACCTGGACTTGGACGGAAGTTATTATGAATATCTTCTGCATTAATACGACATTCGATTGCTGCCTTTGTTGGCAAATAATCTTTACCTGAAATTGGCACACCAGCAGCAATTAAAATTTGCTCTTTCACAAGATCGTAATTAATTACCTCTTCCGTAACAGGATGTTCAACTTGAATACGTGTATTCATTTCCATGAAGTAAAATTCTCTATGTTTGTCAACCAAGAATTCAACAGTTCCTACTCCTTCATAATTGATAATTTGAGCAGCCGCTTTTGCAGCAGTTCCCATTTTTTCTCTTAATTCAGGTGTCATAAATGGAGATGGCGTTTCTTCCAACAACTTTTGATGACGGCGTTGGATTGAACAATCACGTTCAGACAAATGACAAACTTTACCATATTGATCACCGGCAATTTGGATTTCAATATGACGTGGGTCTTCGATGTATTTTTCCATGTACAAACCGTCGTTACCGAAGGCTGCACCCGCTTCTTGCTTTGCACTATTCCAAGCTGGTTCTACTTCTTCGTCATTCCAAACAATTCGCATACCTCTACCACCACCACCGGCAGTAGCTTTCATAATAGCAGGATAGCCAATTTCATTGGCTATTTTAATTGCTTGTTCAACGCTCTCCAATAGTCCCTCAGAACCAGGAATACAAGGAACACCTGCCTTTTTCATAGTGTCCTTTGCGTTACTCTTGTCGCCCATTTGATCAATTTGTTCTGGAGTAGCTCCAATAAATTTGATACCATGGTCGCGACAAATTGCGCTAAAACGACTATTTTCAGACAAGAAACCATATCCAGGGTGAATGGCATCGGCATTGGTAACTTCAGCAGCAGCCAATATTCTAGGAATATTTAAATAGCTATCTCTACTTTGTGGAGGACCAATACAAACTGCTTCATCTGCAAAACGAACATGTAAACTTTCTTTGTCGGCTGTTGAATAAACCGCAACTGTTTTAATGCCCATTTCTTTGCAAGTACGAATAATTCGCAAAGCAATTTCACCGCGATTCGCGATTAGAATTTTCTTAAACATAACGTTTCAGATTATGCAGGTTCAACCAAAAACAATGGTTGGTCATATTCAACTGGAGAAGCATTGTCAACCAATACTTTTACAATTTTGCCATTGATTTCGCTTTCAATTTCATTGAAAAGTTTCATTGCTTCAATGATACAAACTACTTTTCCAGATTTAACTTCATCACCTACATTAACGAATGATGGAGTTTCAGGATTAGAAGAGCGATAGAAAGTTCCTACCATTGGAGATTTGATGGTAATTAAATTATCAGCAACTGGAGCTGCAACCGGTGCAGAGGCAACGGGTGCTGAAGCAACAGGAGAAACCGCAGGTGCTGCAATTACTTGTTGCGCTACTGGAGCTGCAACAGTAGCGGTAACCACTTGAGCTGGGTTTTTACGAATTAATAATTTAAAGTCCTTACGACTAATTTCGACTTCATCAACCGCGTTGGTTGAAACGAATTTTATTAATGCTTGAATCTCTCTTAAGTCCATATAGATTTATATTGGGTAGGCAAAGAAAAAGAAAAAATGGCAAAAACGGCCAAAAAATCATAAAAAAAGGTGATTTTTTGCCTAAAAATCTCAAAAAATCACCTTTTTTGTTAAAATTCAAAGAATTATAGTGGAATATTTCCGTGTTTTTTACGCGGTAAATTGACCACCTTGTTTTCTAACATTTCAAATGCGGTAATTAATCGTTGACGGGTTTCCTCTGGAAAAATAACTTCATCAACAAAACCTCTTTCTGCTGCTCTGTATGGATTGGCAAAAAGATTTGAATATTCCATTTCTTTTTCTTTCAATGCGGCTTGTTTGTCATCGGCCGAATCGATATCTTTTTTGAAAATAATTTCAGCGGCACCTTTGGCACCCATCACGGCAATTTCTGCACTTGGCCATGCAAAATTCATATCTGCACCAATATGCTTTGAATTCATAACATCGTATGCACCGCCATATGCTTTTCTTGTAATCACCGTAATTCTTGGAACTGTAGCTTCACTAAACGCATATAAAAGTTTAGCGCCATTGGTAATAATTGCGTTCCACTCTTGGTCAGTTCCTGGCAAAAATCCTGGTACATCTTCAAGCACCAACAATGGAATATTAAAAGCATCGCAGAAACGCACAAAACGCGCTGCTTTTTGGCTACTATGAACGTCTAACACCCCTGCTAAGTTTGCTGGTTGGTTGGCAACAATACCAATACTTCTTCCTGCCAAGCGAGCAAAACCAACAACAATATTTTCTGCATAATTTTTATGTACTTCGTAAAACGAACTTTCATCAACAATATGTTCAATGACTTCTTTAATGTCGTATGGTTGATTTGGATTACTAGGAATAATGTCCTTCAAAGAATCACGCATTTCATTTGCCATATGATATTCAACCTTAGCTGGTTTTTCTTCACAATTTTGAGGGATATAACTCAACAGCTTACGTAAATCTTGTAGACATAGAATTTCATTTTGAACTGTAAAATGGGCTACCCCACTTTTTGTTCCATGAACTGAAGCACCACCCAATTGCTCAGAGGTTACATCTTCATTGGTTACTGTTTTCACTACGTTAGGTCCTGTAACAAACATATAGCTCGTATTTTCAACCATGTAAATAAAATCAGTTAAGGCTGGAGAATAAACAGCTCCACCGGCACAAGGGCCCATAATTGCAGAAATTTGAGGTATTACACCACTACTTCTTACATTTTTATAAAAAATATCGGCATAGCCACCCAATGAAACAACGCCTTCTTGAATTCTTGCACCACCTGAATCATTCAAACCAATAATAGGTGCTCCATTTTGGAGTGCCATATCCATGATTTTGCAAATTTTCTCGGCATGTGTTTCTGACAATGATCCACCAAATACAGTAAAATCTTGGCTATAAACATAGGTCAAACGTCCGTTGACTTTTCCATAACCGGTAACTACACCATCGCCAAGCAGTTTTTGTTTGTCCATTCCAAAATCAGAACTTCTATGTGTAACAAAAGCTCCAATTTCGCAAAATGTATTTTCATCTAACAACAATGATATTCTTTCTCTTGCTGTTAATTTTCCTTTTTTGTGTTGTGAATCGATTCTTGCCTGACCACCACCCAATAGTGATTCAGCTCTTTTACTATTTAATTGATCTCTAGATTCAGACATATAATTGCAAAGTTAATAAAGTAGTTAAAAAAATAGCCCCATTAAGGGGCTATTTAATATATTTTTTATAATTATTTATCGGTTGGCGGTGCATCCTTAAGTGAATTCAAATCAAATAACAATGTAAAACGCATTTGATTTTGCAATGGATGGCGGTTTGCCAATGGAATTAAATAAGCCGCATCTACACTTAATGATTGGAATTTCAAACCAATACCTGTTGTAATGTATTGGCGTCCACCTTTTGTTTGTGATTCGTAAAATAAACCAGAACGAACAAAGAAAGAATTGTCATAAACATATTCTAAACCAATGTTGGTAATCCATTCTTTCATTTCTTCAGAAAATCCACCTGGAGCATCATAGAATGACTGTATCATTCCTTGAATTGGACTTACGTTAGGATCTTGACCAATGTATTGACGAATACTGTTTTTATCAACGGAGTCCTTTGAACCATCATAATTCCTAAGATAATAAGGTCTAGTAGGAACCAAAAGCTTATTGAAATCCAAGTACACATTTAATTTATTATAATTATCAATTTGTGTGCTGTAACCAACACCCAATTTTAAATTGGTTGGAATGAAATCTAATTTCTCTTTAGAAGAATATGTCATTTTAGAACCAATATTTTGAATATTCAATCCAAAATTAAATAAGCGTTTTTTACCAGCAATACGGATATCTGTTTTGTACAAAACATTTATATCACCCGCAATTGAAGTGCCCGCGTTATAATCAATTCCATTTTTGATTCCACTACCAACAATGTTAGAGTATATATAACGTAAATTAACTCCCATTGATAATTGCTTAGAGAAAGCCAAAGCATAACCACCGTCAATGGCCATTTCATTTGGATTAAAACTACCCTGAGGATTTCCGTCGTAGTCGGTAAATTGAATATTTCCCAAAGAGAAATATCTAAAAGATCCACTAAGAACGCCTTTTTTACCAACCTTGGCATAACCAGATAAATAAGAGAATCCAACATCATTTACCAATTGACGTAACCAAGGAGCGTAAGAAATTGCAAATCCTGAAGATTTTTCAGCATTTAACAAATTCGCATTGTTCCAACTTGCGCTATTCGCATCTGGAGAAAACAATGCAACTCCAACATCTCCCATTCCAGCACTACGACTATCAGGCGTGATTGTAAGAAATGGTACCATTGTGGTAACAGTATTCAATTGCCCAGCTAATTCTTTAGACGAAATAGTGTTGGTTTGTCCATAAATACTTAATGAACTTACTGAAGCAATTATCGAAAATAAAATTTTTCTCCTCATATCTCTGTGGGCAAAAATAGGATTTGTATCGAGAGATTTGTAATTTTTTTTCAAAAGGTTAATCATTTTTTATATTTTTTTTTGTAATTATCGCAATTTTATAAATTTCCCACCAATGAATTTAGACAAACCATCGGATGTTTTAACATTGATTTTATAATAAAACATATTGCCATTCGCCGCAATTCCATTATCCCCTCTTCCATCCCAACTTATTGCATTAAATTTTGACAACGCTGCATATTCTAATTTTGTTCCTTTTGCCATTAACGAACCCACGGTTGAATATATTTCCCAATTCACAGTTAAATCCTCACCCGACAAATTATGTGATACCCAAATATTTACTGTCTCTCCCAATGAAGGATTAGGAATAGCTCCATGTTCTGAAATAATTAAGTCTCTTCCTGGAACTACCTCAAAAGAAATACTATTCTCACCAGAATTATTATAAACATCCCAAGCCCTGCATTTTAAGGTATGCTGGCCAGATGTTAATATTGGTAATGGAAAATCAATATAACCAAGTTGATATGAATTGTTTTCGTAGGTAAAGAAATTATTCACAACATAAGATTTTGCATTTTCGGTACCCTCATCGAGAATAATTTCCAAATCACGTCCAATACCAGCACCGGTAGCGTTGATTCCACTTTTATCATAAATTCTAGCGAATGCTTTCGATTCAGAGGAAACTTTACTGTTGTTAATGAACATTGAATCATTTACAAATAATTGAACTTGTGGACCAACGGTATCAACTTCTGTAATCTGCTCACTTCCCCCAATATTAAAAACCCATGAACCACTTGCATCTGTTTCACCATTTTGAGCGTAAAACACGGCCCTTCCTTTTCCAATATTGTAGGCTATATCTTTAGGAACGCTAAATACCAAGGTGAATTTACCCGCAACTACTGAAACTGAACCTTTATAAAGAATACTGGTTTCGTTTTTAAATGGAATTTGATAAGATACCTTATTGTTGTTTAACGTATATTTTTGAGTAGGCTTGTCATAAACCTCAACATCCAATGTACCATTGAAATTGGTCATTATGGTTTTTAATCGCTCAGTAATATGTCCTGAAAGTTTAACAACAGAAAAAGCTTTTACAGTATCCTTGAAAACTGATACTGCTTGACCATTAATAGAATCAACAGACACGAAATTCTTAGGGAATGCAATTTCCATGGATGGGTCACCCAATAAAGCAAATTTGTTATCTTCTGTGAGTTGCCAGCTTTGACTTGGTCTATTTTTTAAACGCTTGTAAACTTCTCCCAAAGTAGGAATGGGTTGATTGGGTTTAGGGAAGCCGTATTTTGTCCAGAACGCATCATTTATAATTGTATTACCTGAAACGAAAACCAATCTGGTTGTGGTCATTAGTCCTATAGCGCCTCCATTGGGATTTAATAAAGACAATTCTCCACCACTTTGGAATTTAGGATCGTCATACCGAGCAAATTCACAGGTTGCAGTAAATAGAACAGGCATTTTGTATCTGTTGTTCCAAGAGTTGATCATTGTCATATCCAAAATTTCTTCTTGTGCCCAACCCTTCTCACCGCCATGACCTTGGTAATTCATGAACAAAGTACCGTCGCTCAAAGCACTGTTAATTGCGCTGCTTACCTCCGGATATTTTTCATTATTGCCATTTGTAACTTGCTTGAAAGCGTCAGCATAAACTTTATTTAATCGAAGGTTCGGATAATTTTTGGCAATGTATGTTGAGTATTGTTCAGATTCCTCAGTGAATTCAGCTTCGTACGATTTGTCCATATCGTCACAAACAAAAGTTAATCGGTTTCGCCATGACCCCAAAGCCTTTTTGTCGGAATAGCGTTTTAATTTATTCACAACACCTTGGGCCTCGGATAGTGTTCTAGCTGGAATTCGCCCTATTACAACATCCAAAGTATCATTATGTACGATTGGATTGCCGGAATTGGTTTGTAAATATCCCAAAAAATCATCCAAACAAAATAAGGATTGCTTATCTGTTCCATTTGTTGAATGATAAATAGGAATGAAATTAGAATTTGGAGAAACCCTACCCTGCATATCGTAAGAAGCAGTTCCTACCAACAAAACATATTTGAGTTGCTTGTTAGATTTGAAATATTCTGAACGGATATAATTTCTAATGGCAACTAGGTCTTGTTGTCCACCACCATATTCATTATATATTTCATACAAATTGGCAACTTTCGTTGAGAAATGATCGTAATCTGTTCTGAATTTTGCCAAATCATTGGCAGCCGACATAAAATCAGGATGAGAAATAATTAACAAATCAAGATTAGCACCTTTCAAGATATCTTGATTTTTGATTTCACCTATGAATTTTGGTGTAAAGCAGTTCTTTTCGTCAAAAGCCCAAATACGCGAAATGCGCTGATTTGAATCAATAGGTAATTCTAAGGAGTTGGCATTATTCGTATATGGCAATTGCGAAATTTTATATGGGTTTGAAACATCCCAAAATAAAAAACCTGTTTGGCTCACTGGGAATTTAAATTTTACTTGACTTCCCCCCTCAGCAGCAATTTTATGTTGTATAGGAAATTGATTCTTATTAAAATTGAGAGGTTCCAAATATGAAATTTCATAATAATCTAAATAGCATCCATCTTTGTTGTTATTTCTATCTAATTTAAGATTCAATGAAAGCGAATTATTGAGAACAGATATATCTCTCAATGATCTACTTGTAAGATAAACCGTTTCATATTCACCATTTTTCCTAAAGTTTAAGATTGAATTCTTTCCATTCGCAGTTAAATTGAGTCCTCCCGCTTCGTTGTACATGCTAACTCCAATGGATAATAAGAGATTTACAGTATCAACTCCAGGAGGAATTGTTTCAATAAATGTTCTTTCTAGTGTTTCGTTCCCTAATTTTTCTCCAACCCAAAATCGCCCCATGTTTGTAGGATTGGATAAGTCCGTATCATGAAAAATCAAACCTTGTCCTTTTGTCAAAACAACAGGATTATTTAATGTGGGCAAATTTAGAGAAGCTATTCTTAGTCCTTTTTGATTATTAAAACCAAATATACCGATAGATCTTGACCCATAAAAGTTCACAAAGTGTCGGTAATTGTTAGCCTGAAAGTTACAATCTCTCACGGCTTGTTTATAGATTAAGATATAATCAGATTGATCAAATATCCCATCAGACTCACCAACAACCATAATTGGCACTTCAGATACGTTTTGTAAATTTGAGTCATTTGTTTCATTTAATTGGTCTCCTTGGATACTGTAAAAATGAATATTCATTGGATTTATGCCTGAAGGATTTAATCCTAGTGACATACATTGGGCATAATCTATTTTATAAACACCCGTATTTCCAAATTCCAATTTCACCCATTTACCTGAGGATAAAATTCCATCGGCAAACAATGAAAATGGCAAAAGGAACGAAAAGACCAAGAGGACGACAATTCGTTGTAAGTGCATCATTAAAAATGAGTATGTTTTATGCATGAATTCTTTGAATCAGAAATAGAACGTAAAATTCGTAAATAAATTTCATATAAACCATTTTTTAAAGGTTATAAATCAATAAAAAAACAAAATATTACAACTTGAATTTGCATTATTAAGAATATTTACGAAATTTTTTTTTGAATTTTGCGTTTTATACTTACTTTTGTTTCAAACTATAAAACATGAAAAGAGCATTACGCACTATTTTATTTGGTTTATTATTCAGCAGCAGTGTTACTGTATTCGGGCAAGATCCTGAATTGACGCAGTTTTATGCGGCTCCTGTTTATACAAATCCTGCATTGGCTGGTTCTGCAGTTTGTCAAACTGGCGCAGCCGGTCGATTGGCATTAAACTACAGAAACCAATGGCCAAATCTTCCTGGAACGTTCCGTTCATTTTGCGCTTCATGGGACCAACATATCCCTGCCGTGGGTGGTGGAGTTGGCGCAATGGTATTTCACGATATCGCTGGTTCTGGATTATTAACATCAACAACAATTTCTGGTGTTTATAGTTATTTATTACCTATTGGTAGAGGTGGTGGACGCGTTTTCATGCGTTTTGGTTTACAAGGATCAATGGCGTTTAAGAGCATCGATTTTAACCGTTTGAAATTTGGTGACCAAATTTTGCCTACACAAGGTTTTAAAAATCCAACAGGAGAACAAGTTCCTGCTCAAAGTATTTCTTATCCTAATTTCAACGCTGGTTGGATTATGTATAACAGCAAATTCTACATGGGTATTGCTGTTCACAATATCAACCAACCTAACTGGAGCTTTTATAATAACCCAGATGAAATTCTTCCAAGAAGATATACTGTTCATGCAGGTGGTGTAATTAAATTATCTAAAAGCCGTTATGAAGAAAATACATTCTCTCCTAACGCTTTGTTTATGATGCAAAGAAATTTCACTCAACTTAACTTAGGATTCTATGCAAACAAAGGTCCTTTGGTTACAGGTTTATGGTTCCGTCAAACATTTGGTAACTATAAAAATTCTGATGCCATTATTATGTTGGTTGGATTTAGAAAAGACAGATTTAAATTTGGATATAGCTACGACTTTACAGTAAGCGATGGTAGAAGTGCTATCCCTTCAAGTCATGAAGTAAGTGCCACTATTGATTGGTGTGTTCCTCCAGGAGGAAAGCCATTCAAACCTTTGAAGTGTCCAGAGTTCTAAACACAATACAAAAAAGTCCGATTAATCGGACTTTTTTTTTGGAATAAATAAAAATTTCACTATGTTTGCAAATAATATGGTATTTCTGTCGTTATAATAATTCAAACAATGACAACTGTTAAACAAATGAAAAACACTTGGTTATTGGCAACTATTGTTGCTATGGGCTTCACAGCATGTGGACCTAAGAACGTAAGTAAAACTACTGGCCAGTCGTATAACGATGCGAAATGGGGTGGTTTTGCTAATCCTAAGTACAAAGGGCAAGAAACTGGTCCTGGTTTGGTTTTAGTAGAAGGTGGCAATTTTGTCATGGGTAACACTGAAACTGATCTTCAATATGACAACAACAATGTTGAAAGATCTGTTACGGTTAATTCATTCTACATGGACGAAACTGAAGTTAGTAATCTCCAATACAGAGAATACACCTATTGGTTGATGCGTGTTTACAACGCAGAAGCGGGTGGTCGTCAAAACAAAATCAAATTTGCAGGTCAAACTGTGGGTGAAGAAGAACGTTTATTTGAAAAAGCGTTACCAGACACCAACTGTTGGAGAAGCAAATTGGCATACAACGAACCGTTTGTAGAATATTACTTCCGCCACCCTTCTTATAAAGATTATCCTGTAGTTGGTGTAAACTGGCACAAAGCGTCTGAATATGCAAAATGGAGAAGTGATCGTGTGAACGAAGCTATTCTTGATAAAAAAGGAATCATCAAATTTGACGTATCAAATGCGCAATTGAAAGAGGCTCCAAACAATCAATTTAATACAAAAGCTTATTTGGCTGGACAAGATGCAGGTATTTTCAGTGGTACTACTGAAGATGGTTCTGTAGCGAAACCAATCAAAGGTCAAAATATGTTAGGTAAAAAGCCTTTAACTAATTTTGCAAAAGCAAAGAAAAAAGACCAAAAACGTTACAAAGTAAATATGGAAGATGGTATTTTCTTACCTGAATACAGACTTCCTACTGAAGCTGAATGGGAATATGCGGCTCAAGCAAATATTGGAAACACACAATTCAGTAACGTTGACGATAAGAAAATTTACTCTTGGAATGATTATACTATCCGTATTAAAGATGGTAACGAAAAAGACCGTGGTAAAATTAGAATGAACGTAATGCGTGCTAAAGGGGACAATGCCGGTTTAGCAGGTGGTGATTTGAATGACGCGGGTATGATTACTACTCCAGTGTTTTCATATTGGCCAAACTCTTATGGTTTGTATAACATGAATGGTAACGTGTCTGAGTGGGTAATGGATGTTTTCCGTCCTTTGTCACTTGAAGATATGGATGGATTCATGCCTTTCCGTGGTAACAAATTTGAAAATCCTAAGTTAGATCAAAATGGTCCTAACGGGTTATCTGAAAAAGATGAGTTAGGTCGTTTGGTATACGAAGACGTAACTGAAACTAAAATCAAAGAAGGTGGAAGAAGAAACTATTCTAAAGCCGACAATATTGGTTACAGAGACGTAGAAAACGATGCTAAATTGAAAGACGAAGAATTTAAATACGAATATGGTATTACTACCCTTGTTGACGATAAAGCGCGTGTAATTAAAGGTGGTAGTTGGAATGACCGTGTTTACTACTCGACTCCAGGTACTAGAAGATTCTTAGATCAAGACTTCGCAACTTCTACCCTTGGTTTCCGTTGTGCAATGATTAGAATTGGTTCACCAGTTGGTAACTCTTCTAAAAAATACAACAACTTGCCTTCAAGCGGTATTGATAAGAAAACAAAAAGAAAATCAGGACAATACTAATCCTAACAAATATATTTAAAAAAGCCCCGGAAACGGGGCTTTTTTTTTGTGCCTGACTCTTGCTCTTGCTCTGCTCTGCTCTGCTCTGCTCTGCTCTGCTCTGCTCTGCTCTGCTCTGCTCTGCTCTGCTCTGCTCT
>Ga0114978_10003250_pt1 | contig 13351 bp, 12 predicted proteins | sample S_140212_EF_Meta_FD_87027 | JGI IMG/M metagenome (GOLD analysis project Ga0114978, IMG submission 87027) | Freshwater microbial communities from Lake Simoncouche, Canada to study carbon cycling - S_140212_EF_MetaG | ecosystem: Environmental > Aquatic > Freshwater > Lake | place: Lake...
CGATCTGGACATCTTGTTAAATTTCTAGAAATACCAATTAACTCGCTATCAATATCAATTAGAGAGGTGTTTTTACTAATCGAAACACCTTGAGATTGAGCAATTAAGCGAGGGTCATTTGGTAAGCAAGGTATACAAGAATTAGCAGGACGTGTTAGTTGATAAATACCAGTACCAGTTGTCTCAGCGAGTTGATATTTATAACTACATTGATCATATATTCCACGATTAAAACTCATTTTATAATAATATTATTTTTATTATCTTAATATATATTTATATTATTATTATACTATATTATTATATATTATTATAATTTATTATATTTTATTATTATTACTATTATAATTTATTATATTTTATTATTATTACTATTATTATTATTAAAATTATAAATTTATTTTTTTATAAAATTGATTTTTTATTTTATTATTTTATAATTATTTAATTATTATTTAATTATTATTTTATAAACTTAGTTATTATTTTATATGGAGCTAGAAACAAATATAGATTTAAAAAATATTATGGATGTAGAACCATTAGAACCATTAGAATCATTAGAACCATTAGTAGTAGAAGAACAATGGTGGGACTTATATGATTTTACAGAAAATAATATTGTAAATATAGAAAATGAAGGAAAAACATTATATAATGAAGATACAAATGATAGACGTAAAACAATATCTGTTATTACTTACATTGAAAATTTATTTAATTTTGAAAATAATTCTATAGATAATGATAGTGTTTGTAGTAATGGGAATGGTAGTAATTATAATAATTTACCATTTAAGGGGAATTTATTTGAAAAGGTAAATTTTCAGGAAAAAATGAAAATTTAACTAAAATTGATTTTATTTTTTTAGTAGATATATTTTACTTTCAAGACTTAAGATATTTTTAGTTTTGGAAGAATTTCAAATTTAAAAGATGGCGCCTAAATCTAGGACTGATAAAAAAGTTTTTACTCGTAAATATTATACAAGGACAACTACAGTTGTTTTTGAAAAGAATAAATTTTCTAATAAATGGTGCGATAATATCGAATCACAACATCTTCTGAATAGCAAGGGTGAATGCAAAACGTGCGAAAGGAACAAACTCAAGAATGAAGCTCGTTTGGAAGCAATCCGTTTGGAAAAATCGCGTTTGGAAGCTGAAGAAGCAGAATTCGCGTTTCAAGAGCTTCTGGATGTTACAAATTCTGAAATGGAAGCAAACAATAATAGTTATGTTTCTTATGATGAACTCGAGGAACTTATGGGGTTCTAAATACATAATTTAACTCCTTTGATAGATTTATTTTTTTTTAATTGCTTTTGTAAATTCTTATGTGTAAGTTTAAGTTTTAATAGTTTAATTTTATGTGTAAGCTTATGTTCTTTAGTATTAGTAATATTATTCATGTTATTCATATTATGTTTTTTATTTTTAATCTTACTCTTTCTTTTACCTCCAGTTTGACTTACTTCTTTAGGAGCAGTATTACTAGTATTACTATTCACAGTTTTTTCAATATCTTTATTCATTTCATCATTTAATTGTTTTAGAGCACCTTCTAAGTCTTCCTCGCTTTTAGGTTTTTCAGGTTCACTATTTGAGCTTTCACCACTTTCACTAGGTTCACCACTTTCACTAGGTTCAGGACTTTCAGATGTTTCTAAACCCAGATTTCCTAATTTATTAATATTATTACTATTGCTAGATACTATTCTACTATTTGTAGAATCAATAGTAGCAACTGAACTATTATTCATGCTTTCTATTTTGTTCATATTACTAATATAATCATCTACAGATATAACTTTATTATTTTTCGATATTGGTACATTGCTAGGAATAGGTTTAGTAGTATTAGTGCTATTGATACTAACATTAGAAGTAATACTAGCATTAGAAGTAGGTAAAATCTTTTTTGTTAAATAGCTATTAGCCATATTTGCTGTACTTGAAACTAAATCTGTAATACCAGAAACATTATTTCCAATACCTCCAAAAAAGTTCTTGATTCCAGATGTTGCTTTAGTTATAACACTTTGTCTATCAGCAGGTTCCCCACTTTCTTCAGCATCTTCATCATCATCTGGAGGAAGTGCTGCTTCTGATAGTGCTTGAGTTTCTTTTAAAGTTTTATCTACTTGAAATAGGTTAGTTATATATTCATTAATTTTATCAAGATCTTGTTGCCTTATAGCATTCATATATCTTTGTGTATAGTCTTTAACATGTCTTAATAAATCTATTAATTCAAATTGAAGAGAATCTAACTTACTTTTTAAAATTTCAAAATGTGCTGTTGTCATTGGTTGAGATTGATTCATACCTTCAAAATTCATTGGTTGATAATGCTGGAGTTGTTGATGTTGTTTTTGTTCTTGACCATATTGATTATATGGATTATATTTATAATATTGATGATATTGATTATTTTGATGTCCTTGTGGCATATTCATTTGTAGTCCTTGTACTCCTTCTACAAATTTATTATATGGTTGTTGTCCTTGACCTTGTGGCATATTCATTTGTGTATATTTTTCTTGTATATCATTAAGATTTTTATTCTCACCTGCTGATGGATTCATAATGTTTTTTTTAATTTCTTCTAAAATTGTAGCTTTATCTTTATCATTAATTTGTAATTTGCTTATTTTATCTAAAATTGTATCAATCCCCATTGTGTTTTTTTTTAATTCTTCCATTCTAGAGTATGTATTGGAGAATATATTGGATAGTATATTCTTATATTATATTGTGATATAATTATTTATAATTATAAAAGATAAAAAAAATTAAAGAAATAACATTACATAACATTACATAACATTACATAACATTACATATAATTACATAGCATCATCTATAAGTAATTAATTAATTTACTTACATCGTGGCATTTGAACACCTTGAGGTAAAGGGATAGGGGTATAACGAAACATTTGACTACCACGTAAATGCATAGGGGTAGTATCAATAACACGTCCTAAGTTAGAAGGATTTCCACGAATAACAATTTGTTGTGGTTGACAAGAATTCATGGATCCTTTAGGACAAGGATTTAAGTAATCAAGCTGGGGGCATTTAGAAGCCAAGCGTGTTTGACCTTTCAAATCGCTTTCTAAATCAGTCATATTACCTTTAATAAGACTAACATCGTTTCCACCAACAATACCAAATTCAATACGCGACTTAGCATAATTCTCAAAACGAGAGGGATCAATTACCCATCCTAGAGTTCCTACGGATTGAGCAAGATCATTTTTATAAGCACATGTATCATAAGATAATTTTGTAAAAGACATTTTATAATTATTTATTATTATTTAAATAATTTTGTATTATATTATATATATATATTATTTATTAATTAATTATTTAATTATTTGATTAATTAATTATTTAATTATTTAATTATTTAATATAGATATTATAATTTACAAATTAAAATATATAAAAAAATTAAATTATAAATAAAAACAAACTACAACATCTTATAATTGAAGTATTAGATTGCTAAAGTATTAGATTGCCATTTCTGCTTTAATATTAGGATGTGCTTTGTATCCTAACAATTCTATATCTTCAAATGTAAACTCTGTAATATCTCTTTTCTTATTTTTAATAATTAATTTTGGGAATGGATAAGGATTTCTTTCTAGATTAATCTTTACTTGTTCAATATGTGATTTATATAAATGAGCATCAGCTATAAATACAGTTAATTCCCCTGGAGTTAAATCAATACCCTCAGTATTACACAGTAAATAGACAAATAAAGCACCACATGAACTATTCCAATTATTAGCAAGAAAGTAATCACTGCTACGTAAATATATAGCAAGATTTAGCTCTTTTTTAGTTACATTAACATTAAATTGATATTTACATAGGCAACTAGGCAGGGCGGCTTTATGAACAGTTGAACAATCCCATAAATCTATTATGATGCGTCGACTAGATGGTTCAGTTTTAATAAGATTAATTACATTAGCTAGTTGATCATATCCAGTACTATTTTCTGTACCAGCACTGTAATCTACTCCACATCCTTTATATTCTCCACCAAAATGCCGATAGTTGAAACCATATGTTTGTCCCATATCACCTTCTTCGTAATGCTGTAATCCTCGTTTATCTAGAAATTCGCGAGATGTATTACCATCCCAAACATGAATGCCTTTAGCCTGTAAAATTTTATTATCTGTTTTTCCACTAAGATAAAACATGAGCTCTTCAAATATAGCACGAAAGAACATTCGCTTTGTAGTACATAATGGAAATGTATTACGTAAATCATATTTCAACATTGCTCCAAAAATTGATAATGTTCCTACACCTGTACGGTCATCATTACTAGAACCATTTTCTAATATATTGCGCATTAAAGATAGATATTCGGTTTCTTGGGTATAAAAACAGCTAATTGAAGATGTAGTTGTTTTTTTATAAGTAATAAATCTATAATTTAATCCAGAATTAGATTTATAAATAGGTGAAGCATTAGTAATAATTATATTATTATTATGTATGTTCTTATCATTTATGTTCTTATCATCTATCTTTGGAAAAAATGTATCACATTCTAACAAATTTATTTGTTCTTTAGTAGGGTATATTTCCGTAGAATTAATTACATAAGATAGATTATACTCTTCGCACATAGATAATGCTTTTTTATATATTTGCTCTCCACCGATAATATAATATTTAAATTTACTATTACTATAATTACTACTCTCATTACCATTATAATTATCATTCTCGCTCTCATTCTCGCTCTCAAATTTATAAGGTGTTCTATATAATAATATTTTTTCTATTTTATCATATTCGCCATTATCAAATAAATTTTCCCAAGTAGTAAAGAGAACATTATCAATATTACTACTGGACATATTGTAAACTGTATTTTGAATATCTCTATAGTTAGAATCATTTGATAAAATAATATTATAACGGTCTTTTAGAGGTTTATGTTTATCTGGAATACTATCCCAAGTTTTACGTCCCATAATAACAATACTAATAGGTGAATCAATGTCTTTAGGTGTAGTAAGGTCTCTAAAATGTTTTAAATCTTCTGGAATATGCCATGGAATAGAACCATTATTCCCAATACCATTTTTACCAAAAGTGTAGGCTACTACAAAGTTTAGGGTCCTATTAAACTGTTTTGATTGTTGTAGTATTAATTGTGATGTTGACATTTTAATATTTTTATATTTATTTTATACTATATTTATTTTATATTTATTTTATATTTATTTTATATTTATTTTATATTTATATTTATTATTATATTTTATATTCTAGATATAGTTTTATATTAAATTTATAAAGTATTTGTAAAATTAAACCTTAAAAATAAAAACACAATTATAATTAAAATTATAAAATTATAAAATTATAAAATTATAAAATATAAAATATTAAATATTTAATATGTACATTACTTTTTTTTTTAAGATACCTAATAGTCCAAAAGCTGATAAAACATTTTATGGTAAATATCATACAGATGATATATCCCCTGAACATGAGGGTCTAGATGAAGTAATAAGACCTTATTTACTAAAGGGGTTAAGTGAGTATAATAATATATTTGAACACAAAACACACATTTTACCCGAAGAATTAAGTAAAAATGTTCATATTGGAATAATTTCAATATCTAATGATACATATATTTCAATACATTCATCTAATGAAGAAAAACGTGTTTTTGATTTTTATTGTCAAAAATTTACCATTAATCATAACATAAATTTAGAAATGTATGTATTTGGTAAATTAATAGATAATCCATAATAATGAATGTATAAAAACTAATAACTAATAAATAGTATCCAGAGATATTTTACTATTTAATGTTTCAACCATAAAAAATGTACCACTATGTAATAACATAGCTCGACCTGCCGCCCATGTGAATCCTATATAAAAATATTTTAGTCCATTTACAATTCCTTTTTCATTATAAATATTATTTATAATATTATAAATATTTGTTTTTGAATTTTTAAATATTATTGTTTTTGTAGTTTCATTTATAATTGTATTGCTCTTATAACTAATATTACTTTGTATAATAGTTTTTATTTTATCTTGTGGATAGATGAATATCCAAGCAGATAATCCTGAAATACCGCCATAAACAAATGATGCTACACCTGTAATTTCTTTATTTTGATTTGTAAAATTGACTTTTTTTAAGTATTCATATACACTAAAATATATGGCAAAACCAGGTACTTCTCTAGTAAATGTTGTTGTCAATCCTTTAAATAAAAAGCTAGGTTTAACAATATCTTTTAATGTAAAAGTATGAGAGCTTTGCTTTAATATTTTCAATCTTTCATAAGGTGAAACAATTAGACTAGCAGATAAACCGGCAATTGCTCCAGATAAAGCAATACTATTAGTTTCATTTAGCACTTTATTATATGCTCCAAAAACTATTGCTTTTTCAAATCCAACACCTAGTAAAGGTATACTTAAACCTTTATAAAAATTATGAATACTTGGCTTGAATGATGAAAGTAATTTTCCTGTTTGAACATGAGTTTTTATTGTATCTAATGGATGGCTTAATAATACACCAAACATTCCACCAATACAGCCAAAGAGGTATGGTAAAACATCTTTTAGTTTTTTAGTTTCTGTCATTTTTTATCTAGCTAGCTATACAATTAGATATGTAATCTACATATTGTATGTATTGTATGTATTGTGCTTTTAAGTTATTTATTATTATTTTTTATTTTAAGTATTTTATTTTATATTTTACTATAAATTTCTAAATGTTGTCTAGAAACATCTTGTAATAATTCAGCATTTTTTTTTATATACGTTTTCAATTCTTCTTTAATATTTTTAAATGTTAGTTTTGGTATAGTATTATTTATATCATTTTCTGTCATCCCATAGTATTCAACATAAGTTTTACCATAAGCACCATATAATTTTTTGTGATTAGTTAAACCTAATAGTTTAATTGCTTTAGTTAAGTTCTTGTGACTTTTACATTCAACCTCAACATACATAGGTATTCCAGGAATACAATCGAATGCTATTTCGCAATTATTCTTAGGTGATTTACCTAATGATAGATTCCATTTTTCTCTCATTGTTTCATGGTATGCTTTTTCATTAAGGTTTAGTGATTGTAAGAATGCCCGCCCTTTTTCAAAATCATCTTTAATTATAATCTCAAATTCTTGTGGAAACTTAGAATCTTTATATATCTTAGATGTCATTGTTATTTTATCACCTTCATCTCTAACACGAACATATCCTTTTTTTACATCACAAAGACCAAACATCGACCTCTTATATAATGTATTAGATTGCTTTAATTTAGCACCTAGCGACTTTAATTTTTCAATTAACTTATTTTTGTCTATATCTAAAAATTTTGCTTCAAATTCAATATCTATTGGTTGTTCTTTATGTATTTTTGATAACTTAGTTGAATTGTTAGTTGTGCTATTTATTTTATTACTATTCTTCTTGGTTCTAGCCATACTAGAATATTTATATATAAATATAAATAAACTAGTTTAATATAAACAAAGATATTAAAGATATTAAAGATATTATTAGAAAAATGAAAAATATAAAACTATAAAATGATAAAAAAACTATAAAATAATGAAACACAATTACAAATCATCAATCCTCATACCATATGTTCTAAACAAATCAAATATTTCTATTGAAACAATCTTTTCTTCATCGTCAATACTATTATTGTATTTACGATCTATTATTTCACAAGCAAAATTTTTGAATATATTAACATTAACATTATTATTTAATAATACTCTTATTGTTTCAACAATTTGTTCATCTAAACTATAGTTTGAAAGGCATTCAATATCATCTTCACTAATACATCCTATTAAATCTCTATCATTACTTAATATTTCATCTACAATTTCACAATTTGACTTTTGTATTGCTTTTTTTAGTGATTCTTCTGATGGATGATATCCTAATCTACAAAAATATTTATATGTATCTATATTTTCTAGTTCTAAGCATCTAGCCATTACAGAATCATCAATTTGTAAATTCAATTCATCAATAAAAACATCTATTACATCGGTTAAGTTATATGATATTATATAATCTAAATATGTAATTAAATCATTATTACCATTACTACCATTACTACCACCACCAGGACGTGGAGAATCTAGTAATTCATAATGAGGCTCCAAATCAAAAGCTTGAAAACGCTTTAGTAATGTATTTGTATCTTCAGAATCTAAAGCATCTAATATCTCATCATAATCTTCTATTGATAATATTGGTGGTGGCATTTTTAATTATGTATGTATATGTATGTGTATATGTATGTGTATATGTGTATATGTAATAGTTTAATAATATATTATGATATGTTTAATAAATAATGTATGTTTAAGTTTATAAAACTTATTAATTACAATTTCTTATCTAGAATACAAATCTACTATTTGCAAAGGATACTTTTTTATATTTAATATTTTTTAATGCTTTACCACTTGATAAGTTTTTAACAATCCATTTATTTAAATTAGGTAAGTAATAGTAATATGGACTATCATATGGGCTCTTACATGCTTTATATTTTAATTCATAATCATTTACAGTATCACTAGCATCTTGCTCAGAATCACATAATTTACTCATATTACTGTCATGTACTATTGAAAAATCTTCATCAGCATTGACACCTAAAAATATTGTCATCATATAAGTCCAACATAATAAATTATATAAATTCTCAGAGATACGTTCAAATTTTGTTGTTATAGTATAATTATCACTAACTTCTAGAGTAGTATTCAATTCTAAATTCATATAATTCAATTGTAAATTATTTTTTATCAATAGTAATAATTCTTCATTTGTAACACTATTCATATAGAATCCCAAAAACTCATTTTTAAATGCTTTAATATAATTATAATTTGTTATTTGAATAGAACCATTTTGTGTTAATTCTACCATTTTTTCAATATAATTATTACTATTTATATAATTATTGCTGTTTTCAGAATTATATTTTAATATGTGCTTTTCAGCTTTACTACTAAAATAATCATCTATAGAAATACCTAATATATCACACATACCATAAACAACATAAAGGATATCAGCACAAGCATCCCGTTGTTCAATTATATCTTTTTGATTAATAGCAACATTTAATTCATCTAGCTCTTCTTTAATTAAATCTAATCGTAAAGCAATTGTTGATGGTGAATCTACAAATATATTAGTTCTACAATTTTTTAAAGGATTAAAATGAATATTTTTATTTGAATCTTCATAATAGCAAGAATACTCTAATGGCTCATTAGAAACCATATCAAAAGCACGATTAAATTCCATTACTTTCATAAAATTTGTTTTATGATTAGTATTTATTTTTAGATTTGTATTTCCCTGTGTGTTTGTATCCATTTTATATATATTTATTACTTTAGATATTAATTATTTTTTATTATATACTAAATTTTTATTGTTTATTATTTATAGAATATTGTTTATATTCAAAATAATTATAATTAATGTTCATATTTAATATTTATAATTTATTGTTTTATTATAATTTTTTATTTTATAAATATATTGTATAATAATAAATAAGATCTAGCTAGATATAGATATTATATATTACAAATAATAAATTTTAATATATATTATATTTAATATTTAACATTTTTATAATTTAAATTATTTATATATATAATAAATATTAATAATACTAATAGCAATTCAATTCAAGATATAGTAAATAAAATACCTATAACGGTTTTCTTTTCTCAATTACCTGATAGAAAGCAAGCATTAAAATATGTTGAATGGTTATATGCGAATGTTCCTCAAAGTAAAACTGTAGACCAAGATCAATTATTTCGTAATGTTATAAGTAAGGAATTAAGATTAGTGTCTATGAAAATTATTGATATAGATATTTTATTTATGGTTGCTCTTAATAAAATAGCAATTGAAGACTTTACAATTGAATCTGATACATTAGTAAAAAAGGTAATGTCTGAAAATGTTGATAAATATGATTTAGACACTATGTATAGAGTATTAGCTCAATTAATGACTAAACTACCAAGAGATTTACGTGAAAGGGTTGCTGGTAAGCATAAATTACAAATGTTTCAAAAGGTATCAAGTTTTATTAATATGAATAAAGAAGTATTAGAAAAATTTATTTCTATGGACCCAACTTTAAATACACCAATTAGTATGGAGCTAGATAGTAATGATTATAATACATTAAATCAGAAATATTTAGATGAACTAAAACAATTTGAAGAGTCACAACCATATATTAATAGTGATAGTTTAGAATCTAGTCAAATTGCAAGTAGTATGATATCTAGTATGCCTACTACACAAACACCTGGTGTTATTAAAGGTCAATATATTGATTCTACACCAGATTTAATGATGGGTCTTAATGATAATAAATTATATTATTTCGATTCTTCAAGTGGTACTATTAGTGAAATGCCTACTGGAAATACAGGAACCCCTGTGTCTTTAAATGATTTAAGTAATGTTTTACTAGCTAATAAAGTTAATAAAAAAGATATACAAGATTTTATTACAAAAATAAATACTTCTGTCACAACAGCATCTCCTAATACTACACAACCAGCTAGTTTCTTAAATAGGTTAGTAACTAGTTTCTTTGACTTATTTTCTTCTAGTCCAAAACCTACAACATTACCATCTACTACTAAATCATCATCAACCCCACCAATACCACCAGCATATATTATGTTACAACAAATATTAAATAAAAATAGACAGTTTCCAGGACAGTTTCCAGCTCAGTTACCAGGTCAATTACCAGGTCAGTTACCAGCTCAGTTACCAGCTCAGTTACCAGGTCAATTACCAGCTCAGTTACTAGCTCAGTTACTAGCTCAAAATAACTATAATAGCAGTAATCAACCATATCCTACAATTATTGACTTAAATAACCCTAATAACTATAATGCTTTTATAAATAATTGCTTATCATCAAACCCACCAGCTAGTTGCTTTAATAGATCTTTACCAGTACAAAATCCTGATTGGTACAATCAATATTTAAAGTATAAATTTGACTATCTAAATTCTACATATGATAAAACTAATAAAATATCTCCATTAGACGAACAAAGATTTCTACACGAATGCTCACTTCCAAACCCACCCTGGTATTGTTTTAATCCAACTACACGACCAAATACTACACAAGCAAATGCTCAAACTACACAAGCAAATGCTCAAACTACACAACCAAATACTACTCAAATATCAGCATTTTCTAATATGAATAATAAAGAAAATGATTTAATTCAAAAAATTACAAAAAATAATAAAGATATTGAAAACGTAGCATTAGGCTTTGTAACTATAATAATCTTAGTGTTTTTATTAGTTATTTATAATTCGATTAGAAATAAAAGTGGAGTATCTATAAAAAAATAAATAATTTATATTTTATTCAGAAACATAAAAAATCTTATTTAATATTTTATCATATAAACCAAGAAACATTCCAATTTCTTCATCTGGAGTTATTTGATATACATTATTAAGTTTATCCATATAGAAATCTTTATTATCATATTCTAATACTTCTACATCACTAATTAATGGAATTATATCAGGATACTTAACTTCAACTACAGTTACAATGTCCACATTTTCAATTACACTTTCAATTACACTTTCAATTACATTTTCAACTTTTTCTTCTATAGTTTCATTAATTATATTAACTATATTTGCTTCTTCTTCAATATGTTTTTCTTTTTCTAATTCTTCTTCAATACGCTTCTGTTCTGCTTTAGTAAGTTTTTTTTGTGGTGCTTTCTTTTTAGGTTTTTCTATAATAGGTTCTATTACTATAATAGGTTTTACTACTACAATAGGTTCTACAATAGGTTCTACAACTACAATAGGTTCTGCTACTACAATAGGTTCTACTATAATATTAGGTTCAACAACACTTAATTTTTTTGTATTATTTTTCTTCTTTGTTTCTTTAATATTTTTAATAGGCTTAGATTCTACTTCTATAATTTTATTTTCAACTATTACAACTTCTTCTTTTACAACTTCTTCTTTTACAACTTCTTCTTTTACAATTTCTTCTTTTACAATTTCTTTTATTTCTACTGGAACACTGTTACTAGAATTAGTAATAGTAATATTATTTTTATTTTCAATAAATTTTATTCGTTGTTCTAGTTCTCTAATTTTATTATCACGCTCTTTTACTTGTTTTGATAAATTCATTGTTATAGAAACATTATTATAGTTACTTTCATCAAATGTTTTTGATTCTAATTCTTTTTTTGTTTTATTTAACTCTTCTGTTTGTTTATTTAATTTTAAGTTTATCATTTCAGTAAATTGTATAATACAATCTTTAATATCAACAGTAAACTCATTAACAATATTTAGTAATTTATTATTATAATTCTCAATAGATTCAGACATTTTTGATAGTAGTTATAGTAAATATAGTAGTTTTTTTCTTTTTTATAGTAATTGCTTATCTAGCTTATATATTTATTTATTTAGTTTTGTAATATATTTTGCTTTTAAATTTAAATTTATTAGTTATTTAAAAATTGATAATTAGTTTAATATATAGAATAATATAAAGTAATTATTATAATACAAATATGGAAAATTATTATGTTGTTAAAAAAGGTAATAGAACAGGTATATTTAAAACTTGGTCTGAATGTAAGCTAGCTGTCGAAGGTTATAGTAGCCCTATATTTAGAAAATTTACTTCATATAATGAAGCATCTGAATTTTTTAAAAGTGAAATAGTAGAAACTAAGTTCTCATCACAAAATAGTAAACCGTTTACATCTAATAAAAATAATGAGGGTAAAGATACTACACAAAGTAAAGATAGCAAAAAAACAGAAGCAACTTCTCCTCCTGCTGATATGGATAAAATACAGAAATTAACATTAAATATTAAAAGTTCACAATATAGTGATGATCTTAACTATAATGTTAGTGGATGGAATGTAATTGATAATGAAATATATATATTTACTGATGGTTCTAGTCGTAAATCTAAAGATTATTTTAATAGTGGAATAGGTGTATATATAGGATATCAATGTACAAATATAAAAGAACAATATAATAATAAAACTAATAAACAATGTGAATTAATGGCTATGGACTATGCTTTTAAATTAATTGTTAGATATTATAGAGAATTATTAAAACTTGGAAAACTTATAAAAATTGTTAGTGATAGTGAATATAGTATTAAATCGTGTTCAGTATGGTTATCTGCTTGGAAAAAGAATAA
>Ga0114978_10003251_pt1 | contig 13350 bp, 17 predicted proteins | sample S_140212_EF_Meta_FD_87027 | JGI IMG/M metagenome (GOLD analysis project Ga0114978, IMG submission 87027) | Freshwater microbial communities from Lake Simoncouche, Canada to study carbon cycling - S_140212_EF_MetaG | ecosystem: Environmental > Aquatic > Freshwater > Lake | place: Lake...
AAAGCAATGGCCGGCATCAATATCGTGCGTGTGCCATTCAAGGGCGTGGGCCCGGCGCTCAACGCACTGATCGCCGGCCAGGTGCATCTGATGTTTCCCTCCGCCGGCTCAATCACACAGCATGTGAAATCGGGACGGCTGCGCGCAATCGCCGTGACCAGTGCGAAGCCCTCGGCGCTGACGCCAGGTCTGCCGACCGTCGCCGAATCCGGTGTACCCGGTTATGAATCGGCAGCGGTATTCGGCTTCTTTACGCCGGCACAAACACCGGCAGCCATCATTACGCGGGTGCAACAAGAAGTCGCGCGCGCCAGCGCCAACCCCGAGGTCAAAAAACGTTTTCTCGACGCGGGCATCGAACCCGTCGGCAGCACGCCGGAAGAATACGCATCAACCATCCGTCGCGAGCAGGCCAAATGGGGCAAGCTGATACGGGATTTGGGGATACGTGAAGATTGATGCGCTTACTCGCCACGCCCCTCCCCCGTTGCGCCGGGCAAGGCGCAACACATCGGCAAACACAGCGCGTTATGTCCCTTCTGCCGTTTATGGAGGAAGACGTTCGTAAAACGATTTGGGGCTGGAGCGAACGCATCGCGCGCGACCCGCAAACGGCTGGCTTCGCCAGCAACGTGTCCGCGCGCCAGATGGGGGCGTTCAGCCGCAAATCTGAAGTAGGCTATAGTAGAAGCCGGTAAGACAAGAAAAAAGCAAAGGGCCACCCATGCAACTCGCCGCAAAAATATTTGAAGCCGCCGATCTCGAAGCCGCAACCGAACTCTGCTTTGAAAACAAATGGACCGACGGTCTGCCGGTGATACCACCGACACGCGGTGCGGTCGAACGCATCATCGATTACCTCAAGCGCGATCCGGCTGAAGTGATCGGCGTGATCCAGCCGCGCGACGGGGTGGCCACCATCGAAACCATCGCCATCAATTGTGTGATGGCCGGCTGCAAACCCGAATACGTGCCCATCGTCATCGCCGCCATCGAAGCGATGATTGATGACAGCTTCAATCTCAATGGCGTGCAAACCACTACCCACGGCTGTGCACCGCTCACCATCATCAGTGGACCGGCGGTCAAACGCCTCGGCTTCAACACCAAGGAATGTGCGTTCGGCCACGGCGACCGCGCCACCGCTACCATCGGCCGCGCCATCCGCCTCATTCTGTGGAATATCGGCGGCGGCTTTCCCGGCGAACCCTGCAAGACCACGCAGGGCCATCCTGGCTATTACAGTTTCTGTATCGCGGAAGACCCCGACACTAATCTGTGGGAACCGCTGCAGGTTGAATACGGCTATCAGGCCGACGATACGGTCGTCACCATCGCCGCAGTCGAGGGTCCACGTCTGATCGGCAACGGCGCCGGTTACGGCCCGGCCAGCGATGTACTCACTGTACTGGGGGACTCGATCGCCACGCTCGGCAGCCCGCAGATTAGCGGCGGCGACATGGTGCTGGTGTTGGCGCCCATGGCGGTAAAGAACCTGCATGACGCCGGATACAGCAAGGCCGACGTCAAACGCGAACTCGTGCGCCTGGCAACGCGACCGGTGCGCGACGTGAAGAACCGCCATTCCATCGCCGAATCGCATCCGGCGCACTGGAAACATTTTGCCGACGCGAGCAACGACGAAGCGCGCGTGCCCTTCATACGCGGCGTCGAGCGCCTGATCATCACCGTCGCCGGCGGCTGGGGCTCGGGCAGCGCCTTCTCATCGCTGTGCCCGGGCTGGGGCGCACGCCGCGCCAAGCCGGTCCACCGCCGCGTTGAATTTCCTGCGGCCTGATCCAGACTTTTCCGGACTTATCTTGTACAACGCAATTCAAGGAACCCATCATGACCATCCAACTGCTGGACCCCACCGGCGTAATCGCCCGCTCGCAGCGCACCGCAGAAGCCGTGCTCGACTCGCTCAACGGGCGCAAGGCCGGCTTCATCTTCAATCAACACGCCTCGGGCCTGGCTTTCTGGCAGGGCCTGGAAGCAGAAGTCGAGCAGCGCTTCAAACCCGCCTCGATGCATCGTGTCTACAAAGAGAACACCTGGGCACCGGCGCCGAAAGCCGATGTGGAAAAACTGATCGAAGAAACGGATTACGTGCTCGTCGGCCTCGGGGCCTGAGGGTCCTGCACCTCCGCCGCCGTGCGCGACGCGATCAAAGTTTCCAAAGCTGGCCGTCCAGCCGTGCTCTTCGTTTACAACCATTTTGAAAAAGCTGCGCGCGCGCAGGCCAAAGGCCTTGGTGTCGGCGATCTGAAAATCTACGTCTTTCCACAATACAAACCCGGCGAAGCGTATTCACCGGAGGAAGCAAAAAAAGCGGTGATCGCGGCAGATGAATTTCCGAGGATGTTGCTGAATACCTGAAGCGACATGCAGGCTGCACACCGCGCACGCGGGACGGCGGTGAGTGGTGCGCGGTGCGCACCCTACGGGTTTACGGTTTGATACCCGACGTGCGGAAAAACTTTTCTAACCGCGCAAACTCGCGCTCAAACATGACGCGACATTCGGCCGGCGTGTTGGATGCCGCTGGCTCGACACCGTCTGCAGCAAGTTTCTTCTGCACCTCGGGCAACAAGGCAATCAGACTGATTTCGCGATTGAGCTTGGCGACGATCCCGTCAGGCACCGCGGCGGGGGCGAACAGCACGTAGGAATTGCTCCACTCGAAACCGGGCAAACCGGATTCAGCAACCGTCGGAATATCTGCGTACGCCATCGAACGCTTCGTGCCGCCTGTCGCCAGCGCGCGCAGCCGCCCCGTGCGCACATTGGGCGTAACAATGATCGCGGCGCCAAACACCAACTGGATCTGCCCGCTGATCACATCGACCATCGCCGGTCCTAAGCCGCGGTAGGGCACATGCACGAGTTCTATGCCCGCCATTGATTTGAAAAACTCCATGCCCAGATGCGAAGCCGAACCGATACCGGTTGACGCGTAGTTCAGCCCGTTCGGCTTCGCCTTTGCATAAGCGATCAAGTCACGCACCGAACGCAGCGGCAACGAAGGTTCTGCGGCCAACACATAAGGCTGGGTATACATCTGCACGATGGGGGCATACGCTCTACGCGTATCAAACGCCACTTTCTTCAGCAGCGTCGCCGTGGCCACCGTGCCCGTACTCCCGCCCAATAGCGTATGGCCGTCGGGCGCAGCTTGTGAGGCAACTTCCATCGCAATCGCTCCGCCCGCGCCGGTACGGTTATCAACGATCACGCCCTGCCCCCAACGTTCGGATAACACCTGCCCGATCGCACGCGCCACGGTGTCAATGCCACCCCCAGGGGGAATGCCGACCAGCACACGGATCGACTTGCGCGGATAATCGCTGGCTGACGCGGCATACGCAGCAGTGCCTGCGAAGGCGAGCGCGATACATAAAATAATCGGCATGGTGTGTAGAGGAAAAAAAGGAATGCGATTGCAATTAAAAAACAGATTGTTGCACAGTGCGGCAATATTGTTGGTTGCCGGCGCTGCACTGGCACAACCCTACCCCGTCAAACCTGTACGCCTGATCGTGCCCCAACCGCCCGGTGGCGGGGCAGATATCGTCGCACGCTTGATCGGACAAAAACTGGCTGAAGGACTCAATCAGCAAGTGGTGGTCGACAACCGCTCTGGTGCCGGCGGCATCGTCGGCACCGAGCTCGTGGCGCGCGCCCAGCCTGACGGCTATACGCTGTTGATCGGCATCACCGGCAGCCTCACCATCACGCCCAATCTGCACAAAAACCTGCCCTATCGCCCGGTCGAGGATTTCGAGCCGATCAGCCTTGCAGTGGTCAGCCCCTTTCTGCTGGCGGTGCACGCCTCGGTGAACGCCAACAGCGTGGCCGAACTCATCACGCTGGCCAAATCAAAAGCCGGCCCGCTCAACTACAGCACACCGGGCAACGGCTCGCTCGCGCATCTGTCGATGGAATGGTTCCGCAGCGTCACCGGCACACAGTTCACGCATGTGCCGTATAAAGGCTCAGCCGCTTTCGGCGCGGTGGTCGCCGGCGAAGTGCCGGTCACGCTGGTCAGCGTCGTGAGCGGCATGCCGCAGATCAAAAGCGGTCGCGTCAAAGCGCTCGCCATCACCAGCAAGACGCGTTCGCGCGCCATGCCAGACTTGCCGACGGTGGCCGAATCGGGCGTGCCGGGCTTTGAAGCGACCAACTGGTTCGGTGTACTCGCACCACGCGGCACGCCGCAGCCGATCATTCAAAAGATACACGGCTTGATGGCGAGTTCGGCGCGCAGCAACGAGGTGAAAGAGCGCCTGCTGCGCGACGGTGCTGATGCGGTAGGCGGCACGCCGCAGGAATTCGCGCAGCTCATCAAGAGCGAGCTCAAGCGTTGGGGTGAAGTGGTGAAGCTGTCGGGCGCGAGGGTGGATTGATTTCAAATATGCACGCGCACTTCACACACCTTACCCGCCTTACGAACATCATCAATATGTTCAAGCGGCTGAACAACCATTCCTTCCCCCGCCTGCGGGGGAAGGCTAGGATGGGGGCGCTCTCACGTCAGCAGCGCCACCCCCCTAACCCTCCCCCGCGCGTTGCGCAGGGGAGGGAAATAACTCATCGCTGGGCGAATGTGTCCGCGTTAGTCGCTGCCGCAATCTTTGGGTTGCTTACATCAATCGTTTACTCAGCCGACCCCTACCCCACCAAACCCATCCGTCTCATCACGCCTGCGCCACCCGGTGGCGCCACCGACATCATGGCGCGCAGCCTCGCGCAAAAACTCGCCGAGGCCCTCGGCCAGCAGGTCGTCGTCGATAACCGTGGCGGTGGCGGCACCATCATCGCCACCCAACTGACGGCGCGCGCGGTGGCCGACGGCCACACGCTGCTGCTCGCCAACGCCGCCTTCGGCACCAACCCCGCGCTGATCAAAGACCTGCCCTACGACACGCTGCGTGATTTCGCGCCGGTCACACTGGTCGCCGATTCACCGCTGGTGTTTGTGGCGCATCCGTCGCTCAACGTCGGCACCATTAAAGAACTCATCGCCGCCGCCAAAGCGCGCCCGGGACAAATCAACTATGGCTCATCGACACCGGGCACCGGCGGCCATCTCTCCGTCGAAATGCTGAAGTGGATGGCCGGCATCGACCTCGTGCACATTCCCTACAAAGGCGCCGGTCCTGCAGTGACCGCACTGCTTGCGGGCGAAGTGCCGCTGATGTGCACCAGCCCCTTACCGACGCTACCGCATATTAAAAGCGGCAAATTAAAAGCGCTTGCCATGACCGGCCGCACGCGTTCGCGTGCCCTGCCAGAGGTGCCGACCGTCGCTGAATCTGGGCTGGCCGGCTTTCAGTCGTCGCTGTGGTACGCATTGATGGCGCCCGCCGACACACCTACCGCGGTGATTCAGCGTCTCAACACAGAGACGACGCGCATCGTGCGTCTGCCCGCAGTGAGCGAACAACTGCTCGCCCAGGGTGCCGACCCCATCGGCAACAGCCCGCAGGAACTGGCGGCGTTCCTGCGCGCAGATATCGAGCGCTGGAAGAAGCTGGTGCGCGAGGCGAAGATCAGCGGGCATTAGCCATGCCCTAGGGTAATCAGCGCAGCGCATTACACTGCAGGTCGTGGCGTGTTTACACCGATGTATCTATTCGGATACATTACAAAGCGTGAACTTATTTGAACGCTCCGAAGAATTCGACACCTGGCTTGCGGGTGTGAAAGACAAAACAGTTCGTGCCCGAATCATCCATCGCATCCGCTCTGCCGAATACGGCAATTTCGGTGACTGCGAACCCGTTGGGGAAGGTGTTTCCGAAATACGCGTCCACGTCGGGCCAGGCTATCGCGTCTATTTCACGCGGCGCGCGAAAGTGGTCTATTTGCTTCTGGTCGGTGGCGACAAGTCTTCGCAGAAGCGTGACATCAAACGCGCCATCGAAATGGCACGCGCTTTGCAAAAGGAATAAACCATGGCTAAATTTTCCCGCTTCGACGCCGCTGATTACCTCGACGATGAGGTAACGATCGCGGAATACATCACGGCCGCGCTTGAAGATCCCAACCCTGCAGTCTTTCTGGCTGCAGTGCGCGATGTCGCCCGCGCGCGCGGCATGGCACAACTAGCCAAAGATGCTGGTGTCGGACGTGAAAGCCTGTACAAGGCGCTCACCCCGGGCGCCAAACCCCGCTATGACACCATGATCAAATTGCTGCATGCGCTCGGCGTCAAACTCTCAGCTTCGCCCGTCGATTCTTAAAAGATGAATCGATGCCGATGGTTCTTGGTCAATACATCAACCAGAATGACCCTCATGCCCCGCCTTACTCTCGTCATTTTCGCAATCGCAATAACGCTCCCCTGCAAGCCAGCCAACGCGCAGAGCTATCCGCAGCGCCCGCTGCAATTCGTGGTCGCCACCGCACCCAGCGGCGGCACTGATGCAGTCGGACGGTTGATCGCACAAAAGCTCGCCGAAGCGTTCGGACAAAACGTGGTCGTGGATAACCGCCCCGGTGCGAGTGGCAGTATCGGCAGCGCGCTCGTGGCGAAGGCCACCCCTGACGGCCATACGCTGCTGGTTGCCAATGTCGGCCACGTCGCCATGAATCCAGCCATCGCCCGCGTGCCCTTCGACACGCTGCGCGATTTCACACCGGTCACGATGCTCGCCAGCGGTCCGCTAATCCTGCTTGCGCATCCCTCGGTGCCGGCGAAGAACGTGCGCGAACTCGTCGCTCTGGCGAAATCTAAACCGGGCAAGCTTAACTATTCGACCGGCGGCAGCGGCACCACCTCGCATTTCGGCATGGAGTTATTTAAGTCGGTGACTGCAACCGACATCGTGCACATTCCGTTCAAAGGCATCGCACCGGCGACCATCAGCCTGATTGCCGGTGAAGTGGATGTGATGATGAACACCACGCCCCCCCGCCCTGCCGCAGGTGCGCGCCGGGCGGCTGCGTGCCATCGCCATGGCCAGCCTGAAGCGCACCACCTTCGCGCCCGAGGTACCGACACTGGTGGAAGCGGGTCTGCCGGGATTCGAAGCCGGTGTGTGGTACGGCATCATGGGGCCGGCTGGGCTGTCAGCGGATATCGTGACGCGGCTGCATCAGGAACTTACCCGCATCGTGCGCCTGCCCGAAGTGCGCGAGCGCCTCGCCGTCGAGGGCGTCGAACCGGTGGGCAACACGCCGGCGGAATTCGCTGCTTACCTCAAAACCGAAATGGCCCGCTATGCAGCGATCGCGCAGAAGGCGCGTATACGGGCGGAGTGATCAACGGTTCGGCAATTGCCAGAAGCGCATTGCAATGCCCCGCCTCTGCGATAGTTGAGCGTTAATGTTCTCGACTCACGAATCTGCTACGATAAACCAGCCAACTTCGCCAGGAAAAATTTCCTGGCGCCACTCAGGAGAGGTTTACCGTTGAATCCGCGGAACATCATAGCGGTGCTGTGCCCGTGCTGTCGCAAGCCCTTGTATCGCACGACGTCGGAGGCCGGCATCCATGGCAAGGCCATGCACTCGGGAGACGCCACCAATCCGTCGATCGATCACGACAGCAAGGGCGAATTCGTGAAATGCCCGCATTGTCATCTGCGCATTTCGATGATTCGCGTCTCTGGCGACGATCACGGGCCGAAGTGGGCCATCCACAAGATCCAGAAATGCGATTGCAGGCTGTCGTAATAAGGGGCGCAGGCCGATCTACTAACGGGATCAACGCACGCTGATCCCGTTTTTATTACCGCGCGTTAATGCCCTGGTGCCGGCGTAATGTCGATAAACGCATATTTATCGGTTTGCCCGACGATAGTCAGCGGATCGTGGTGGTGCGTCAGTTCCTCATCCGGCGAATGACCGTGGGATTCGATCGCCAGCGCCAGCGCAAAGGCGGCGATCCCCTCCGCCGTGCCAATCGTGCGGAAATAGCGCTTATTGCAGGGGAAACAGCGCAGGTAGCCGACAGCATCAACGCCGCGCGGCACAGGGAAAGATCGCTCCATCTTGAGACGGGTGCGCTTGCCACAGGTCGGGCAGGCGGCAATAGTCGGAAACAGTGGTTCGGGTTTGATGGCCATTTCGTTTTCTCGGTTCAAAAAATACTGAGGTTGGTCGCAGCTGGAACAGCCGCCAAGTGTATTTCTTTTGGCTTACCTGTGCGCTGGCTTCAGATGAAGTTCTCTCAGAATTCGCTTGCGGGAATTTTACTGGCCAGATGAATGGGACGGGTAAATGCGGTATTACTGGGCCCCCTCTTGGCAAGCGCTTGCGCGGGTCCACGGATTATGAATCCAGTTCACCACTGGATACAGCATCAGATCGCTGGTGGCCGCATCGGGCGTGAGGATAGTCGGCAACAAGTTACTCCTCCCGTATCCCTGCCTCCTTGATCAACTTCCCCCACTTCGCCATTTCTGACTTCATCGTCGCCGCCAGTTCCGCCGGCGTACCGGTGGTGACTTCAACGCCACTGCCAAATAGGCGTTCCGTAACGTCGGGCTTCCGTAGCGCGGCGATCATTTCACGGTTCAGGCGCTCAATGAGCGCAGACGGTGTGCCGGCCGGTGCGAACAGCGCGAACTGCGAGGCTGATTCGTAGCCTGTAACCCCGGAGACCGATAACGTCGGCAAGCCCGGCACCAATGCTGAGGGGGCGGATGTAGTAACCGCCAAAGCGCGCACACGCGTGGACTTCAGATGTGGCGCCACCGTGCCAGCATTCGGAAACATGAGATGGACCTGCCCGCCCACCAAACCCACCAGCGCCTGACTGCTGCCCTTGTAGGGCACGCGCACAATATTAATGCCGGCCATGCTTTTAAATAATTCAGCGGCGAGATGCGGCGATGAACCGGTGGAACTCGACGAGTAATTCAATTCGCCGGGTCGCTGCTTCGCCAGCAGCAGAAGCTCGGACACCGATTTCGCCGGTACCGAAGGGTGGATGGCAAGAATATTGGGCGAGCTGCCGGCCAGCGTAATGGGGGCGAGATCGCGCAGCGGATCATACGAGACCTGACGCAGCAACGGTGTCAGCCACAGCGGCGGACCATACGAGAGCAAGGTGTAGCCATCGGGCGCCGCCTTCGCCACCATGTCAACAGCAACAAGGCCGCGGTTATCGACGATGAACTGCTGACCGAAGGCATTGCTCAGGTACGGCACGATCAGGCGCGCGATTAAATCATTGCCTGTTCCAGGCTCGGCGGTAATGATGCGCACGGGTTTGAGCGGCCAGTTTTGCGCATAAGCGGGGCAAATAACAAGTGTTATTACGGCGAGAGCAGGTGCTGGAAAACTGCGAGTCATGAGATGTGTCAGCCCCATCCAGTTACTCCCAATCACTAAAACCGTATCCCCACCGCCAGCCGCGTCATATCGCTGGCCGTGAAGTTGGCGCGCGGATCAATGGCGAGACGGATGAACCACGGATCACGATCATAGGTGACAGACACACCGGTGGCCGCAAAGTATTCGGCATCGGGGGCGCTGCGCCCCTCGCGACGGAACAGATCAACCGTTAAACGCGAACCCTTACCGGTCTTGCCGCGCAACACCAGATGCGTAACCGTCTGGCCAGTGCCGAGACGATCATCGTGGATGCGGAAGAGCGTCGCGGTTTTGGCTTGATCGGCGCTGCGCCAACCGCCGCCGATCAGCGTTGAATCGTTCGGATCAAAATTCAGGTTGTAGTAGGGCTGCAGATTAGTGCGGCCGAAACCGGCCAGCGCATAAAACGGCGTCACCGTGGCGTCACCGATTTCGAACGTCGCACTACCGCCGAGAAAGCCGCGCGAGGCCGCCTGCGCCGAAGCGATGAGTTTGCCAAAAGGCAGGCTGAACTGATGCTCGTAACCACCGCGCAATTGCTGAAACTCAGAACCGCGCTGATATTCGCCAATCCAGAACGTATCATCGACCAGATTGCCACGCAGGTTCAGATCAAACGCCGAACGCCCTGCGGTTTCATGATAAACGCTGGGCGTGAGCTTCCACGCAATTCGGCGCTCGGCTGTGACGGGATCATTCGGTTCGACATTGGCACGGTCTTCGATTGCATTGCCCGCACCCGAGAACATCATGCCGGCGAGCGCGCACAACAGTGCAGACCAAACGACGCGCACCCTCGAGGCACGCCGTAGCGCACAAGGGGCGAGGAAGTTTCTATCAGCTTGATTCATCATGGTTGCGTTACCCTTATTTGATCTCTTTGGTCACCGAACGCACATGCCCCGACATCGGAATATAAACTGAATGCGTGCCGGTACCGCCGGCGACCAGGATGCCGATCTCTTCAGGCTTTTGCGTGATCGGCAGCAGGGTGTCGCGCGTGATCTCGCCCAATTCAGCTTTGCGCCCGCTTTGCGTGCGGCCGAAATCCTTGACCGACAAGCGATGCCCCGACAGATGCGCCTGCTCCCACAGCTTGCGTTTAACATCGGCCTTGGTCAGCCCTTCGCGATGCAACACGTCCGCATGTTCAGGCGCAAGAATCAACCACGGTTCACCGGCATAGATGAAATCGCTGCTGGCCGGGAAAGTCATGGTGTCGGCAATGATGCGCAGCAGATCGGCAGAATCCTTGGCGTGCGAGTTCATGTTCCACGTGCCGAGCGCGCCGACGGTGGTGACCGTGCTTTGTTCCTTTTTAAAACCGCGCTCGACGTGCAGCGATTCCCACGGACTAGCGTCTTCGTTCTCGGCGCAACAGAAAGTGTATTTACCTGGCTGGCCCTGGGTCGAACGATCCATGTCGCCGGCCTGCGCACCACCAATATTTTGCTGGATAAGACGCATGGCGCGGCCAAGAGTGGCATTGGCCCACGCACCGGGCCCGAGGCAGTTGCCGCCACTGTTGACACCCAGCTGTTTGGCGATCGGGCCGTTGATGATCAAAAACACCGCAGCCGGATTGGTGGTGGCTTGTATGCCGCGCAGATTGAAGCGCGGGTCTGAGATCGCTTCGGTTGCCGCGATCAGTACCGGCAGGTATTCGGGGTAACAGCCGGCCATCACCGCGTTGATCGCAATGCGCTCGACAGTGGCCACGCCAAAGGCCGGCGCCACCGCACCGACCACTTCATCGGGCTTGCGCACGGTGTGCGTCAACATTTTCTCGACGCGTTCACGTGTCGGCGGAATCGCCGGCAGGCCGTCGCTCCAGTGGCGTTCAAGCAGCAGGCGGTTGAAGGCTTCGATATCGTCTACGACTTCGATTTCATTCGCGCGCGCCGCGGCGGGCGTTTTTACAGCGGCACTGGCGGCCGGTGCTTCGCACAAAAGGCGCGCGATATCACCAATCACATCCTCGGCGATTTGTTTGATTTCGGCGCGCGTCCGCGTGCCAAACGGATGCGGAATCAGCGCAACGGGTAGCGTCGGAAAACCGAGCGCCCGCGACTGGCCCTGACCGAGCCCCTTAAACGCCGTCGAACAAATAGTGACGGCGGCAAGACCGCGCTTGGCGGCTTCAACACTGTCGTGGACACTCCACGACGTGCAGGACCCTCAGTCGCCAGAGCCGGTGATAACGGCGTCGCAACGGTCCTCAAAATCCTTGAGCACCGCCTCGGCAACCGGCACCTGACCCGACTTGCGATGCTTCAACACTGTGGCGACCTTGTAACGGCTCACCAGTAATTCAGCGAGTTCATCGACGAGATACTGGAAATTCGGTTTGGCGTTATCGATAAAGCCGATCGTTTTGCCGGCCAGACCGTCGAGTACCGTCTGCGTGCGTGCAGCGTGCTGCAACGGTGCGATCGGATCGAGAACCATCATTGTTGATGCCATGAGTAACCTTTCAGACTGCATTGAACACCATTCCGCTATCGCCACGAACCGGAGCCCGGTTCGCAGCGTGCGCGATGCGCGCTCTTCATTTGGATAAAACCTCTGCACCACTAACCCGACAGCGGGGGTGATGTTTCTAATTGTTTGCGTGTTGGCTCTGATCGTAACTCGCAGGCGCGCCGACTGTCCATGCCGGCGGCAAAGGTGCGTCGTGGTTCGCGTAGAATCGCCGGCATGATTCCGCCTAGCATGAAGCTGCATTGCGCCCGCCTGTTGGGCCTGCTGTCCATATGCGGTACGCTTGCATGCGCACACGCACAAACGCCACCCGCAGGTTTCCCCGCGCGGCCGATTCGCATCATCGTCGGTTCGGCCCCCGGCGGCGGCGCCGACCTCATGGCACGCGCCGTGGGAGCACATCTCACCGAAAAATGGGGCCGCTCTGTGGTGGTGGATAACCGCGGCGGCGGCGGCGGCGTGATCGCACTGGAAATGCTCACGCAGGCGCCACCCGACGGCTACACATTGTTCGGCGGCGCCTCACTCATCATCACCGCAACGCCGATGAAGAAAGTGCGCTTCGACACGCGCCGCGTACTCGCACCCGTGGTACAACTGACGAGCTCACCGTTTCTGTTATTGGCACCACCGTCCTTGCCGGCCAATTCGGTGCGCGAATTCATCGCCCTGGCTAAAGCCAAACCCAGTGTCTTGAGTTACGGTTCGGCGGGCGTCGGCTCGTTCGCGCATCTGGGTACCGAACTATTTAAATACATGGCCGGTGGCATCGACATGGTGCACGTGCCGTATAAAGGTTACGGTCAGGCGTTGACCGATCTGATGGGCGGGCAGATTCAATTGCTGCTAACCAGCGGTCTCGGCGGCACGCCGTATCTGAAGAGCAGGCGCTTGAAAGCCATCGCCGCCACCAGTGCACGGCGGCTCGCCGCGTTTCCGGATGTTCCTACGGTGATAGAGGCCGGCATCGCTGATTTTCAGCTGGAGAACATGCACGCGCTCTACGCGCCTGCGGGTGTGCCGGTAGCAATACTGAATGCGGTGAATGGCGAGGCGCAACGTCTGATGCGTGCAGCGGAGATGAGCGCACGTCTCGCCGCTGAAGGCGCCGAAGCAGCGCCGGCGAATTCCGTCGATGAATTCCGCCGCACTTTTGTAAAGCAGGTGGATTTGTGGGAGCACTTCATTCAGCGCTCGGGGATCAAGATCGAGAATTGAGGTGACGTGCGCATGCGCACCGTTCAAGGTGGCATGCGCGTGCACGCTGCGTAAACCCGGGAAATGACATCGAACGTGGACTGGACTTGCTTCGCCGGCCCAACCCAAAAACTGCCCGTCTACGCGATGACAAACCCCGGCGGAATCAGCGATACGTCTTTCATCTCGTCGAGCCGCCATAACTGCACGAGCAGCGCATCGCAATGCTTCACGCCCAGCGGCTCTTCGCACAACATGCGGAATTTGTCTTCGATCTCCTGATCGGTCTTCGGCGCGGACAACTCGTCTTTCGCGCCGCCGGCTTTGCCGACCAACTTCTCGCCGTTG
>Ga0114978_10003252_pt1 | contig 13348 bp, 2 predicted proteins | sample S_140212_EF_Meta_FD_87027 | JGI IMG/M metagenome (GOLD analysis project Ga0114978, IMG submission 87027) | Freshwater microbial communities from Lake Simoncouche, Canada to study carbon cycling - S_140212_EF_MetaG | ecosystem: Environmental > Aquatic > Freshwater > Lake | place: Lake...
CAACCTGTTGATGTGACTGCTCTAGAAATCTATTCTTCCTATGCATCTGGTCAAGCTGGCGACTGGAGACCGAAGAACTTTGATATTTTTATCGGAGCTTCTACAACTATGACAAACAATGCAGTATGTGCAAGCAATCAAAATTTTCCTGACAATACGAATGGTGTATACAGAACATTTGCTTGTGTCGGTCGAGGTCAATATCTTTTCATAAGACAGGGTCTGTTTTATGCCAATTACATGCAAATTAATGAAATGCGTGTCGCAGGTTCAATCCCCGAAAAAAACAATCCGTGTCCGGCGTGCGCGGTAGGCACGTACAAAAACGTGAGCGGTGGTGCCGCGTGCACGAACTGTTCGAGGGCCCTGTATTCGCTGTCAGGCGCGACCGCGTGCCTGAACTGCACGGACGGCTATTTTGTGCAGTTTCCAGACGCACCGTCGAGGTGTCTGTTCAATCTGACCTGCTCTGCCTGTCCTGGTAACACATACAACGCGAACGGGACGTGCGTGGCGTGCCCGGGCAACACGAGCTCTGCTGCGGGAAGCGTCGCGTGCCAGTGCAAGGCAGGCTTCACGGGGGTTGCAGATTCATCAGGCAACGGATGCCAGGCGTGTCCGGCCGGCACGTACAAGCGCATGCGGGGGGCGTCGGCGTGCCGGAGCTGCCCGGCGAACACCAGGTCCGACGCTGCCAGTACGTTGTGCACGTGTAACGCGGGGTACACTGCAAACGATGGCGATGTGTGTGTGGCCTGTGTGTCTGGCAAGTTCAAGAACGTGACCGGATCCGCGGCGTGCGTGTCGTGCGCCACGAACCGCACCTCCGTCGCCGCGTCCACAAACGTGTCGCAGTGCGTGTGCAACGCGGGGTACACGCAAGTCCAAAACGCGGCGCTGACGTTCGACGTCGTGTACGCGCGGGCTTGCGTTGGTTGTGAAGCAGGCAAGTTCAAGAACATTACCGGCGTGCAAGAATGCACCACGTGTGCGCAGAACCAGTCGTCCCTGCCCACGAGCACCGTGTGCACGTGCGTCGCGGGGTTCACGGGCGAGTGTGTCATGAAACCGTACTCGAACATATCGTGCGAGACCTTTATTTCGTTAACGAATGTACCGTCGTTCGCATCGGTCCCGAAGCGCATGAACGCCGCGGTGGGATCGGCAAGCCTGCCGACGTACAATGCTACCGGCGGGCCCAACGGCAAGGGCCACGTCAGTTTCGACCGGAGCCAGTCGCAGTACATGGACGCAGGGAAGCAGACCTTGAATATCGCGACGAACGGGGGTCTCACGATCGTGGCCGTCGTGCGGTTCACTGGAGTCACGGCTAATTTAGAACGGATTATCGACCTTGGAAATGGCAACGGAATGGACAATATAATTGTCGGCAGAATGGGTGGTGGTATGTGGGTTGGACTGTTTGTCAGAGTTGCACGTACAGTTGATGCCGCTGGAGGCGGAATTGCACAGAACGCATGGTACACCATCACAGTCAGGTACCGTGCGTCTACTATGATGTGGGAGCTTTTGGTAAACGGTGCATATTGGAATGGGGGGTGGGCCAACAACCCGCCATTGACAGACAGAACGTTGTCGAGAACGTACATCGGAAGAAGCGATCTGTCCGTGAGTGACCCGTTCCTCAACGCCGACGTGGCCGGCTGCTTCGTGGTCGACGAGTACCTGAGCACGGCAGCCGTCAACGCCGTCGCCAACGCCATGGTGACGATACAGGGCATGGACCTGATGCACGTGGGGACCTGTCTCGACTGTGTCCAAGGCAAGTACAAGGACTGGCTCGGCTCACAGCCGTGCACGGTGTGTCCCACGAACTCGGGCACGGCTGGCATCCAGAGCGTGACAGTCGCAAACTGCACGTGTAATATCGGGTCCACGGGACCGACCGGCGGACCATGTCCAGCGTGCGTCGGCGGAACGTTTAAAAACGTGACGGGCGCGGGTGTGTGCTCGAACTGCAGTGCGGATCTGTTTTCGACGTTTCCGAGTGCTGCGATCTCCTGCACGCAGTGCCCTTCCGGGTTCAAATCGATTGAAGCAAGTGCAGTGGACAGAGACTGCTGCGACCCTAATACCACCAGTGGAAAAAGCCCCTTCTTCGCGCTGAGCAAGGCAACACAGGCTGCGCTCGGGTACAATTACTCCGTTCGCGTGTCGAGCGCGCCGCTGTTCGGCCTCCGGAGCATGAATTCGACCGTAGCGAAAGTATGGGGAGCGTACAGCAATCTCTGGGGCCCGATTCCGGCGTCTGTAGCTCCTACGTATAATACGTCTGCTGGTGGTTACTACAACCAACCGTTCTTGAGTTTCAGGAAAACGCCCAATACGCAGTACATGGACGCGGACGAGGTGCCGATCACCTTTGAGAACGGAATGACATTCGTGACGGCGGTCCGATTTTTGGAGTACGTGCAGGCTGCCCAGTACCTTTGGGTTGGGTCGCTTGTTAGCTTTATGTTTCCGGATAGAAGTCTTGGGTTCGAGGTGTATTTGACGGATCATGCGAATACAGCATGCGGTCCACAATTGTGTGTTGGCAGGGGATATGATTATTTTGAGTCGCGTGAGTGGGCACAATCATGGCAAACTGCTGATAGATCGATATGCACAGGCGACAGGTATAGTTGCCCAGGTCGAATTCCTTTGAACGAGTGGCTGACGGTGACGTTCACGTACGGTGGCAATTCTAATCCGTTACACACGCTGAAAGTTACATATCAACTACCAAGTGGTGACGAGGTTGTGGTCGCCTCAAAGAGTGCGTTGGTGACTAATGGACTGCAGAATACACCGACAATGGCAGCGACGCTCAGCAGGATCAACTCGCCTACGTATTTTTGTCAGAATTCTGGTTCGTGCTCGGGAAATACTGATTTCAGCAAGTTCGCGCTCGGCTACAACACGAACTTGGTCTGTATGCATTCTGCCTACGGTCAGGTTCTCATGTCAGACATTGCGATGTCGAATTGCAATCGCCCGGACTTTGACCTGGCCGGGCTGTACCTGCTGCAGACTGTAGCGTCGGCCGCGGACATCGCCGTGATTGTCCAGGCCATGCAAAACGGTAACCAGCTCGCGTACGACAAGACAGAGTGCCTCTGCAACGCCGGATTCCAAGGCAGCGGCCGGAGCAACTGCAAGTCTTGTGTAGCTGGCAAGTACAAAAGCGAGACGGCGAGTGTGTCGTGCACAGCGTGCCCCACGAACACGTTCTCGACGGAAGTGCAGGCGGTATCGATTGCCACATGCTTGTCGTGTCCAGAGAACTCCATTGCGACTGCCGGCGAGACGATTTGCTTCTGTATGCCTGGATTTACAGGCCCGGACGGCGGCCCGTGCGTCGCGTGTGATGCTGGAAAGTACAAGAACTGGCGGAACTCGTCGGAGTGTCCGGTATGTCCGGCAAACTCGGACTCGGTCCCCGGCACGAGCCTCTGTCCGTGCAATCGCGGGTACCTCGGGCCGCTCGGGGGGCCGTGTATAGCCTGTGCGGCGGGCAAGTACAAGGACACGAACGGCACGAGCGACAAAGATTTCACAGCCGCGATAGTGACAACGACCGTGTGTGCGCGAGTGATCGCTCTTACGCCTAAACCGTCTTTCGCATCGATATCGACTCGCAACAATACAGCGATTGGAACCGTACCGACATATAATGCTGTTGGTGGACCGAACGGCAAGGGTCATGTCAGTTTTGACAGGACCAAGTCGCAGTATCTCGATGCGGGGACACGAACATTGAACACTGCAACAAACGGGGGCTTTACGATCGTGACCGTCGTGCGATTTACAAACGCAGGCAACTGGGAACAGATAACAGACATAGGGAATGCAAATCGCGCAGACAACATTGTCATGGGGAGGGAAAGTATGACTAATAATTTTAGAGTTTTGATTTACAATGGTGGGAATCTAGTATCTGCGATGACTATTAATGGCGCTATTGTACAAAACTCGTGGCTGACTGTTGTGTTAAGTTATCGTTCATCGACTAAGGGGTGCTCGTTAACGGTGAATGGTGTTGTATCCACTACAACTGGTACAGCAGTGACAGACACAATCGTGTCTGCACCTTGGATTGGACGAAGTCAATGGGGAAACGCATACTTGAACGCAGACCTTGCTGGTGTTTTATTGGTGGACGAATTCCTCAGCACAGACGCAACCACAGCTATTGCAAACGCAATGGTTGGGGGCGTGGACCTCACGAGTACGGGGTGTGCCGTGCCGGCGAACGCGACCTGCACCACTTGCCCGGCGAATAGCTACGAGCCGGACGTTGCCGCGCCTGCCGTGACCAACTGCACGTGCAACACGGGCTTCGAGGGCGGCTTGGGCGGGCCGTGCACGGCGTGCGCGCTGGGGAGTTACAAGAACAACAATGAGAGTGTCGCGTGTTTGCCCTGTCCGATCGATACATACATCGACGTGAATACGTCTGCGTACTGCAAAGTATGTCCGGAGTTCACCACGAGCCCGAGTAATTCAACCAGCATAGCTTCATGCCTCTGTAAACTAGGATACACAGGCACCGGCGGGGCTTTTCAGGCCAGTGTCAGTTCCTCGAATCTTGCCAGATCCTGTGGTGCGAACTCGAATCAGGCGTGTGTAGTAAGCCAAAGTACGACATATGCGCCACAATATGCTGCGTCGAACGCCGTGGATGGTAATTTGGACACATTTTCATTCACTAATACTGGAGTCGAGCAATGGTTCAGGATAGATTTCGGTAGATCAGTTTATGTTCAATCAATCAGCATTTCGATTAGGACTGCGGGGGAGCTCGTATATGCAACGAACATCCAGGTGCGTGTCGGCAACGTCGACGCTCCTACGTCGCAAAATCCTGCATGCTATATTCACTCAGGTTCGTTGAACACACTAGGTTCAAGCCAACCGTGGTCACGAAACATAGCATGTACTACATTACTCGAAGGGAGATACTTGTATTATTTCAATCCGGCTAATGGTGGATTGAACCATCTTACCTTTACCGAATTAGCTCCACAAGGGTTCATCGGTGGTCCACCAGGTCAGGTGCCCTGCTCCGCGTGCGCGATCGGCAAGTACAAGGACGCGATAGGCTCGGCATTGTGTACTTCGTGTCCTCTGGGCACAAACTCGGCGGCGCTCAATGCGACGTCGAACAACACGTGCTCAACGTGTCCGGAAAATACGTACAATGACCGTGTTGGCGCGGTGTGTTTTGCATGTCCGGGGTTGACTATTTCTCCACCGAAGAGCAATTCCATCTGGAACTGTCAGTGCATACTAGGGTACACGGGACCGGGCGGGAGCGGATATTTCGTCAACAACATGGCGAGGGCGTGCGGATCGACGAACAATGCAGCTTGCTCGAGTGCTGGATTCAGCGCACTGGTGTCTGGTAATGCCGGCATGTCGAGTTCTGTTGATCAGAGCTACTCCACCGGAGGCGCGTGGAAGTATGTTACGGGTGGGACTGGCGCGTTCGCTGGACTCAATTTCGGAGCCCAGAGATATGTGCGGACGGTGTCGGTGTACCAGGGCGCGTCGAATCTGAAGCTCTACGTCGGCAATTACTACAGCCCGTATACTTCGAACGCGCTGTGCTCTCCCGTCCCGAATTGGACAAGCCCGTGGCAGGTGTACACGTGCGAAAGTCTCGGACAGTATCTGTACTTCGAACAGCCGACGACGACTTTGAACTTAGAGCTGACGGAAATCTCGGTGTCGGGGTATACGTCCGGCGACCCTTGCACGGCGTGTGTCAGCGGAACGTACAAGCCGTCTGTTGGCGCGAGTGATTGCACGTTGTGTGTGGAGAAGACGTACTCGGAGGTTGTCAACGCGACGGACGTCTCGACGTGCGTGTCCTGTCAGGGAAACTCGACGTCGGTACCGGGCAGTCCGTCGAAGCTCTTCTGCCAGTGCGATTTCGGGTTTCGTCATGAGGGCGAGGAGTGCGAGAGCTGCACGCCCGGCACGTACAACTCGCAGCTCGGGCGGACGGCGTGCTCGAACTGCACGATCGGCCTGTACTCGGTGTACTACCGAGGACCATCGAATGAATCGTGTCTGTCGTGTCCTGCCGGGCAGTGGTCGCCGGAGGGCAGTGTCTACTGCGAGGTGTGTCTGCCGAACTCGGCGGCGCCTGCGAATTCCGGTCGCATGGTGGACTGTGCCTGCAATGTTGGGTACACAGGTCCTCCTGGCGGTCCGTGCGAAGCGTGTGCAGTGGGCAAGTACAAGAACTTTACGGGCTCTTGGGCGTGTGTGGAGTGTCCGGGGTACTCGTCGTCTGCGCTGGCCAGCGTCCGGCTCGACAACTGCTCGTGCATCCCCGGGTTCACCGGAGCCGACGGCGTTGCGTGCACGGCATGTGCCGCTGGCTCGTACAAGCCGGTTTCAGGCTCGTCGAACTGCTCTCTGTGTGAGGCGAATACGTACTCTGGCAGCTTCGGATTCACGGCGTGCGTTGCGTGTGTGCAGTCCAGTGAGTCGAAACGTGGTGCGACGCTGTGCGAATGCATCGTGGGATATACTGGCGCAGCGAACGGCCCATGTGCTCAGTGCGCTGTGGGCAAGTACAAGAACACGACCAAAACGTCGCCGTGTACAGAGTGTCCGTCGAACTCGTCGTCTGCGCTGGCCAGCGTGATGCTCCTGAACTGCTCGTGCATCCCCGGGTTCAACGGATCGGACGGTGAGGCTTGCACGGCGTGCGCCGCTGGCGAGTACAAGCCGATTTCCGGCTCGTCGAACTGCTCGCTGTGTGCGGCGAATACGTACTCTGGCAGCGTCGGATTCACGGCATGCGTTGCGTGTGTGCCGTCGAGTGAGTCGAAGATTGGTGCGACGTTGTGTGAATGCAGCGTGGGATACACTGGTGCAGTGAACGGCCCATGTGCGCAGTGCGCTGTGGGCAAGTACAAGAACACAACCAAAACTTCGCCGTGCACGGCATGTCCGACGTACTCGACTTCAGCGCCGGCCAGCGTGAGGCTCTTGAACTGCACCTGTCCCCCCGGGTTCATGGGCGCCGACGGTGGGGCTTGCACGGCGTGTGCCGCTGGTCTGTACAGGGCCGTGTCGGGGGAATCGGCGTGCGATGAATGTCCGGAAAATACATACTCGGCGACCGGCTCAATCGCATGCACAGCGTGTGTATCGACGAGCGCGTCACCGAGCGGCTCGACGTCGATTTGGAACTGCACGTGCAACGCGGGGTACACTGGGCCGACGTACCCGAGCGTGCAGGAAAACGCAAACTTCGCGCGCTCGTGCGGCGACGGGAGCGAAGCATGCCCGACGGCTCAGTCGAGTACCTTCATGAGCGACACGGCGACGATGGCCGTGGACGGCGCGGAGTCCAGCAGGTCGACGACGATGCTTGCGAGTGGCCAGTGGTGGCGGGTGGACTTCGGCCGGCGTGTGAACATCACCGGCGTGCTGATTTTTTTCTCGCAGTATACTCGTGATGACCAGTTAATCCACGTTGGCGACGACGAGGCGGGGAGTGCGAATAGCATCTGTGCACGAGTGAACTTCTACGGATTGGTGGAAGACTGGCAAATGGTGCGTTGCTCGAGTCCAATACCGGGGCGGTATCTGCACGTGCGAAATACCGGGGCGAGCATGGTCGGGGTGTGTGAGATTCAGCCGATCGGTAACGAGGTTGTGCTTCTACTCTGGCCGGGGTATTGCGATGCCTGCAAGCCTGGGTTCTTCAAATCGACCACGGGCAACGGGGGGTGCACGTCGTGTCCGGCGAACAGCTTCTCAAATGTAAGCGCAGCAGTTTCTCCGCAGACGTGCGTCGCGTGTGTGCCGAATGCGCTTGCCCCGAGCGCCAGCGTCTCGAATGCCGCATGTGCCTGTGACGTCGGGTACACGGAAAGTGCGGGGGCCTGCGTGCGGTGTGCGTTCGGTAAGTACAAGGATGTGCTCGGTTCAGCGGCGTGTAACACGTGTCCCACGAACAGCGTGTTTCTGACAAATTCGAGCGTGGGCTGTGTGTGCAAGGCTGGGAGTGAGGCGTCCTGGCAGAACGAGAATAGTTATTCTTATTAAATTTTGCTCGTTTGCATATAAACGCACGTGGCTTTTTGTGCATGGTGCGAATCAGACATGTTCTAGCATTGTTGTGTTTAGTGGTTGCACTTTCGCCTGCAGAATCGCAAAACTTCGTCTGTTCTCTGTGCCCGCTTGGGAGGTACAAGAACAACAGTAATAACTTCGCGTGCGCAGAGTGTCCGATGCATACGTACCAAGACGTGCTTGGCGCGACCAGCGCAACACAATGCAAGCCATGCCCTGCAAATTCGTATACCACTGGTGTAGCAAGCACGTCGATGGCTGCGTGCTTGTGTGCTGCTGGGTACAGCGGCGACGTCGGCAACTACTCGATGGGCGTAGCAATCGCAAATTTGGCCCGCGCCTGCACGGGACCGTGTGTCACGTCATTAAACAACATGCAAAGCTCCATATACAACGCGTCGAACGCGATCGACGAAGATATGGGAACGTACTCTGTGTCTCGTACAGTCCAAGCGGGGGACGAGCAATTTGTCGGCATCCAGCCGTTCTGGTCGGTAAAATTTGAACGAGAGGCTGTGGTACAGTCCGTGAAAATTACAAACTACAACAGCCAGAAAATGACAAACTTTTACATTCGAGTCGGAAGCGACCAGAACTGGCGAAACATGAATACACTGACGGCATGTGCCGGTCCACTCACGTGGACTGCAGGGAGTGAGAACACGTACACTTGCAACTCAGCGATCCGAGGCCGGTACCTGTACGTGATAAACGGCGTCAACGAACCGGTAATCCTGAACACGGTGCAGGTGCGCGGGTACCTCATGTCGGCAACAGAACCGTGCGCGGTGTGCTCTGCGGGCTCGTACAAGATCGCAACCGGGCCGGGAATATGCACGTCTTGTGCCGCTGGCAAAAAGTCTGAAGTGCTCGGTTCCACTGCCAACACATGCAGCCCATGTCCTGGTGGTACGTACAGCGGTGCTGGCGCGCCGAATTGCTCGAGCTGTCCGAGTCATACCAATTCACTACCGTCCAGCACAGACATTTCATTCTGCAGTTGCGATATGGGATATACTGCTGCGCCGAACCTATTGACGTGTACAGCATTCCAGTCACTGTATGCGGCCAAGAAGCCGTGGGCACATTACACGGCCGCGAATTGGAATGATGTCACCAAAACGTTGCTCGACCAGAGCGGCAACAACCGGAACAGCGCACCACTCGGTGCGCGGGATGCCATCGTGCAAGCGGAGACTGTGGGTACTACGAACGGCAATGCGGGGCCTTTGACTTACATTCGTGGTAGTACCTCGACGCAGCTATTTTTTCCAGAGGGCAGCATCCCTGTGCAGTTCACGATTTGCTCCGTCACGCGGTACGGCACATCAATCAACCAAAACCGAATTCTGACGGCCTCCCCGCAGGACTGGCTGCACGGACACTACAACCAGAAGCGCGGCGTTGCCTACTATGGATCGAGGGACGTGGTCAATGCATCTACCGGGGCGATTGTGAAGAGGAAGACATTCAACACGGAAGTCGAGAGTGTTGGAAGAATCGACCCAACAACCGGGCAAGTAATCACAACCGACTGGATGGTCATGTGCAGCAAAAACGGTGGCTCGACTCCCTTGAATATCCTGGTGGGTGGATTGGGGGTTGGCACGAGTACAAGATCAGATTCCGACGCGAACGAGTGGGGGGGTACCGCCATGGACCGAGCAAGCCAACTTTGCATTAATTGCCGGACGAGCGAAAAAAGTGACTGGGAGTTGGCGCACCTGATGATATGGGAAACGCAGCTGTCCGATGTCGAAATGAACACTGTATCGCAGGAGCTACTGCGCTATGTGCCGACAAACACCGCGTGTGTCGTTACGGAGAGCAGTGAGTGTGACGCATGTGTGCCTGGCAAGTACAAGACCCCGAGCGGACCGGACCAGTGCACTTCCTGCACATCCGGAAAGTACCAGCAGGAGACAGGAGCCGTCGGTGCGAACCAGTGCTTGTTATGTCCGCAGAACACAAATGCACCGGCGTCCAGTGGAAATCTGCTGAATTGCACGTGTCTGGCGGGGTACGAGAGTCTTGCCGACGGAGTTGCGTGCACCGCGTGTGTGGCGGGAAAATACAAGACAGCGCCGGGGAGTGGGCTCTGCACCAGTTGTCCGGCCAAGACGTACTCTACAATCGTGGCACAGAACACATCGCAATGCACAAGCTGCCCGGCGTTCTCTTCAGGTGGTGGGGCAAACGTGTCTTACTGCATATGCGATGCAGGTTACAAGAATCAAGGCTTGTACACTTGTCTGCCTTGCGAGTCTGGGTCGTATTGGAAAGGCTATTTTGGTGCAAACTCATGCGAGCGCTGTCCCAACAACACGTACTCCGGCGCTGTTGCCGCGAATTCGTCGAGCACGTGCAAAAGCTGCCAAGGCAATTCGACGTCGGCCATGGGCAGCGACGAAAGCACCGACTGCCATTGTCTGGCTGGCTACTTGACAAAAGACCTCGGTTATGTCAATGCCACGTGTCAACAGTGTTCGGCCGGCTCGTACAATCCAACCATGGACGCGACGACGTGCTCCAAGTGCGAGGGGGGGTACCAGTCGTCTTCGCCTGGCGCCGTCTCGCGCGAGCAGTGTGTGGGATGTGCGGCAAATAAATGGTCGCCGGCCGGCGCTGCGCAGTGTGAGTTCTGCCCGAACAACACGGCTGCCCCCGCGCTCAGTGACGAGATAACAGACTGCAAGTGTCTGGTGGGATACGTTTCGTCGGAGATCGGCCAGGACGGCCGCACGTGCCAGGCGTGCCCCGCGGGCACCTTCAAGTCACAGGTCGGATCTGCGGCGTGCACGACCTGTCCTGCAAACTCATTCTCGACGATAGTGGCGGCGACCTCGAATACAAGCTGCCAAGCCAGTTCGACGGGATCCGTTTGTCCGGTGGGAACCAACGACCCGAGTTTGTGCGGGTGCGACACGGGGTATTATGGGTACACCATCATGACGCCCGTTGGTAATTTGGCACGGTCGTGCGGCGCTGGGCAGAATCAAGCGTGTGCTGTAACCGGGAATATGCAGAATGGCGGGGCGTCATTCTCGAAGTTGAATGACGGTGTACTTAACTACCAAGATCCAGGCACGACACAGGCTGGGAGCCCGGGGTGGATCAGAATCGATTTCTCAACAACGAAATCTTTGACTGGAGTGCAGTTTCTTATGCAATATTGCGTTGACGTAAACGGTTGCCAGGGAAATGCGAATAATTGGTACATTTCAATCGGGGACGGGGAAACTTGGAATGACGCACGCAACAACGTATGCAAGTCAAACATTTTAAATCCGTACACTGTTCTAATGAGTGCAACTCCAGTCCCTTGGCTTACCGTGAATTGCGATGCTGTATACAACGGTAGATATATGTTCTTGTATAGAACTGGGGGTGTGCTAGGATTTCCAGAGGTTGTCCCATTCGGAAATGTGATTGGCGGATCCATGTGTGTTGGCTGCACAGCCGGCAAATACAAGTCGACCATCGGCTCAATGGCGTGCACAAACTGTCGGGCGGATACGTATTCGGGGCAGTTAGTCGCGAGAAACGAGTCGGTGTGCACGCCGTGTTACGCAAACGCTGTTTCGGATCCCGGCAGTGACAGCATTGACGACTGTGGCTGCTCGTCCGGGTTCGAGTGGAGCTGAGTGCTTGCGTTTTATGCATTTGTTGGCAAAGTAGGATGTGAGAATTACAAATATAAAGGATTACATTTAATAAATCATGAAGGATGTGGCGACATACCGGCTACTTTTCCTGTTGCATCTCGTGTGTGTGTGCTCTGCCAATGTGTGCACGATGTGTGAACCGGGAAAGTTCAGGAATCGCACTTTGTTTATGGGGGGGTGTCAGCCCTGTCCTGCGAACACGTTCTCTGAATTTCCTGGCACTACTTTGTGTGACCCGTGTCCCGTGCACTATCATTCTGAGGCAGGCAGCGCATCGTGTGATATAGACGAATGTCCAGCGGAAGTTGAGTTAAATTTCACGGGGTGTGTTTGCATGCGCGGACGGACGGGAAACCACAGCGGACCGTGCACAAACTGCACGCCTGGAAGTTTCAAGAACGTGACGGGGTCGTCGGCGTGCATGACTTGTGCGCCGCCTGAAGTTTCCGGAACCGGAAGCGCTACTTGTGTGTGTCCAGAAAATTACTTCGGCGTGACAGGCACGTGTGCGGAGTGTCCGACGGGGATGGTGTCTCCCGAAAATAGCACGGCGTGTACGTGCACGGATGGCAGATTTCGGAGGAGAGACACGTGTGTGGATCTGTTTGCGGAGAGTTTATACCTGATCGGCGCATTTGCACCGTGGACGAATGTGACGCATGCGCTGACAGACGCCGAAATCGAATCTGCGGTAGTCGATCTGGTGCTTGAGCTGACGGAGCTGTACAACCGACCGGCGGATTTGATACGTGTCGCAGTGCAGACTCCGGGCACGAATGAGACCGCGGTGCGCGTGCAGGTTCATTTTCTGTTCACGACTGCGGAATCGCTGAATCTGACGGCCGTGACACTGACGACGGTGCGTCCCACTCGTCTGACAGAGACGGTAGTCGAGCACGTGTACGGTGAGTTTGTTGACGGCGTGTTCCAGCGGTGTGTCTCGGGCATGCGAAGTGTGGACCGGAAGTGTGTGTGCTTCGAGGGGTCCGAGGCACGCGACGGTGCGTGCATGGCGTGCGAAGTGGGCACGTATAAATCACTGGCTGCAAACTCGAGTTGCCTGACATGCCCAGGGGAGTCAATCTCGGGGAGGGCCTCGGTGTTGTGTACGCAGTGTCCACCGTATAGGTTTGCGATTGAGGGACACACGCGGTGCGTGTGTGGGGAAGGGTTTGTGTTATTTCAAAACGAATGTGTGGAGATGGCCTCGAGTTACGTGGTAGTGGAAGCGATTATTTCACAGCAGGTCGTATCTATGCCGAATGACAGTGTCGCGCTGGAAATAAAGACGTATCTGAACAACACGTACGAGATCGACACAAGCATGGTGTTCGTCACATTTGATTTGACTTTCACTGTCGTTTTCGTCGAACCTGAGGTTGTGACCACGACGACAACATCAGCACCTACCACCACGCCTGAGGTTGTGACCACGACGACACCAGCACCTACCACCACGCCAGAGGTGGAGACGACACCGTCTCCGGAAACAGAGGCGGAGACGACACCGACGTCAGAGGTGGAGACGACACCGTCTCCGGAAACAGAGGCGGAGACGACACCGACGTCAGAGGTGGAGACGA
>Ga0114978_10003254_pt1 | contig 13346 bp, 10 predicted proteins | sample S_140212_EF_Meta_FD_87027 | JGI IMG/M metagenome (GOLD analysis project Ga0114978, IMG submission 87027) | Freshwater microbial communities from Lake Simoncouche, Canada to study carbon cycling - S_140212_EF_MetaG | ecosystem: Environmental > Aquatic > Freshwater > Lake | place: Lake...
TACCGCAACAACAATGGTCACGGTACTAGCACCGGCAGTGTTGTCTATGTAAAGGTCAAAAATTGTACCTTTAGCTCCACCAAGGGCTGCGCCCAACAACGTGCCTGTAGGCAGAGTGATGGCAGTAGCTGAGGCTGAAGTAGAAGTGATGTAGCCGGTTGCTACCTGCGCGGCGGTTGCCGTTGCTGTAGCGTTGATTGCGGAGGTTGTGGCATGGGTGATGCGGCCTGTCCCAGCAAGGTTGCCGGTTACGTTGCCGGTTACGTTGCCGGTTAAGTCACCGATAAAGCCATTGGTAGAAGTAACGGGACCAGAAAATGTGGTAGAAGCCATTAGAATTTCCTCACTTTGCGAGTTGTGCGCATCTGTCTGCAAAGTCGTCAGCCGGGGCTGTCAGATACGCGGGTTTTCCCGGTTATGCATTTTATATCATGTTACTACAAAGTGGTCAACGTACTTAAAAAAAAAGGGAGCCGAAGCTCCCTTTTATTACTACTTGTAAAGTAACGGTCTTACGGTGTACCGGGAGATCCGAAAATACCACGGAAATCGCTGTACCCGAATGAATATCTTTCTCGTGCTTTGTAACGCACGTTGCCGGTATCGAAGTCACCTTCAAAACCAGTTTTGATTGATACCCTGTTGAACATTTTCATGCCATTTGGGGAGTCAGTCAAAACAAACCAAGCATCTGGGTCAGTTAGGTAATGGTTAACAGTATATCCTTGTGGCACCATGCCCATGTTTTTGATCGCGTTGATGTCGTTATCCGCTGTACCAACCCGCAGAGTAGACTTCAGGATACGATCAGAAGTGAACTGAAGTTCTTTTGGAACTACCAGTTTCAAACCCTGAACAGCGATCTTCAATCCACGCTCATCGGTGAACGCAGCAATGTCAATCAATGCCTGTTCCAGTGAGGTTTCGGAAAGATCCGCAGGGGTAGCCAACGCATTGGCTACGTTACCTGACAAAGTCGGGTGATTGGTTACACAAAGAGCCACACCGTCACCGCCAAGGGAGGTCGTAAACGCACCGTTCAGAACGGCAGCAGCTTTTACCTGTTTGGTGGTAGCCATGGAACGAGCCAAGGCTTTGGTGTAACGACCTGCCAGTTTGTCGTAAAGATTATCTTCAACGGCTTCCTCAGTTAAACTGAAAGCTAGTGCAATAGTCTCATGTGTGTAGCGAGCAGTATAAACTTCCTGCGCACTGTCATAAGACACGCCAGCACCTTCATATTTAACAGGGGCTTCGCCAAATCCCGACAACATTACTTCTTCTTCAAATGCACGGTCAGAAGACTCAATGTCATAGATCTCAGCATGTTCATTCATGTAGTTTTTGTATTCTAAACCGAACAAGGCATTAAGGCCGGGTTCGAGTTCTTTTACTAGTTGTGCGCGTGAAATTGCCATGGTTAGGCTCCTCTAAGGGTTAGATTAGGTACTTGCAACACCGGGGCTGCCATAGCGATGCTCATTGATCTTAACAACCACTTGGGCGTATGCACCCAGCGCGTTGTTTGGCTGGTCATACAGACCCACGATTTTAAGATTGAGAGCTGCCGTGGTTGCTTGGGTAGCGAAGTCAAGGGTCATCGCGGAGACACCCGTAACAGTACTGCCCGTAGTAGAACCCGTAACATCTGCGTTATTGCCTATCGCCGCTTGAGTCATGGTGCCGTTCACTTGAATGGTAAACAACTGATTCGGATCATCGATCACAGAGGCACTAATAGTACCTGTTGTGATGTTGATGCTGCCCGGATAGTAGTTCTTCCAAGTAGGTTTCTGTGTGGTCGGGTCGTTGTAGAAGCAACCGTTGAACACGCCAACTGCTGAGACGTGTGTACCGGGTGCAAATTTAACAAGATAACCGGAGACAACAGTTACCAAGTCACCTTGGAAAATTGCGCCAGCTTGGTTGTCATCAATGGTGTAGCCATACTGTTTCTGTGCGCCAGTGGCGGACAGGTTTCCCAAGGCCCGTAGGCCATAGGGATTATTTACGTTAGCCATAATATGTATCCTTTAAGTGAGTTATTTGGAAGCGTCTCCGCCCCCAATGCTTACACGCGACTGTCTTTCTGGCTTGTTGATCTTCATCGACGAATGTGCATTCGTCTTCAACAGGTCATTATCGACTGCCTTTAGTTGGTCGTGGGTGCGGTCTTTGTAGTACTGCCGACGCTCCTCTGCCGTTTCTTCAGGAATTCTCGCCAGTAGAAGACCGCCTACGCTGATAATGCCTGCGTTTTTGCCGTCTTGTGGGGTCTGTCCTTGGAAGTCTGGATATTCGTCAGCACGAACCAGCTCATACCCCTCGCGGAGTTTTGCAGCGACGTTCATGCGATCATCCATTCCACCAGCTTCAGCTCTTATCCAGCGATGTTTATATCCAGCAGGTGCAGGGGGTGCATCCAAACGTGAAGGGGGTGCCCATGCTTTGCGCCGCGTAGTGACCTCACGGGTTTCTTCCGTGCGGGGGCTACGATTAAGTTTTGGTATTACAGGTGCTGTAGTCATGTTATTACTCCTTTACGTATTTGGCATATTCCTCAAGAGGAACACCCAATCTTTTTGCAATTGCAACTTGGCTTGGACTTAGTTTAACTGTCCGGCGTGCAGAACTGTTCACTCCCGACGAGCGGGTTGCAGGGGCGACCGTCTGCACGGGACGGGCGTTTCTGTTGTCTTGTGGCGTAGTCTGCTTGAGTTCCTTTGGAAAGATACTGCGCATCCTACGATCAATTTCATCATAGTACTCTTCTGACTGAGGGTCAAACCCTTCTTTTTGAACTAAGTCAAGGTGTATTCCTCGCACCGCCCCAGTCATTACAGTATTGGTACCAAACCATGCATTACGCTCTGCCCACTCTTCAGCCTGCGGATCTACCGCCGCTTTAGGGGCAGTGTACTGTTGCTGCGGCAACTTCTGCTGGTAAGTATTTTGCTGGGGTGGGGCTTCACGCTGCGTCATGGACTGTTGACGGTAGTGCGTAGCCTCTGCCACGCGCTGCTGATCCATCAGCATGGAGGTCAGGCGTTGCTGCGCTTCGGTCTCGGTGTCAATGTCATATTCTTCACGCGCCTTCTTGATGATCTGCTTGAGCGCGACCATCTGCGTGTCAATACGGCCTTTCGCTTCTACTAGCCGCTCTGCATCGGACTGCTTGAACCGCGCTTCGAGTTCCTCGGCTCTGTTGAGTGCGTTGCGGGCATACTCAACCGCTGCTTCCTCACGCCGCTGCGTCTCGCGCAGGCGACCCGTCAGCTTATCAATGCGCTTCTGTACCTTGTCGCCGTACTGATCCAGCTCGTCTTTCTTAGGCGCAGTACTCGCAGCAGTTTCTACTAAGGGTGCCTCTTCCTTGGTGGTGACGACGGCATTAGTGCCATCCTCATTCATCTCCACCTCTGCGGGTTCTTCATCCTCGCCAATCTTAAAATCTAATTGTTCGTTACCCATACTTTCCTCCCTCACATGTGCAGAACGTCTTTAGGGTCATTGATCAGCCCCAAGACTTCGTCATCGTTTAACAGCCGAATTTCGCCCCCATCAATCTGAATACGGGAACCCGCGTACCTTCCAAAGATGATCCAATCGCCCACCGCGCACCAAGGACCGTTAGGAAACTTGGACTCATCCGAATAGGCGAGATTTCCCATACGCAATACATAGCCACAGTTAGTCGCCAGTTGTGTACGTTTTTGGGTTTCTTCAGCCAGCAGGATGCCGCCCTTGGAGCTTTTGCTGCCCCGAAAAGGCAAGATGGCAATGCGCCATCCAGTAGGGTTGGGGACTCTGTCAAGAACGGCTTGAGAGACATTATTAATGTCCACGTTTCCGTCTTCGTCATAAGCATCATCAAGCGTGGGAGGGGTGTTCGCGATCTTATCCCTGCGCTGTTGTTCGAGTGCGGTCAACTTAGGTTCTTCCATTACACTTCCTCTGGGGGTTAAAAATCGTCTGTAGTCCGCTTACTCAGCTCAAGCTGTATAAGGGCTTCTACTAATTTTATGCCTTCCAGACGACCCATCATGAAGCGATAACGCTCCATGTCAGCAATGGTGCCATTAAGCACAATCGCTTCCGAGTCCTGTTGTAATTTCCTAAGCTCTCGCAGTACTTTTTCTGCAAATTCAAGCATGGTAATTTCCATGAATAGCAGACAGTTACGCCACTGTCTGGAGGCTAAAACGATACTAGTATATCTTTACTGGTGTATTTCCGTCACGTTTTTTTACGGTACGTACTGCGCCCTGCCTTCCCTTTGGTAAACCGCTCGTTCCACGCGATTTTCCCGCACTCGAAAGGGCAATTGCAACCGCCTGTTTCTGTGCTTTTGCTGCGCTAGAAGGCTTGCTAGAGCCTATTTTTCCGCTTGTTTTATAGGCAGAAAACACCTCTTTTACGTTGTTTGAGATGGTTTTCTTACTAGAACCCTTCTTAATCGGCATCTTAACCCCCGTTACGCGGCTGATTTATGCGTTTTAGGGCTACGCCTGTACGCATTTGTGCAATATTCTGCTGAGATTGGATCCTTTCTTTGTTTGCTTGGGCACTTTGCATCACTTTTGACTGATCGATCTGTAATCCTTGCTGTTTTAGCTGGATATTCGCCTGATCGTTCGCTGCCCGCTGCTGTAGCTCCTGTGCCTTGAGCGCAACAATAGGATCCTGCCCACCACCGCCGGGATTTGCCAACTGATCCTGCATAGTGCGCATCTGTTGCATTCCTTCCGCTATTTTCAGCGATATCATGCCTTCCCGTTGGATATCCGACACCATATTGTCAGGATCTGCACCGTATTGCTCAAATAACTCCGCTTCGGTGTCTTCTTCTGCCCGTAAACGGATGTGTTGCATGATATGTTTGTACAATTCAACGCCACCCAGCGCATTTGCCTGCATTAACGGCGATAAGCCCATCATCAGATGCGCCGCAACGTGTGCATCGTGCTGTTGACCTGCAAATGCCTTCAGTTCCATACCCCCCAGCACATCGGCATTCTCCGAGGCCGGATCTTTGGGCATCTGGTTGCTTTGAATGCGTAAAATACCGTCAATGTCGCGCACATTCAGCGCGGCATACACCCGATAGTACGCCTCGTACATGTTGTGCATCTGCGGCGCACTCTGCGCGAGCTGCAACTGGGTCTGTGCCAACGTAATACGCTGCGCGGCAGAGAAAATGTTCGGATCTGCTACCGGCAATACCGCGACCATGTTGTCAAAGTCGGATTTTTTGATCCGGCGGCTGGCACCCGGTACGTCATAGGGGTATTCGTCAGGCAGATACTCGCCAAAGCCCTTGGCCAGCATCTCAAACTCTTGCGTCTGGGCGTAATACAGGCGTTTGTGGATTGCGGACATCACCATCGAGCCACGTTCTAGCAACGCAATCGTTGTGCCGACCGCCGCCTGCTGATTTCCGTCGCCTACTTGCATGTCCGCCGTGCTGGCAAGGCGTTTTCCGGCTTCAACCGTAAAGCCCAGTAGCTGAAACAGCGTCTGTGAGGGTTCTTTGTACGGTAATGGCAGTAAAGATGCAGAAAGTTCAGCCCCGCCTGCGTCAATGTCACGCCATTCGCCCGGCTGGATTGGACTGTCGTCGTCCGCGATCCTCGCGCCCTTCGCTTTAAAGCCTGCGGGCAGGTTAGACAGGGTGCCTGCGTCAAGTAATTGACGTAATGCGCTGGTGGCGGTCTTGGAAAGTCCGCCAATCAGGTGGACAAAGCCTAAACCATACGCGCCAAGCCCTTCGACTAACACGTAATGCACGAAATATTCGCGCCTGCACTTTAATTCGTCGCCTTCTATCCAGTTTCTGCGCACTCCTACGACCCGCGAACTCATTTCGTCCAGCGTGACGACATACGGAAGCCGAATGCCTGTCGGCTCATCGTCTTCGCCCATGTCTTCAAAGCCGGGAATGTCTAACGCGACCTGAAATTCCAGCAAAAATATCTCTTCAGGCTCGCCCGTCTGCACCACGCCGGTCGCTTTATCAATGGAATACCGAATCTGACTCGCGTCCGCAGGGGTAGACTCAGGGGTAACCGTAACGTCAAGGTATTCACCCGCATACACGCGCTTGCGGTACTCGTTTGAGTCCATGGAAATGCGGTGGGTAAGGCGCGGACACTCTGAAATAACGCTCGATCCGTTGTACGGAATGTACATATCGTCAGGCAGCACAAGCCTGCTGACCATGCGCCCGATCTGTTCGTCGTAATAGACCTTCTTGAAGGTCGATCCGCCGTAGCCGGTATAGAAAAGAAGCTGATCGAACTCCGGTGTGTACTCTTTCATCACCGTGGTGATCTGATAATTCATGAAATCTTGTACGCGAGAGGCTTGCTGCACCTTGTCTAGCGTTTCTTTGCCCACGGTTTGGGTGCGCACGGGTCCACCGGCTGGCATCAGCTCCTTAAACGCCTGCGCTTGGAACTGCACAATCGCTTCGGTCAACATCGGATGCACGGCACCCGCTGCGCCACGGAACGGCTTGGTGCGCTCTTCGATCTTCAAGCCCAACAGCTCAAGACCTTTCGAGTACATCTGCTCCCAGTCCGAACGGCTAGACTTGTCCGCCTCGAACAACGCCATCAGGTCAATGGATATCGAACCAAGGTCGTTGGTGTCAATCACCTCGGCAAGGTTGCCGTAGAAGCCGACCTCGTCGTCCTCCTCGCCTAACTCGATGATGGCACTGCCGTCATCCTCAAGAATGATCTCGATGTCAGACGAATCCTCCAACATGTCCATCATGTCGGAGGTAGGGGCTAGGTTAACAACCTTATCTATAGGCATTGCTACATCCCTTATATGTATTTGCGGTCATTGTACACGCGTTCTACGTTTCCGCCTTTGGCTTTTTTAGTGATGAGACCGCCTTTGGCGTAACCGGGGGCAGCTTGGCCTTCTCCTTTTAGGATAACGTCTATGGCTTCTGGGGTAAAAGTGATCTCGTGGTAGCCGCCAAGCATTTTTGACTCAACGCCGGGTATCTTAAGCAGGGGATTCAAACCTTCCTTAACAATCTGTTGATCATAAATTGAAGCGTAGGCGGATGCCGGTTTACCGCGTACATTACCGATAGCTTCAGCCGTGGGTAAGTATACCGTATCAACACCCTTCTCAAGCGCATGTTGAATGGCGGCTTTGAATAGTGTGCCGTGCACTTGACGCAACACGCCGCTCTGCGCCTCACCTTTCTGGGCATCTGACTGTATCTCTTCAATGACCATGCTGTTCGGTTTGGCTAAGGTGTCGACGTGTTCTTCACCATTAATAATACCTTTGACTTCACGAGTGTCTCTCTCAGCATTGCTAGGAATTAATGTGCCACGCACATGACCGATGAGATTTTCTTTCCCTTGATGAGCGGGATAATGCTTGTATGGGAAAAGAATCTGTTCAGGGTGAGTAACGCCAAATTCAAAATATCCGTCAGCACTTTTGTCTGGGTTTTGTAACAGGCGTTGGTAGTCCCGATACGCATACCCGCCTTCTTGTAGTACATCGTCGGGCGGATTCATTTGCAACACTTGGTAAGCGTCGTTGACCGCAACATCGTGCTCTTGATTAATCAAATCCTGTAGTGCCTCACGACCAGTTGTATATGACGTGTCCATACCTGATAGCCTTAAAGCCTCTTGTAATTCTGGGGTGAGATCGTCTATTTCCAGCGATCTATAATAGTAATCGCTTAACAACCCCATATTTTCATCGCTATCGGCTACTCCTAGTCTGTCGAGCACATTGCGATAAACAAATGGGTGGTTATTCGCAACCTCGTCTTGGGCTATTTCCCATAAATGCGCACTAGCGTCATCAGCAGAGCCAGCGAGGTCTACTTTGTTGTACTGTGACGAGGGGATGAGCTTCTCAAACTCGGCTTTGGTCATGCGAGTGTTAGGCTCAATATCCGCATACTGCTTGGCAAGGTCATCAAGCCCGTTCTGCGTCATACCGGGTTTGCCACGTAGCTGGTTTAAGAAATTTTCAACGGTCTGTACCTCTGGTCCTTTTAAGGCTTCAGCTCGCGCTATCGGTGTTAAGTTCAAGTTGCCTTCGTTCTTCACGGCCATGCCCAACACGGTCTTACCCGCCTCTGCTGCCGGTCCGGCAAGGTGACTTGCGCCAAAGCTACCACCTGTTATGTTCAGAGCTGTGTTTAGTGCGTCTTCGTTTGATACCTGACGGCCGCTTGCCGCTACTCCGGGAGCAACCCCCGCTTTAGCAAGGTCATACAACATTTGCGGAGCAGCGAACTGTAGATTGCCCTGTTTCCTACTCCCAGCGAATGGTAATATTGAGGCACGATCAAGACCCGGCTCCATGCCGTTCATTTTATATACTTCCTGCTCCACCGCTGATGCCGCATCCAGTCTTTCTAACATGTTTCGGCTTTCAGTCTGTTCCCTAGTAGGTGCTGGATCAGGCGTTCTAGTGTTAGGCGTAGCACCGACACGATCCATCTGCGCTAGTAAATCTGCGGTGTTAGAAGACACCTCACTGCCTGTGGCAAAACCCGACACTGCGCCGCCCTGCGCGTAAAATTCTGGCAGTGCCAGTGAAGATCTGTCTTGAATATTGTATTTAATCCCAAAACTATCCCTTTGAGGTATAACCGTTGGGTTTTCACCCACAAGGTCACGAAACGATTTTGTAAATTCTTCTAAAGTAAAACGGGGCAACTCTTCTCTTAAATCTCCTTTGGGTTGCAATCTTACTAACGTCTTTTCATCCCCTAGATTTGCAAGGGCGCGGGTTCGATGTCTGCCTTCGTGCCCTAGAATAGAGGGTATCTCCCCTTCATTAAACCGATCTATAGTAAGAAAAGGTATATCCTCTAAACCATTTCCTCGTGCAATTTTTCCTAAATAATTTATGTAATCGTCATGGTTTAACCTGTCTTCACTACCATCAATCCGATAGGAGTGATACTCAGAAGGTGTAAATCTTGTAGCATACTTTTCAAAGTCTGCTGGATTCATTGTCATGAGCAACTGAGTGGTATCGCCTGTAAACGCACGGCGTAATGCCTTACTATCGTACTGTTTTTCAAGGTTGGGTATCTCATCCGCAGCCCGCTCTACTCGCTTTGCCCCGTACTCTCCCCCACGTTGTCTGACAAATTCCATAAGATCAGCAATAGCACTGGTGGTAACGGGCTTAACGCCTTTCACGGCTTTTACTACCCCACCTCCCACGGGGATCATACTTGCGGCACTTAACATCATTCCAAGTTTATCGTTGTCACGCCTTGCTCGTTCAAAGTCACGCGCACCTTGTGCGGTTCCAACAACGGGAGCAAAGCCCATACCGATGTCCATTAGGGTCTCACCAAGGCTCATGTCCTGTGGCGTGTTAAGGGATGTAAAGCGTTGAAGCATGTTCTGACTTTCGGTCTTAACAGGATCTGGATCAGGCGTTCTAGTGTTAGGCCTATCACCGACAGCCTTCATCTGTGCTAGTAAATCTGCGGTGTTAGAAGACACCTCACTGCCTGTGGCGTACTTTTTAATGAGGCCACCTTTGGCATGTCCTAGATCCGAAGAGTCTAGCTTGGAGGGGTCGTAGTCAGCGTATTCAGACCTGATATTTTTAGTATCAAACACTAGATAATGAGTAGCATGTGGCGCAGACAAAGGGTCTGAAAAGTTAGTTATTTTAAGCCCATCATATCCACCTTCTCTCGCTTCTTTTGCTAATTTCGTAAGACCTTTTTTATCCCGCAATTCTCTTATACTAGTATTTGCAGCATCATATTCCATAAAATTGCCACGCGCTCTTACGGGCATTATATTTGCTCCACCGCCTCCGCCGATTCTAGTAGGAAGAGGAAAGAACTTTCTTGCTTCAGCAGGGTCTGGGACCCCTGCCTCTAATGCTTCCGTTGCTTGTTTAATTTTATCAGCTAGTGAGGCAAGTTTTAGCTTGTCTTTTTCTCTAGCAGCGGTACGTGCCTCTCCTTCAAGCTTACTTTTTTTGAAAAAAAGATTATTACTAATCTTTTCATAATCGTTTTTTAATTTTTCAAGCGCACTGAACGGCGCAAAAGAAGCGTATATGTTGGCTGTTTGGGGATCATCTGTTAGCCATGTACCCATTTTTGCACTGGGGGAATTTGTTACGGAACCGTAGAACTTCTTGTTAAATGCGTCAAACCCTTCGTTCTCTATATCGGCTGTCCCGTGATAAAGGGGTCCGGTATAGCCTTGTTCTACTTGCCTTACCGCCTTGGCTTCTTGTGAGAGATCAAGCAGGTCTTCAGCCGCCGTCTTAACGCCTTTGCCCACCGTCTTAACCGCCGAAACACTTGGCACAAACGGCAGTACGCCTAGCGCAGACAGGGCATAGTTGCCCATCGTCCTTTCTTCTGGGCGCATCTGGTACATTCGTGCGTCAGCAGCAAGCCCTGCGATGTCGCCCAACACTGGCACGGGAGCCGTGGCTAAAGACGCAACGTTCAGCAGCTCGCCCGTTAAGTCACGACCTGAGTAGTCCTGCGGCACAGCAGGTGCTTGACCGATCCTCGCCCTGCGAGCGTCTTGTGCTTCCTTGGGCAGGTTCCTTTTTACAGGAACGTCACTGTCGATGGTGTCCAGCATGGCACGGGCAGAAAGATCCGCCGTGCCTTCAGACTTTTTTATTTCGCCACCTTTTGCTGAAAATTCGGGAATTGGTTGACCGTTGGCATCCAACCGAAGGGGTGCCTTTGTTTGCAACGCTGCCATCGCTGCTTGTGCAAGACCTGTAGCCGTTGGTGGGGATGCTGCCGCCGTTGCCGTTGGGCTGTTATAAAACCTTAAGTCCGTAGGGGCCACTCCATCCACACCAATAACCGGTGCTGTGGGTGCCGTCATCCCGCTAAACCGTCCACCGGGCAATGCCGCCAACTGCTGTGCCGCTTGCCTGTCCCGCGCAAACTGCTGCGAGGCGGAGTACTGTGGGTTTGCTGCTGTGGGTAACGGCACCTTCAACAGGTCACGCGGACGGCTCGTCACCGACGGTGGTGTCCAGCTCATGCCTGCACCCGTTGCCGGAAGCAGCTTCGCCGCTGGGGTGTACGTATACCCGTAGACCGGGTCATAGGTGCGCGGCGCACTGTTGCGGAAGTTCACGTCCAGCGCAGGCTGACCCGCACCGTAAATCGGCGGCGGCGCAGCTAGGGGCTGATAGACAGGGGTAGCCGTGTACGGCGTAGGCTGTGGAAACTGAGTCTGTGTTTGGGGGGTCACGACCGGCGGCGTATAGGGGGGTATGACGGGCAGTGTTGGTAGCGTTGGCTTCTGAGCTACAGTCGCGTACAGAATACTAGGGTCTACACCCGCACGTTGCAAGTCTGCAATGTTCGCCCGCTCCTGCACAAACAAATTCCGCAGTGCTTCAGGATTGCCCGCGTTCTGCGCCGCAACTTCCCTGATCCGCGCATCCAGTGCCGCTTGTCCGTGGTTCGGTGTGGTTGCCCATCCCTGCTGGAGCGGCGAGACATAGTTAGTAGCAACCACATTACTGGGTGCCTTCTCGCCTTGGTTAGCGTCAATCGTAAAGTAATCGCTGACCGCCTTTGCGCCTAACGCCCTGTTTGCGTCCGCCATGCTCACGCCGCCCGCTGTCATTGCGTTCAACGCTTCTAACGGATTGGTGTTAGCCGCCGCATAGTCACGGATGTTCGCGTAATACTGATCCTCCGTAAGCCCGCGCTCCAAGGCACGAATAAGCCCGTCCGACTGGACTGTACCCCCATCGGCGTAACGCTTAACCTGCATCAACATGTCTTTAGCGGACGGTGTCGCCATGGGAATTGCCTCTCGTGTGCAAGACGTACTTCACTGGCATTCTATCTGCTAATAATATTCAGGGATAGTCCCCAATTCCCTCGGCTTATCCTCCTCGTCATCCCTTAAACTAATAAAGTTCCCCGCCCTGAACCGCATCAAGGCCATGACCATTGAATCCACCAAGTCATCGTTGTCCCCGTTTGGAAACGCCGCACACTCCTCGATCAACTCATCCGCCCAGTCCGTGTCCGGTGCCCACACCATGCCACTCTCCAATACCGTCGCAATCGAGTTCGCCCGCGAGATCTTATCCTGCCCCGCCCTACGCCCGCCGGGCGAGTACATCGTCACCGGAATCCCCACCTTCCGAAGCTCCTGCTGAAGCGTGGTGCCCGTCGCCTTCGCCTCAATCAACACATTGTCCGGCTGCCAATACAAATACTCTTCCTTGGCAATACGCTTTAACTGCGGAAAGTCCCAACGCCCCTTCTTCACATTCAACAACAAGATGCTTGGGCCACTGTCCATGTCTACCGTAAACACACCCCACGTCGTGATCGCCGAATAGTCCGCCGTCTCCTTCTTCGAATACGCTGTGTCGTAGGACTGGATCACATACTCCAACTGCGGCGTGTATTCCTTCTCCCACCGCTTCCACCACTCCCGCTTCAGAATAGCCCCCTCATCATTACTCGGCTGCTGCTGCCACTGCGCCTGCCACTTCTGCGGCGACAACGAGGCCTTCACCGCCATCAACTCCTCCAGCTTCCAGAACCCGGGCCATAACGGATTGCCAGAGGGCAAAATAGCAGGGAATTCAATCACTTCCCATATGTCGGCATTGTGACTTGCCTGCGCCTTAATCAACCGCGCCGTCAAATCCTTGGTGGACCAACGGGTCATGCACACCACAATAGCCGCCCCCGGCTGCAATCGCTGCCGTGGCCCCGAGGTGTACCACTCCCATGCGTTGTCCAAGGCCAACGGCGACATCGCATCCTGCTCCGAATGCGGGTCATCAATGATCAACAAGTCCGCACCACGGCCCGTCATCGCACCGCCCACACCCACCGCAAAATACTCCCCACCGTGGTTCGTGTCCCACCTTCCAGCAGCCTTACTATCCGCCTTCAACACCGCATCCGGAAACACTTCCTTGTACGTCTCCGTGTCCATCAAGTTCCTTACCTTCCGCCCAAACCGCACCGCCAACTCCCCCGTGTGCGTCGCCTGAATAATCTTTAAATCAGGCTTACGGCCCATCGAATACGCAGGCAACAAATAGGACGAGAACTCAGACTTCGTGTGCCGCGGACCCATGTTAATGATCAACCGCTTCAACGAACCGTTCGCCACCCGGTCAAACGCATTCGCCATCCGCTGGTGATGGTTCCCAATTATGGCCGCAGGCCACACGTATTTTGCAAAATCAATAAAGTTCCGCTGCGCACGGGACTGCGCCTCAAGCTGCAATAACCGCAGCTCCAAGCGCAACTGCTCCGCTTCAATAGCCGAGTCACTAGAATCACGTGCCATATCAATACCCTA
>Ga0114978_10003255_pt1 | contig 13342 bp, 14 predicted proteins | sample S_140212_EF_Meta_FD_87027 | JGI IMG/M metagenome (GOLD analysis project Ga0114978, IMG submission 87027) | Freshwater microbial communities from Lake Simoncouche, Canada to study carbon cycling - S_140212_EF_MetaG | ecosystem: Environmental > Aquatic > Freshwater > Lake | place: Lake...
CAAACCGACTATGTAGAGACTACAACAGGGGAGTTTACTTTTTACAGAACAAAACTTATAGCTATAGACAAAGGTCCTATGGATGCTGAATATGGATTATTTATTACAACAAATCCAAGACTCATTTCTCTAGAGGGGATAAGAAGCTACGACAACCTTGAACTCGAGGAAAATGGTCTAGATGAATCTGTTCTCCAAAGGTCTGTCGATCTAACTCCAGGAACTAGTGAGAGCATCGAATATTATCAATCCCTATTAAGTGAACCTGAATTCTCCAATTTTGACGAAGAGCAGATTCAATTCGTCCTGGATCGAATAGGACACAACGGAGGAATTCAAAAGTACATAGACGAGAATCCAGAGAAGATGGCGGTTCTTTTAAAGCCAGTCTGGAAGAAGATTAAATCTATGGACCAATTTAGAGACCTTCAGTTCCCTGAAAATTTGAAGGGTGAAGTTGATCTCATGTCCGACCTTTACGATATTGGTCTTTAACTGAAACTTCAGCTCTCCTTCTTAGTATAAAATGGGATGGCCAAAGAGTCTAGCAAAGAAATAGTAGTATTATCCGAGAGAGAACACATTCTCCTCCGCCCAACAGTTTATGTTGGATCAGTTAAATCAACAGACGAAAAAGTTCCTCTGGTTAGACAAGGGAGAATCATCTACGAAGAGAAGCCAATCTCAGTTGGGATGTATAAGATCCTAAACGAGGTGATAGACAACTCGGTGGACGAAGCAAAGAGAATGAAGGGAAAGATGAAGACGATCACGATCTCAATCAACCCAAAGACCAACTCTGCTACGATCAAAGACACCGGGAATGGATTTTACAAGGGAACCTCTATCAATAAGGATTCCGGTAAGACCAACATCGAGACTGCGGTTTCTATGCTCAGAGCAGGATCGAACTTTAACAACGAAGAGATCGAAGAAACCCTGATTGGAACCAACGGAATGGGGGTTGCCCTAACCAACGTTCTGTCCAGAAGATTCAAGATCGTCTCTGTTAATGAGACCCACTACTTCGAAAAAGAGTGGATTGATTTTGAATCTACTGACGCTAAAACTATCATCAAAAAACACAAGGGAGAGCTAGAGAAGGGAACTGAAATTACTTTCGAACCTCTGGTAGAGACCTTCGGTAGAGCCAAGTGGGATCAGGAGATCTTAAAATCATCCATCATGTTCAAGAAGAGGTTAATCTCTAGGGACCCAGTCCTTAAAAATTTGAACATAGAACTATACTGGGATGGGAAATTAATCGACACCAACGGGGACCTTTTCCCAAAGACTTCTTTCTCTTTGGAAACACCAATTGGTGAAGTAGTTATCTGGGAAAAATATGACAACAGCGGATCAATCTCCTTCGTCAATTCTGCAATGTGCACAGGAATGCACCAGAGACTGGTGAACGAATTTATCAACGAGAAGCTGGACGACAGCCTTGGACACCACTTCTACGACACCTTCATTTCTCTAAATCTTCCGCCTAAGTTTGTTAAGTTTGGTGATCAGAACAAAACTCGATTTGTCACCCCAAGGGAAGAGATTACACCCCCGATCAAAGGCTCAATCCTAAATAAGCTGGACAAGTTCTTCAAGACCGATATCTACAAGAGAATTCTCAAGAAGGTGGTTGAGAGAAGAACAGAGGGAGAAGTCAAGAAGCTGAAGGCGGAGAAGAGAAAGGTAAACGTTAAGCACTCTCATAAATACTTTCCACCAACATCTCGAACTGCAGAGTCTCTCTTTATTGTGGAAGGACTTTCTGCGATGGGATCTATTCTTCAAAAGAGAAATCCATCTAAAGAGGGAGTTTATGCCCTAAAGGGCAAGATCAAAAATGCTAGATCTCTTTCTGATCTGGCGGACAACAAGGAGATTCTGGAACTGATGCAAATCCTAAATCTTGAACCAAATTCACCAAACACGACCTGCCCATACCAAAAGATTGTTATCTCTACAGACCAGGATCCAGACGGAGCACACATTACCTCTCTCCTAATCAGTCTGTTCTACAACTGGTTTCCCTGGATCATCGAAAGAAAGATGCTCCACTTCTTGGAAACCCCTTTGGTGAGCGCCGGGGATAGAGCTAAGTCTTACTACTATTCCCTGCAGGAATTTAAGGATGCAGCAGGAAAAAAGAAGCTGACTGGAATTAGATACCTCAAGGGACTTGGATCTCTTTCTCTAGACGACTGGGAGTATGTCATGAAGAACAAGCGAGTTGTAAATATCATTAAGGACAGAAAATCCGGTCAGATGCTAGAGATGGCTTTTGGGAAAGAATCCGGGCCTAGAAAAATCTGGCTCTCTTCCTTCTCCTGATCGTATATTTAGGTAATGAGAAGATATGGATATTGCTGCATAAACATGACCCTTGGAGAGGGAAAGAAAGACAACCGGATTACAACAAATCGGGGAATGGTAAAAAAGACATTCCTGGAAAAGGGTCTAGGCTATGCATCTGAAAATGCACTGCTAAATGCCAGAGACCTTGTAAAAGTTATTAAATGGAACAACGATCATGGAATCAAAATGTATCGGCTGTCTTCTGATATTTTTCCCTGGGCCAGCGAATACGAGTTTAGAGATCTCCCCGACTTTAATGAAATTCACCAGGTCTTATTAGAAGCCGGTGCCGAAGCTAAATCAGGTGGGCAAAGAATAACTTTTCACCCTTCACCCTACGGAGTTTTGGCCTCCCTCAGAGAAGACGTTGTAGTCAATGCCATCAAGGATTTAAGACAGCACGCTGAGATTATGGATTTGATGGGTCTAGACCAGTCTCACTTCTACCCGATTAACATCCACGTAAACACGACAAAGCCAACCAAAGAGGAAGCTGCAGCTAGATTCTGTGAAAATTTTCACCTCCTTCCGGACACAGTCAAGAAGAGACTAGTTGTAGAAGTAGACGATAAAGGGTCCCAGTTTACTGCGGTTGATCTCTACGAGATGGTTCATAAGGTCATAGGAATCCCCGTCACCTTCGACTACCTTCATAACAAATGTAATCCTTCCCATCTGGACGAAAAGCAAGCTCTTGCCCTCTGCCTTTCGACCTGGCCAGAAGGGGTTCCTGCGATCACCCACTATTCAGATTCTAGAAAAAACTACGAGGATCCTTTATGTAAGGAGGTTGCCCACTCGGACTGGTTGTACGAAAAGATCGAAACTTATGGCATGGATTTTGATATAGAATGTGAGGTAAAAATGAAAGAGAAAGCACTTTTAGACTACAATCAGAAGATAGAAAAAATACTGTTATGAAAAAGATAGGAAAAGGAGATTTAACTAGACTGAAGAAGTTCGAGGAAAAGATTTTAAATCTAAAGGGAGAAGATGCCCCTAAGTATGCCATCGACTACGAGATGGAAGCCCAGATCAAATACGACGTTCTGATCGATCATTTTGGAGTTCCTGCAGTTTTTGATGCACTGGAAACTTTAAAAATTTCTAAGGACGATCTTTCTGACCATCCAACGTATTTGGATATATACGGATACCTCGAAGCAAAAACTAAAGAAAAAAATTAAAATGTATTTACCACCTATCGGATATTTTCAAAGCGACAGTTGGGGGGATTTTACCAACAAACTAAATCATCCTCAGTTCGAAGTTCTGAAGAAGCACATAGATAGAGCTGTTCAAGATCTTTTTCTTTCTTCCCTCAGAACTCAGGATAGAGATTTTCTTTTTATCTTCGACAATGAAGATCAAATCGAGAAGTTTGGTCAGAAGATGATCAAATATTGGGAGAAGGAGGAGGACTACGAGATCTGTTCTGAGATAGTTAAATTGAAGAAAAGAATGATAACCAAGTGGAGGAAGATTATGGCTGAGGACACTAACGAAGGCGGAGAAGAGGTGAAAGAGTGGCTTAAATCTTCCGTTTAAGAAAAATTAAGATGAAAGATTACTACCAAATTTTAGGAGTGGGAAGAGATGCTTCCCCGGACGAGATTAAGAAGTCCTACAGAAATTTAGCAATGAAGTACCATCCGGATAAAGCTGGAAAGGATGCATCTGCAGAAACAAAATTTAAAGAGATTTCCGAAGCATACGAGACCTTAGGAGATCCTCAGAAGAAGGCTGCCTATGACAATCCAAATCCTTTTGGAAATTCAAATTCCTTCGGAGGTGGGTTTAACGAGTTCTTTAAGTCTCCTGGATTTAATTTTAACTGGGGACCTAGAAAGACCGGATTCGAGTCTTCTAATTTAGGAAGAAACATCAACGCTAGAATTATGATCTCTCTAGATGAGGTCCTTAATGGGTGCGTTAAAAAGGCCAATGTTTTTAGAAGGGTTAAGTGTAATCCCTGCAACGGAACCGGTGCAAATAACGCTGAGATGAACACGTGCAGTGTCTGTGGGGGATCAGGTGCCACCAAGAAGGTGGTGAACACCCACTTCGGACAGATTGCAATGGACGAGGCCTGCTATAACTGTCAAGGAGAGGGAAGAACGCCAAAGTCTCCCTGCAACACCTGCAGAGGGGAAGGAACTCAGAGAATCCAGGATCAGGTTGAAGTTAGAATCCCTAAGGGAAGTGTTTCTGGAATGTCCTTCGTTGTTACAGGAATGGGGGATGCAGGAAAAGGATCATCTGCTCCTGGAGATCTTGTTGTTACAGTTGCAGAAATTCCGAATGACTTTTACAAAAGGGACCACCTAAATCTGGTCTGTCATAAAACCATCTCATTCTATCAGGCCTGTGGTGGAACGGAAATTGAGATACCAAATCCAAAAGGAACCGGAACCTATAAGATCAAAGTTCCTCCTGGAACTCAGTCTGGTAAAGTGTTTAGACTACAGTCTAAAGGGGTTCCCGAAATGGGAGGAGAATTTGGAGGAGACATCATGGTGATGATGGACGTTACTGTCCCTAAGAATTTGACCTCACATCAACTGGATATCCTAAAGGAGTTCGACATGTCTATTGCCTAATCGAAGGCATTTTGTCCCCGACGACTTGGATATATACGTTACTTTATGGACTATTTGATTTACATACTAGTTGGATGGGGAATTACCGATATTTTAGTTAACGGTTCTATCCTCCAAGGAATTAGAAATTACTTTCTGGTTCAGCTTCCCTTCTTCGGTAAGCTGTTTACCTGCATTCAGTGTTCAGGATTTTGGGTTGGAATTCTACTTGGAATTCTTTCTCATCTAGAATTTCTATCCTCCCCTCTTTGGGACTCCCCTGCGCTAGCACAAATTATTGGAAGCGGATTCCTGATTAGTGGATCCTGCGTCATCATCAATTCTGTCGTCTTTTCTCTTCTGTCCAGAAGCACAAAAAATAAATCTGAGGACTAATGAAAAAAATTAAATTAAGCAACTTTAAGGATTTCCTAGAAGTTAAACATATCAAAGAAGGTGAGATCAAGACTGATGACGCTGTCTGGTCTAAATACTTCACTGATGTAGAGCAGTCTAAAAAAGAAGCAGAGGCTAAGCCTGGAGCTGGTGGAAATCTACCTGATTGGGCCAAGAAAGGAATGGAAATGGACCTTCTAAAGGGAAAGTCGGCAGACCAGAGATGGGACTGGCTAACCAAGAGAATAAACACAGTTCTAAAGGACAAACAAGTTTCTAAAGTCGAAGAGATTAAAGAATCTGTCGTTGGCGGAATGCCTGGGTATAGACTTCTCTGGAAGGAAGATAAGACCGAGACTGGAGATCAACAAGACAAGTCAGGAAAACTCTATAAGACTTACTATACAGACATGTTCAAGGGAAATCCAGGAACCTGGCTGGACAGAAAAGACGAAGGGGGAAAACCTGGGGCTGAGCTCGGAAAAGGATACTGGGGCCAAAACTCTAGAATAGCTAAACCTACTACACCTACTTCAGCAGGAGCAACGGGAGCAGATGGTGTCGATGGTGGAATTCTATGGATAGACGATCCAGGAAAATCCTCATCTTCTGGAGCAACCGGAGGAATTGGAGACATCAAGCTGATTGATCTTTTTGCACAGACCGAAATGGGAAGGGCAGTTCTAAATATGCTCATGGACAAAGACGGAAATCCAAGTCCAGAAATGACTAAGTACCTTCAGAAGAATGGGATCGAAGAAACCGATTCACCAGCTACATCTGAGGAGATAGACGGATCTTTCACCCCCGAGCAGAAGGCTGCACAGGAGAAGAATATCAAGAAGCTCAATGATATGGGCAGCAAGACGGAAAAGCCGGATTACACTCTGGTGACTAGTCCAACTGACTACGTCTATAGTCCAGACACCATTAAAATGTCTTGGGACTCCATTAAAAAGGGTCTAGATAATTCTGGTGCAAGTTCAAAGATGAACTTCGATCAATGGAACCTAGTTGGAATTAGAAATTCCCTCCCTGTTAAAAACAAATATTCTAATCGATTTACGGATCTGATCGCTCTGATCGGACCTAAAAATACTAAGCAGGTGAAGATCTATCCTGCAACTACCACTCCTGGGGTTGCACTGATGTTTAATCCATTTAGAAGATGGTGGCTTTCGTCTTCTCTGAGCGACACAATTAACCTATCTGGACTTGCAATCCTTCAGCCTGGAGTCTACGATTACTCGGTGGGAAAACACAAGGGAAAATATGAAGCCCTTGTCCAGTCGGGAACTTCCAGCGTGGGGAGAATAGATCCTGTGGAAGAGGCGGGGGATCTAAAATTTAAGACTTATTCCCCATCAAAGAAGGAGAACGGATCTTCAGGGATGAACATTCACAAAGCAGGAGCAGACACACCGTCTGTCGACTCTTGGTCTGCTGGGTGTCAGGTTCTGAAAAAATCTGGGGATTTTAACGATCTGATGAAGACCGTTAAATCTTCTGGCCAGAATAAATTCAAATACGCCCTTATCAACTCTTCGGATCTTGCCAAGAAGGAATCTCCTCTGGTATAAGGGAACATTCTCCTCCTCTGCTCATATAACTAGTGATTATAAGAGCATTGGAACTATCAATCAGTATTACCGACCAGATCAACCAGAAGTATAGGGAATATGCCCTGTATGTTCTGCAGTCTAGGGGAATCCCCAATTTTTACGACTCGTTAACACCGGTTCAGAGAATTATTCTTCAGAACAGTCCTTCCCAGTTTAATAAAACGATAGGACTAGTCGGAGAGGTTATCAGAACAGGACTATATCACCACGGAGACTCCTCTCTGGCAGGTGCAATCTCTAAGCTGGCTAGGCCATTTGGATGTGCATATCAGCTGCTTGAGGGAGATGGATTCTTTGGATCCCCGGTTAACCCCAGTCCATCTGCAGCGAGATACACCTCGGTAAAGATCAATTCAAACATCAAGAACGTAGTTCAAAGGCACTCAGATCTTAACGTTAAGAATGAGGAGGGTGGTGTAGATTGTCTTAATCTAGAAATACCCATTGGTTTATTGACCCATGTGGTTGGAATCGCGGTGGGATACAGGAGTAACATCCTACCAAGAAAACTGGAAGACATAGTCGACTATCTAGATGGAAAGAGCAAGCTGCTCAAGCCCTACTTTAGAGATTTCTCGGGAAAGATCTTCAAGTTCGACGGAACCGAAAATACCTGGCTGATCGAGTCCGGATACGAGGTAAATGCAGCCAAAAGATCAATTAGAATTTTTGATCTACCCCCGGTGATGAGATATGATAGCTTTATCGATAAACTCTACCACAAGTTAGATGCGATGGATCTGGACTACAGACTCAACAACGAATCCCAGAGTAAATGCGATCTCACCATCGTGTTTAATAAGATCTCCCCTGTGGAAATGGAAGCAGTTTCCACTATGGTGAAGAAGCTAACCCAGATAGTGGTCAAAGAGGACGTTGTCTTTGTTAGAAACGGAGCAGTTGCAGAATACAATTCGGTTAAAGAGTATCTGGATGATTTTAAAATTCACCTAGAGACCATCAGGTTGAATAGACTTATTCGGGACGAGGAAAACTACAGAGACGATCTAGAATTCTTAGAAGCAAAGCTAAAATTTTTGATCTTTATGAGTCAGAAGAAGAGAACAGCAAAGGAGATAGAAGAATTTCTAACCCAGTTCTCGTCTAAGATATCCACTAGACTCTCCGCAATCCAGATAATTAAACTCTCCGAGGATCACATTAAAGAGACCAGGGAAGAGATCGAAAGGATCAAGGGTAAAATTAAAGAGACCCTACTTTTAATCAAAGCCCAGAGAAAAGTAGTTGCAGAACTAGCAAAGAAAAAACCAGCTCCAAAGTCTGCTAAGCTTATCTTTTCCACCTCTCCAGTCGTTTCCCCTAGCTTAGACGGGGTAGAGGTTTTTACAATCGAAGAAGATGACGATGAGGAACAAAACGAAGAAATTGATGTATAAAAAATAAACAAAATAAAGATGAAAATTAGAGTAACTAGTACGCCCAACTTGATCGCATTCTTGAAGAAATTAAAGGTAGTTGATCGCAGTGTTTTATTGGAACTCCAGGAGGATAAACTATTCTCTAAGGTCCACACCCCAGATAAGTCTGTTATGAAGTATGCTTCGATCAACAACACTCACATCTTCGATCCGATCGAGGATTGGGACCAGGTTTCTTCAGATAGAGTAAAGATGGGAATTATGGACGTTGGAAGGTTAATGGACTGTTTCAAGCACTTCCGTCCAGAAGAAGATATCTATCTAGAGATTGCCCTGCAGGAAGTTGATGGAGAAACCGTTGCAACCGAGATTAAAGTTCTTTCCTCTTCATTGAGCATTAAAATTAGATGCGCAGATCTTTCTCTTCTCTCCTATGTCGAAGACAATATTCTTGGAATCGTCCACAGCAAAGAAGGACAAGAAGGAAAGTTCAAGATTTACCATTCAGACTTTTCTACCATTGGTTCACTCTGTGGACTTGAAACAAATTCACAGGAACTTTTGACCTTTGAGCTAGGCAAAGACAGCGTTATCTCTGCAGGAGAATCTTTCAGATATAAATTGAATATCGGATCTTCTGACATCAGCGTTGAAGAACCAATGAAGGCTGCCATCTATAAGTCTCAGCTAAATTATGTGGATTCAGAATCTTATACCTGCTATGTCCACGACAATAGAATGGTATTTTTCTCCGATCAGTCTGAAACATCAACAGCAGTAGGATTAATCGAAAGTTAATCTATGGAGGATCTAACCGCTAAAGAGCTAGAATTAAAGATTATAGAATTAACTGCACTCAAGAACGAGCTAAAGAACGAGGAGCAAGCAGTTAAGTTAACGATGAACTCCATCTATGGAGCGATCGGGAATGCCTGGTTTGTCTGCTTCAACCCCGATGTGGCAGAAGCGGTAACTATCCAAGGTCAAGATTTGATCAAGCACTCGGAGAAGATTCTACACAAGTACTTCCACGAGTACTGGCACATGGACAAGGAGCTCCACGAAATCATCGGACTTAAATCTGTCAGAAAAGTTGTTAAGCCCTTAGTAGTCTACGGAGACACGGACTCTAACTACGTTTCGTTCCAGGACGTGATTGCTTCCTGCGACTGGGAAGGAGATCCAAAAGACCTAATTCTTCTCATCAATAAGCACAGACTAAACGACTATCTGAAGAAGTGCTTCGACATCTACTCGGAAAAATGGGGAACAGACAACTATCAGGACTTCGAGTTAGAAACCCTATCGACCAACGGAATCTTCCTGGGAAAGAAGAAGTATGTCCTCAACCTTGCCTATTCGGATGGAGTTCACATGGAATCTCTTTCTTCCCTAAAGTTTACTGGAGTAGAGATGATCAAGGGAGGAACCCCTTCTTTCGTGAGAGAAAAGCTAGTCTATCTTACCAGGTTTATCTTCTCTAAAGGTAAGGGATTTAGTCTTAGAGAATTTACCCAGGAATTAAAATCAATCAAAAAAGAATTTAAAGCACAGCAGGCAGAAAATATCTCTGCCGGCATCCAAGTCAACAACTATGAAAAATTTATTATCAACGATACAACAGGATTTGAGGTTGCAAAAGGCTGTCCAATTCATGTCAGAGCAGCCGGATATCACAACTATATTCTTAACTCTTCTAAGTACAAAGATAAGTATTCACTTCTAAGAGGAGAAAAGGTTAGATTCTACTTTGTGGCAACTAAAAACTCGATGGAGAACAACGTCTTTGCCTATGCGCAGGGTGCTTTCCCCTACGAGTTTGCCCCACCGATCGACTATGACGAGCAGTTCACCAAGACCATCCTGGATCCAATCAACAGATTTATTGAGGTAATGGGACACAATCCAATTAGTCCAAATTTATTCATGATTAATCCACTATTCTAAGATGAGCTTTAACAAAAAATATCTGCCTGATTTGCCTGATCTAATCAAGATTAGGGAGTCTTATTCTTCAGATGAAGAATTTTTGGACTCGTATCTAAGAAAAGTTGATGCCATCATGGGATCCCAAGAATCTTTTCGATACCTGGAAGAAATTAAAAAAAGAGTGAAAGACAATGAACAATCAATGGGAAAAAGACCCTGAGTTTTCAGATCTAACTCCAGAATCAATCAAGGAGTATCGAAATTTTATGGGGCAGACGTTCGACGTCATCATAAGAAACAAATCAACTTTTTTGAGGGATTCTTCTTTTTCAACCCCATTTAAGATTGAAAGAGTCGATGAGCTGCTAGATTTCTTCGTCGTCGATGAAGATTTCGAAAGATGCTCAGAACTCTACTCGATCAAAGAACTACTAGAAATGAAATTAATTATCAACAATGCATAACTTAGACCAAGACCCAACCACAGCCTATCCCTCCATCTTTGCGGGATCCCCCTCACCGGACGTTTCCGAGAAGTATAAATTTATTAAAACTTCTGACGTGCTAGAAAGTCTTCTTGAGATCGGATGGAGTCCTAGACAGATGTCCGAGGTGAGAGCTAGGAAGCCCCACACCAAGGGATTTCAAAAGCATCTTATCAGACTGACGAACCCAAATTTCGACACTGCTAAGGTTGTTGGCGAGGAAGTTCCCGAGCTAGTCCTGACCAATTCCCACAACGGCAAAAATTCATTCTCTTTTAGGATTGGAATCTACCGTCTCGTCTGTTCTAATGGACTGATTATTCCCACCGAGGAATTCTCCAACATCACGGTTAAGCACGTTGGAAATATGGCTTCTCAAATTCACGAGGTGATCAGTAAAATGTCTGCCTCTTTTCCTACCGTCTATTCGGACATCAAAAAGATGAAGGGAAGAAAATTAACCCCGATTGAAATGTCTTCCTTTGCTAGATCTGCATCTGAGATTAGAAATCCAAATTTGTCCAAGTCTCTGACCGCTGGAATTGAAGATATTCTTGCTGTTTCTAGAGCTGAAGACGAGGGAAATGACCTCTGGAAGGTCTACAACAGAATTCAGGAAAATCTGATGAACGGTAATTTTGAGATCAAGACTAAAAAGGGAGCCAGAAAGGGAGCATCAATTAGATCTATCGATAAGGGAATTAAAATTAACGAGGGACTCTGGGAACTCGCCAAGGCCTACCTAGACTAAAATAGGTGGATCTGAATTAGATATATAGTCTAAATTATTTTCTAACTAAGAATGAAAAATGCTTCAAGAGCTTTAGACTTTATGTCCTTTATTAACGAGGCCAAAGACAACGGGAAAGTAGAAATACTGATCCTTTCTGGCAACGAAAAACCCAGCCCAACTTCAAAATCTTTTATAGAAGAGTGCGAAAAGCAGGGAATGGTCTGCAATTCAGTCAACGTGAACAACATCAAGCTCGAGAAGGTCTTCAACGGCCACTTGGTGAGAACAAACGGTGAAGAGGGAAAAGAGATTTTAATCAGGCCAGAAAACACTGCAATCATCCCTAGAAGAGGGGTAGTGCTAAACACATACACTAAACAGGTGATGAGAGATCTAGAAGACGCAAGATATTTTTGCGTTAACTCTCTAGAGTCTATCGAAATCTGCGAGAGCAAATATCTAACATCGGAAATTTTAGAGGAAGCGGGCCTGCCCGTTCCGAGATATGCCTTAATTACGAGCGAAGATAATCTAGACCAGGCTTTAGAAGCAGTTGGTGGAATCTTCCCAGTCGTGCTTAAGCTTCTTTCTGGAACTCAGGGTATTGGAGTTTCTATCGTGGATTCCTATGCTTCTTTAAAGTCTGTTTATCAGACCATAGCTAAGTTAGCCCCGGAGAACGAAATTCTAATTCAAGAGAAGATCGATGCAGACTACGACCTTAGAATTCAAATCATCGTTAAGAAGTTCGACCCGATCAATCCAAAGAAAGACAACTGTGTTCTTCTTGGATCTATGAAGAGAGAAGCAGTCGAGAAGGACTTTAGAACCAACTATTCTTTAGGTGGAAAAGTTTCTGGCTATGAAATTAGCGAAGAGATCAAAGACATCGCTTGCAGAGCTGCAAACGCAGTTGGATGCCACTGGTGCGGAGTTGATATCATGATTGATTCCAAGGACGGAAAGCCTTATATCCTCGAGGTTAATTCTTCTCCAGGAACAGAGGGTATTTCTAAGGCTATTGGAAGACCAATCGTTGATGATGTCATCGACTACGTGGAGGATAAAAACAACTGGTCTTACTCTAAGCTAGAAATTGGCTATTTAGAATCTATCGGAATTCCAACCGTTGGAAAGATGGTTGCCAAATTCGACACAGGAAACGGATCCTCTGCATGTTCAATCCAAGCTGATAATGCTATCGAAGACGATGGAAATCTTCTTTGGAACATCGGAGACTCTAAGTTTAAGAGCCCAATCGTTGGGCACACCAACACAGAAGTTGGAAGAGACAACGAGAAGAGACCAATCATCGAGCTAGACATAATGTTCGACGGAGCTCTAATTAAAGGGGTTAAAGTTGCTCCAGTCAACAGAGAAGTAAAGAGCACACCTTTCCTAGCAAATAGGACCCTCATGAAAGCTCTAGGTGTCATGGTCAATCCAAGTAAAGCCTTCGTGATCAGCGATCAGCCAGAAGGGTATAGACCGATGAAGGCCAAAGGGGAAATCCACGGAGGAATCGTATTTGGAGAGTTAGAGGAAATGGAAGAAATGAACAAAGAAGATAAATAACAATAACCAATATGGCAGCTGAAGATAAAACCGAAAAAATCCAAGTTCTACTTTCTGCAGAAGATTTAGAAGATCTTGGAAAAAAGATTTCAAAGAAGGCTCTTCTAACTGGAGAACCTCCAGAGTCTGTCTCCCACTACGTGAGGAGACTGATCAAAAAGAATCTTGGTAAACCAACAGAAGATTAAACAATAAGTTTTACCATTAATAAATAAAAAATGCAAGATTACCTAAACGAAGAGGAAGATGAAGACAAAGGTCCTTATGCTTCTGATGAAAGAGTAGC
>Ga0114978_10003256_pt1 | contig 13341 bp, 11 predicted proteins | sample S_140212_EF_Meta_FD_87027 | JGI IMG/M metagenome (GOLD analysis project Ga0114978, IMG submission 87027) | Freshwater microbial communities from Lake Simoncouche, Canada to study carbon cycling - S_140212_EF_MetaG | ecosystem: Environmental > Aquatic > Freshwater > Lake | place: Lake...
ATTACCCCTTCTAGTTATTACCCCTTCTAGTTATTACCCCTTCTAGTTACCCCAATCTCTATAAGTATTATATGTCATATAATCATTAACAAATTTATCATCTACAAACATTGATCTAAAGAAGATAGTTCCTTTTTTATTTAATGTTATATCTGGTTTATTAATTATTGCATTTGCTTTAATAAAAAATATATGTGTAGGCTTAGTGTCACCATATGATTCTTTCTTAATTACTACTGAAAATTTCATATCCATATAAACATTATATTGTTCATCAACTTCTTCTCCTTCTATATTTACAAACTTCTCAAATTTTATTGTATATATATTTCGACTTAATTCATTTAATTTCGATTCTAAATATGATGATACAAATTCAAAAGTCTTTGGATTATTAACAATTGGTGTAGGATTCCTATTTTGAATATTATAAGTTGTTTCTTTATTTTTATTAACTAGTGCTGCAATCATTCCGAGTGATTCATTAATAGCTTTTAAATATTTAACTTTCTTTTTATCTAATCTATCTGGAAAATCTAATGGATAATATCTTTTTGCTTGAGATTGAGATAAATCATTTAGATTATATGCGTTTAATCTATATTGGTTATAATAATTTGGAGTCCATAAACTAGTACCTATTCCCATGGGTCCTCTTCCTCCTCCCATAGATCCTTTAAATGATCCACCAACTACTCCACCACCCATTGATCCTAATCTTTTATATCTTTCAACTACTCTAGAATTTGGTTGATTATGAATGAATAAATAATACATAATTAAAGATATAATAAGTAATTGTATCCAAAAATTCATTTGTTATATAGTTATTACTAAAATAAATTTTATTAAAATTATATCATTATTTTATTAAGACTATATCGTTAATTTATTTAATAAATTATATCGTTAATTAATGCATTGAGGTTATATCGTTAATTTATTAATTTATTAATTTTGTAAATTAAACCCATTAAGAACTTTAGTTTTTTGCGGCACTATCTCAAAAGGGGAGTGATGAACTTAGTCACTTCACGGTACTATTCTCCTCTGTCTCTTGCTCTTGCTCTTTTTTCTCTTTTTCTTGCTTGATTTTTATTTTGATATCTTTCAACTCTTCCTGATTTTGATTGATTATAGTAAAATAAGTAATATGTTAATAGTAATATGATAACAAGTTGTGTCCAGAAATCCATGTATATATATATAATATATTATAAAAAATATATTATAAATAAATTGTATACTAAATTAATTGTATACTAAATTAATTATATACTAAATTAATTTTAAATGCATATTAGTCTCCTCTAACTTCAAATTTAGTAAATTCATCTTGTGTAAAATCATCATCAGTTTCCTCATCTGGGATATCTTGTTCTAAATCCAATGCATCTTTTTCTTCTTGTGCATCTTCATTTAATTCTTTAGCTTCTTTTTGTTGTTCTTCAGTTTGATTAAATTGAAGTTCAGTTGTTTGATCGTATGAAATTACTTCTGCTTCGGAATTAATCATATATTTAAATTTACGAAATTCTACATGATCTAATTGTTTGTTAAATAAATTATAACAATAATTAATAATATTTGAAATTAGAAATACTAAATTAGATTTTGTATAATTATCATCATTTAAATCAATCAAATATGATAATTCTGATAATAAATAAAATATAATTATATGATCATTATCTTGTAATGCTATTAAATGACTCGCATCAATGAATTTAGATGTAAAGTTATATATCTTTGAATTATCATGTTGTACTGAATCATTTAAGATAGTCCAATTTATAAGAATCTTTTTATTATTTTCTTTAGTTGTATTTATGTACTTAAATTTAGATTGAAAATTTAATACAATCTCAGCATCACCGTTAATTTGTAACTCTCTTTTAATCATTCCTTGTTCATTATATTTTGGTTGTCCTGAATATTTTTGTCGTACTTTATCTAATTCTGACATACCTTTTTCAATTAATTGAATATTCTTTTTATTTTTTATTTGGTATATAATCTTTTGAGAGAATTCCATTAATTTCTTCAATCCATTAATTCTATTACGCATAATATCCGCACATATTTCTCTATTTGAAAATTTCTCCTTACTATATACATCATCTTTTTGATAGTCATTTGTATTAATATACTTATTATCAAATCCGATATATTTTAATTTATTTTCAATTGAGTAATTAATCTTTACAAACTTACCAGTTCCCTTTACATCTACATAATTCTTTCCTTTTTCTCTATAACCTAATAAATTATTTTCAATAGTATTATAATAAATATCAATTTTATCTCTTGTTAATATAATTACATCTTGTTTAAAGTATTCATGATTTGGTTTATATACTGATTCTTTAATTACACGTGTCTCTGAAGATTGTCCTAAATGATTATGATCTAATATATATGTATTTTCTCTTAAGTAAATATTTGCATTATTAATATTTATATTTGTCCCAATTATTGATTCAAATTTATCTATAAATGCTTTTATAATATCATCATATGTATTATTATAATACTTTTTATAACCTACTCTCATTTTTTCAATAAATTTATGTTCTTTTGTAACTTTATTTTCATTTTTAATTTTACGATTATCTTGTGTTTTATTAAATTTACTGAATGATATATTACGTCTTTTATATAAAATTTCATTTAATTTTTGTATATCTTTTTCAGTATAAGATTCAATCATTTCATTAGTTAATACGCCAGTTCTTTTTGAACCATCTAAATTAAATTTTTCAAATAATTTCTTCTTATAATTAATCATGATTTTTTCCTGGATGGATGTAGATAATAATTTTGATTCAATAAATTCTCGCATTGGTATCTTCATTGAATATTGATAAAGATACACTTTAGGAGGTACTATAACTGATTCAATAAGTCCTTCTAAAATATGAGTAGGATGTTGTGTTCCTGATCTAATTCTTATTTTGTTATTATTAATATCAATCTTATCAGACATCATTATTTCGATTTTATCCAATGTTTCTTTAGAATCATTTGAATTATATTGTGTGTTTAACTTTAAGAAAAATCTAGTAGATATAGTATCGAATAAATAATTATTACGATTATTTGTAAAAGCTTCAGTAATTGTATTTAATAAATGAACCACTGTATGGATTATTATTTCTAATCCAGTCTTGGTAAAACTCTTACTTTCCTTTGTTTGTTGATCAAAATACCATATATTTTTTAACATCATACCCGCAATATAATATAATAGATAGCACAACATTTTATAATTTTTAATTGGTTCAATATCATTTGCACTATTTACTCTAATATATATATTATTGAATAATGAATATCCAAATTTATTAAATAATAGATAATTATAATTTTTATCAAAATTTAAAAAGAATATTTGATTATTTGTTATATCTAAAACCATTAATAAGATTATATATGCTAAGATATTATTATATTTAAACTTTTTATATTTATCAGTATCTTGACTTGTATAAACAAAAATTTCATTATCTAACTTGAATAAGAAATAATTTGTAAATTGTTTGTTGATACCATAATTTTTTTCGGCACTATCTAATGTCTTTTTTCTTACTAATGGATCATTTGATCTAATTAATTCATTAGTAGTTTCTATTAGATCAATAGTTGTTTTTGTTAATTCTTGTCTCTTTAATCTTACTATCGGTATATTTCCAACATAATTATTCATGTTTACTATATAGGCAACTTTTTCAATAATCTTATCTATATTCTTAATTGACTTGTTAAATTTTTCATATTTTGCAACTTCTTCTAATGGTTGTGTAGATGAAGATAAATTTAATGTAAATACACCACCTTGAAATGAATCTGCGATAAATCTTTTAACATCTAATAATTGTGAACAGCTGTTGCATATAAATTCACCTTCTACATTTATCTTACTATATTTTTTTATAAATTCATATAACGATTGATTAAATACAGATGGGTCTCTATCTCTTAATGACATAATCTTGGTAAATGTAACAACATGTTGACATGTTGCATTCTGTAATAATTCATCTTCTGCAGTAATCTGTTCTTCTTCAATTATTTCAAGTACTTTATCTATTTCTTTTAATTTTGGTATAAATGGTATTTTTATTAATGGGCTTGTAATACCAGGTATTCTATCTTCAGAAGTATCATAATCATCTGTTGTAGATGGTATTTTAATATAATATAATAATTTTTGAATCTTTGCATAGTATTCTTCTCTAATATTTAATTTTATAAATCTCTCTTGAAGAGCATTTATTAATTTTTTTAAATGATATATATTTGATGATGCGGCATTAATTTCATTCGTTAGGACTTCATATGTTAATAATGCTATTTTATTATATACATTATCCAATAATGTTTTTAAATAAGATTCATAATTATTATCATTAACACTTTGATACTTTTCTGTTATTAATTTATCTTTTTCAATATCAAATATCCAATACATGATTTTATCTGTGTCTTCAACATCAAATAATAAATCCTTTAATAGTTCATTACATGCTTCAAATCCATTTTGATTTACAGTTCTTACATCAACAAAATCTTTTAAACTTAAACATCTAATTTGTTGACTATTATTAAATAATGACAAAGGAATTGCTATACCAACAACGTGTGATAAAATACCTTTTGATAATGGTCTTAATTCGATAGGTCTATTATATGATCCTACTACGCCTTTATTATTTAAAAATTCAACATTTGAATATCTAATGGCATCTATATAATTATTAGTTTTAATTTGAAACCCTATTGTTGGATAATTTTTAAAGTTAATATATGGTGATTGTCTCATATGTTTTAAATCACTAAAAAATTCACTATTCTCAATATTAACTCTACCCATATTCATAAATTTATTAATAATTGCAACTTCTTCAGTATCATTATATAATACTACCTTTCTATTTAACATTGGTTGATACAAAATTTTATCAATCTCACGTCTATCTACACCAGGCATATAATAATCAGTTAATTTATTTATTTTTGTAACAATATACTTTAACTTAGTGTCATTCCTTTTATTACTTTTTTCTAAAGGATCTATTTTTGTACTTTGACTTCCATCAATTTTTTCATATTTTTCACTATCTTTGTGATATCTTAAAAATTCATCAGTAATTGGAACTAATAATTGTTTATCAAATAATTCATTAATTTTCTTTTCAGAGCTTACATAGTGTAGATCAACATTATCAAATTCTAATAATAATTCATATAATGATTCTGTTAATCCGTAATTAATTTCTTTTACATCTAATAAACTTTCAATTGTAGAATAATCAATTACCTCAAATTTTGAATCAATTATGGTAATATATTTAAATTCTGCATTTTTTAAATTTTGCTCTTCAAATATTTTAATAATCTCATTCTTATCATCTTTTATGTATATCTCTCTAAAAATAATCATTATGATTGCATTATGATGTCTATCTTTGTTTTCCTTTTTAAAATTTGCATTAATAATTTCAGATCCAATTTCATCAATAAATTTTTTCACATGCATTAAATCATCTGGTAAATCAGATATATTTGTCAAACCTTTGTCAATTATAAGAAAAGTATTATTGTATAATTTATAAGAATTAATTATAATTGAATTAATTATTGGTGTTAATTGATCGAATGCATTTGATGAAGATATATTAAGTACATTTGATACAAATACTTCTTCAACATTTTCAATACTTTGTTCTAAATTTAATTTAATGCCAAAGTACAAAATACAGTAGATTATAATATATTTATCAATAATATTAGATATTTTTATAATCTGTTCATTGTTTTTTAATATATCTTTTAATTTTTTCTTACTTTGATTCTTATCAATATATTTTTCTATTATTTTTAAATAATACTCTTCTTTACCAAATGATTTTATTTTTGTAAGCTTCTCATTTTTTATATCTATATATATTTCATTTATGCTTTCATAAATTAGAATATCTATGTCATTTATATAACTCATATTATTTGTGTTTTTATAATATAATATATATTTTTTTAATCATAAAAACCTAAATTATATATTATATATTATCATACTTATATTTAAAATTGATATATTCTATATAGTAGATATTATATATATCATATATATACTATATATATATCATATATAGACTAGTCATTATACAATAAAAAAATTGATTTTTTAATCATCTATTTAAAGATTAGAAAATAGTATATATATATATTATGGCACTTCAAATTTCTAATAATTTCGAGCAACTTTCCAATTATTTTTCTGGTGATTTTGAAACAATCAAGAAGAAAATTTATGATTACAACATTAAGAATCAAAACAAGATTTCATATAAACTAAAGGATAATATGATGCTTATTTTTAATGACTTTGTAAAAAATCCTACCAAGGATCAACTATTTAACCATTCACGTTCCATCGTTCTAAGTGTTGATCAAAGTGTTGATACATCTGTATCAACTCCATCTGCTAGTTCAGATACTGTAGATGTTGTATCCAAATATAAAATTGTTGCATACACCCATCCAATTATTGATTATAACAATCAAGGTAAGCTTGATGGATTCAAGGAGCAACAATTTGTAGAATGTTACGAAGGTACTCTAATTTCAGTTTATAACTGCAATGGTGTTTGGAATTATTCAACTCGTAAATGCTTTGATGCAAAAGATTCACATTGGTCATATAATGGTAAAGTAAGTACTAAGTCACACTATGACATGTTTGTAGAATCTATTAGTGCAACTAGTTCTACACTAGAAGCATTCGAATCCAATCTAGATGCTACTAAATCATATTATTTTGTACTTGTTCACTTTGAAAACAAGACATTTGTTGATTATTCAACTAAATTTGGTGCAGAATATAAGAAACTATTTCTACTTTTTGCAAGAGATGCACAAATGAACCAAACTGTTGATTATAGTGAGTATGTAAAATCATTTGTAGATACAAGTAGTCAGTTTAGTCTTGATCAAGTTAAACAAAACATTGTATCTGATACAAATGTACTTGGTTATTTGATTAATGATAATGGACAATTTAATGTTTACTATACAAACTTCTATGATCAACTTGAACGTGCTGCACCGTATGCATCCTCATACGAAAACATGCTTCTAGAACTTTATAAGCGTAATAATCTCGATGAGCATTTTAAGATGTTTCCTGAAAATGTAAAGTACAAGGGTACAAACTTTGATACAAAGGGTGTAATGTATGGTGTATTTACATACATGTCAATGTCTCTACTAAATCTTTATTACTTTTACACATCTTATGACGGAGTAAAACTAATTCAAAAGAATCCTGTAGAATTTAAGCAGCTTTTTGAGAATGAAGGTGTATCTAAGAATAACAGTCTACAAGGTATTCTTTATAAGATGAAGGGCATGGTTCTAGGTCAAAAGAAAAAGCTTGAACTAGCTGATGTAAAGAAAATGCTAAAGTATTATATCAATAGCCAAGATATTCTCAGATGCCTAAAAGAACTTGAGGAAGTTAAAAAGTCTGAACCAGTAATCTTTAAGAAGATGAATCCTAAGTACAATGAAAATGCCATTGTAAAGGAATTTATTAATCATCTATAATATGATAATTCTAACGATATCTTTTACTATATTTACTATTATAAATATCTTTATTTAAAAATTTAAGTGGTTCATTAGTTTGATTTGATTCATTAAATTCTTTTAATTTATCTTCTATTATTAATTTATCAATTATTGATTGATAATTATTTATAAATTCTTCTATATTTTTAGTCCATAAGTCAAGTTTATCAATTATATGATTTGGTAAATCCCATATTTTTAAATTTTCTAAATCTTTAATTATTTTATCAGAAAATCTATATTTAATTACTCTTGCTGGATTTCCCCCAACAATTGCATAAGGAGGTACAGATTTTGTTACATTTGAACAAGCACTAACAACGGCCCCATTTCCAATCGTAACATTATCAAGGATTGTTGAATTTGCACCAATCCATACATCATTACCAATAATAATATCACCTCTAGAAAAACCGCTCATATTGCCTTGATTGTGTGGAAATAACATTACTTTAGATGGTGATGTTGTAACACGATCCATTAAATGATTTCCTAATATAAATGTACAGTTTGTTGCAATTGAGCAATATTTACCAATTTTTATCTTTGGAATGGCACCATCTTTATTTCTAGAATCATAATTTAATACATTATATGGATCCATTATATATGTCTTAAATTCAGTCGATATACTCATTTCTATATATAAATTTATATATTTTATATAGAATTTAAAAATTCATAACAGTATTTAACATTTTTTCTCGTACAGAATCTTTATATTTTTTAATATTATTTATATTATTTATATAATCTTTACTATCTACAGTAGATGTAATATCATATTTACATTCTTCTAATAAATAAACGTCAAAATATACAAGAGATGAAAATAATCTACGTAAAATCCACATATGTATTGATTCTGCACTTACAATTGATTCTATTTTTATAATTCCATTTATATTTACATATGAATTAGTTATATAATTTTTCCAAATAACATTAGTATCAAAAAATTTAACACATACTGGTTGAATTGGTACTTTAGGAACAAAAGCTCCTGATCTAAAATTACCTAATTTATTATTAGCTAATTCTCGAGTTTTAATATCAGTGATATCCTCTGGTGCAATTGCTAATTTACGAATATTATTAGGATTCTCAAAATATGCTAATAATTCTTTTGTTTTTCCAGTTTTAGTTCCAGATGATACTGCAATACCACCAAATTTTTCAATATATGATCTAATTATAAAATTATTTTTAAATATATCTCTGTAAACATATGCAATTGGACCAAAAATATAATTTATTATATAAATATCTGCAAATGTTCTATGTTGAAATGCTATGATTCTTGTAGTGTTTTGTTTGATATGATTGTCATGATTGTTTTGATTGTCTAGTTTCTTATTTGTTCGTTTATCAATTATGTTATTTGGATATAATCCTAACGATAATAAAACTAAAAGATTAAACTCTTTAAAGTATCTTTCAATTATATATTTCGGAAGTACTAATGATAAAATATGTACTGATATATATAAAATGAATCTAATTGGAAATAATAACGGGTATAGAATATGTGTGATTATAAACATTGGATGAATATGTACGGTTATGTATGAGTATTTATATATATTTACTTATTTTTAAATGATTTATATTGATAAGACATTTAAAAAAAAATTGATAAATACTTATTTTGCCTACAAAATGATATAGAAGCATTATATTATGCAAGCATCACTTACAAAGAAAGCACGTTTTAATGGATATGAATCTGATGAAGGTTTTGTTGTAGCTCACCCAAGTGAATCTGAACTTGAAGCTGAATTTGAAGCTCATCTAGATGATGAGGCTGAAGAATCTGCAGATGATATGTCAGATACTTCTGAAGAATCTGGTGTTGCAGAAGCACTTGAAGCTGAACTTGAAGCTGAAGAAGAAGCTGAAGCATTTGAACAAGAACTTGAAAAAGAACTAGTAAAAGCAACTGAGGAAGCAGAAGATGATGAAGCTGAAGAAGAAGGTCTAACAACCGATGACGAACTTGAGATGATGGAAGATGAAGAAGATGGTGACATTGATGTTTAATTAATTAAATTATAAAATTATATAGCATATATTGGATTTAATTATATATATTAAATTAGATGATGTATTTATTTATGCACGAATAAATAGGATATAAAAAGTTATTATTAACAGAAGAATATAAATAATAATAATGAATTATTTGTATTTAATACAAAAAAAACAAGATAAAGATACTAATGTTTTTAAGGTTGGTTTATTAAAATATAATAATAGAATTAATAAAAGTCATGATATTATTTTATTATTAGAAAATATAAAAAAATGTATTAACATAAATGACTTAATAAAATTACTTAAAGATAATTTTAAGGTTGTTGATGGAACAAATAATAAGTATTGGATAGGTAACAAATCAAAATTAATTTATGTTATATCTCAATTTTATAAAACACAATATTTTAATAAAATAACTCCTATATTACAGAACCAAAAAAGTGAAATGGTTAAAACAATTTGTTTATCAAAATATTTAAAAGATACTGATAAATACGAGCAACTAATTAAATTATCAAATCAAAAATTAAATATACGAAATATTTTATTTGATTCAAATATTGAACAAATAGAAAAATATAATAAAATAAATGATATTATATCTATTAATCATGAAGTTTTACAACCATTCATTGTACCAACAAATAGAAGTAATGATATGATGAATGATAAAACTGAGAATTTAAATACATTAATAACTACATCAGTTAATTCATATGGTTCTGAAAATGTAAATAATTGGGATGAGAAATATATAGTTGAATTAATTAAGTATAATACAACTATTAATATTATTGATAAATTCATAAATTTAATCCACTTTAATGAGGAACAACCTGCAAATAATAATATAAAATTTGATAGTAATAATATAAATACTAATATACAAATTTATAAAAATAATAAATGGTTAGATACATCAAATAGATTATATGTATTTAATAAAATATTAAATGATGCTATAAAAGAATTGTATCTATTAATACATAAAGTCATATTAAAAAATAGTTTACATGATGAATTATATTCTAAGGGATTAATTATTTTGAATAATTTATGTATGTTAAAGAAATTAGCATATAGTTCTTAGGCTTTCTCAAGCTTTCTCAAGTTGTTTATCAATATGACTAAAAATTCCTTTTATTTGATTAAATATCTTTTTAAGAATATCTTTAATATCTTTACCATCTGTTCTATACCTAACTATAATTTCACTTAAATATAAAAATGGAATTTGGTATCCAGAAAATTCCATATTCTTTTGATCTTGTAAATAATAAGATATTATGCTGCCAATTGTTGCATTTTCATCTTGAATTTTAAGTAATCCTCGACTAAGTACATCTACATCTTCTTCTTTTTCTAAATTAGAAATTATTAATTTTTCTAATTTTTCAATTTTATTGATTCCAATTTTACAAGATCTTGATAATAGGTCAATTTCATCAACTTGTCGGGAACTAAATAATTCTAATTCAAAGTCATTTGCTTTTTTCTCATCATAATAATGATATGCCATACATCCATTATAAATTCCATCATTTTTTCCAATATTTAAACTTGAAATACATGTTACTCTTAACTCATGTCCTTTTCTTAATTTTATAATTAAAAGAGGTCTTTTGTAAGGTGAAGAAACTTGTGTTCCTTTATAATAGAATGTTGCATCGTCTGTAGTAACATTATAAACTGTATCTTTATTATTCTTAATATTGATAAACATAGTTAAATTATTTGTTTTATCAATTATACGATCTTTCTTTGTTTCAAGTTCATCATATTTTTCTATATTTGATTCTGGATTATCAATATTGAATATTGGTAAATTTCTAAATCTATCTTTTAACATATCATTATTAAATATAGAGGTATTTACATCAAATTGCATATCATCGTGATGAAATGCATACATAGGTACAGATGACATTGCCAATCTTCTGAGCGTATTTACAATAACATAATTAGTATCTTTACCAGATAAATTTAAATTAAGTTGATTATTATGAAAATTATCAGTAGACTTCTGATGTTTGATTATCTTTAGTTTAATATCCATATTATATATATAATAATGATATTTATTTAAATTAATTATATATTCAATTTTTTGTAAAAATATATATAATTATATTATGAACATTATATTATCTAAAATTGCAAATAAATATTGGATAGATAATCAAGAATACTATAGAATTGAATCGTTTGATAAGTTTAAAAAATATTTTTTTTCAGATACAGATAATATTATATATAATGATTCGAATCTTAAATTTATTATACATGATATACGGGAAAAAGATATAGAAGAAATTAAAAATATAAAGGAACTAATAATAAATATTATGCTATCTGTTGAAAATTGTTATGGACATAAACATTATCATCATTATAATAAATATGGTAATTATGGAGATCAAAATATTAAGATATATTTATATAATCACATTGATAAATATATTGAAACAGATTCTTATATAGTAGTACCAATTATATATATTCAAATATCTTACTTCTTAAAATATTTTCAAATCATTAAACCAATTAATAATATTCATTTTAAAGACAAAAAATTTTGTTTAATTGCATCAACTAATTCACATAGAAATAAAAAAAAACAAGATGTAATAAATATTCTAAATAAAATCGGAACATGTGATAAAATTGATATCTATAAACCATTAATTAAAAATAAATCTTGTTATCATTCAGAAGAACTACTTAATTTATTTAATAATTATAAATTTATATTTGTTTGTGAAAATTCATTAACAAATGGCTATATAACCGAAAAAATTTTTAATTGTTTCTTTGCAAGATCTATTCCAATTTATTCTGGTCCGGATGATATAAATAGATACTTCAATAAAGACAGTTTTATAAATGCAAACCAAGAAGAAAATATTGAAAAAGAAGTAAAAGAATTACTAAATAATGAAGAACTATTTGATAAAAAAATTTTATCCAATAAAATAAATGAAACATATGACAATGAAAATTATTCGTTAAAAATGCAAGACTTCATAAATAAAATAAAAAAAAATCTATAAATAAATTAAATTATTATAACTATTTTAGGAACTTCTTTTGGAGCTAATATATAATCACCTCGTAATTTTATTTGATTATAAAATGTTCTTAATTTTGGTAATAATTTTTTTGAAAATATCTTATTTTGCATAATATTTTTATCTTTTGTAAATTCATCGATTTTATTTAATGTTGTTACTCTAAAATTTGTCTGTATAGACATAAATTTAGGGATAGTTAAAATATATGTAAATATATCGATAGCTATACTAATTCTTGTTTCTATACCAGAACAAGTTGAAAATATATCCATCATTTTTTTTAAAGTATCAGTTATAACTTCTCGTGAATCTTCATTATCTTTATTTATAAAGCTATCTTTTTTATTTTTTATTTTCTTAGTCGTGTCATGATTTGTATTAATATGTGCATCATTATATGAATCATTCATGAATATTTATAATTTACTCTACTTAATATTATATTAAATTATAATATTAAATATATCTTTCAATTTTTTAATTTAATTACACTCATTAGTAAACGTGTACCAATAGCTCTATTTGTCTTATTACCTATCTTTATTTTTTTACTATTATCTGTCTTCTTACTATTCTTTGTCTTCTTACTACTATTTTATTG
>Ga0114978_10003257_pt1 | contig 13341 bp, 8 predicted proteins | sample S_140212_EF_Meta_FD_87027 | JGI IMG/M metagenome (GOLD analysis project Ga0114978, IMG submission 87027) | Freshwater microbial communities from Lake Simoncouche, Canada to study carbon cycling - S_140212_EF_MetaG | ecosystem: Environmental > Aquatic > Freshwater > Lake | place: Lake...
AGTTCGGCACCAATTCCTCGGTTGCGGTGTCGGTCGAGGTCACTCAATCGGCTCAGACTGGCCAGTTGTTCCTGTCGGCTCCCACCGGACTGCTCGCTTCGAGCGTCACGGTCGAAATCGCGGGCAACCTCGGCGTGCAGACATTGACCTTCGTGTCGGGCACGGCGTTGTCGGCGGTGGTTGCCGCGATTAACACAGTGAGTGACACCACTGGCATCAGCGCGGGGCTGCGCAACAGCGCCAGCCAGCTGTCCGGCCTGTACTTCAACTCAATCGACTACGGCAGCGACTCGTTCGTTTCGGTTCGTCGGCTTGGGCAGGGCGGCGGGTTCTTCCAGACTTACAGCGCACCGAGCGGTACGGCAACGCAGCGCGACACCGGCCGCGATGTCACCGCCATCATCAACGGCGCCTTGGCAACGGGCCGCGGAACGCAGGTCGCGCTCAACACGCCGGCGCTCGCGGTCGACATCGAACTCAGCAATGTGTTCGCGACGACGATCTCGGGCTCGCCGACGAACTTCAACATCACTGGCGGTGGAGCGACTTTCCAACTTGGACCGTCGATCACAACCGCGCAGCAGGTGGGCATCGGCATCAAATCGGTGGCGGCCAGCCGCATCGGTGGCACCACCATCGACGGTGGCCGGTTCTTCCTCGATAGTTTGAAGAGCGGCCAGCCCAACTCGCTGACCCTCGGCCGAACCGCCGAAGCCAGCGATGTGCTCGGCGCCGCAATCACTGAAGTTTCGGTTCTTCGCGGGCGGCTTGGCGCGTTCGAGCGCAACACCCTTCAAACCAACTCGCGCAGTTTGCAGGTTGGACTCGAGAACATCACCTCGAGTGAATCGAAGATCCGCGACACCGACTTTGCCGCTGAAACCGCGGCGATGACCCGGGCGCAGATCTTGCAACAGGCGGGCACTTCGGTGCTGGCGACCGCCAACTCGACCTCGCAGAATGTTCTGCGGCTGCTCCAGTAATCGAGCGCGAACGCTCGTACGACTTCTACAAACCAATCGACCGCCCAGCATTTGCTGGGCGGTCGCCGTTTTTCCTCAACCGAGCTTGAAGTTGAGTTCGGGAGCGCTTCAGAACGAGGGCGGTAACCAGTTGCGCAACCGTCCACCCCCGTCACGGCCCGCAAAATCGGCAGGTGTTTTCCCCATCCGTGCCATTGACGCTCGATTCGGGCGGGAAATGCACCCTGCGCGTGAAGTTGGCCTGTCCGCCCTCCGATCTCCAACCGTCGGGAACCTCAGTCCCGCCAAATTCCGGGTGCAGGACGCGCCCTCATCACCGTTCGAAGCTTCTCGGAGGACCCGGCAAGCAATCGAGATAGACCACCGCGAGCGCGGAGGGCGCGAACGCCCCAAGCGGGGCGGTCGAAACGAACCAGCCGGAGTCCCGGCAAATCACGGAGGACAGTAGCCATGAGTCGTATCAATCAAAACATTCCGTCACTCATTGCCCAGCGCGTGCTTGGCAACCAGAACAAGGGCATGGCCCAGAGCCTGCAACGCCTTTCGACCGGCTACCGCATCAACCGCGGCGCCGACGATCCTGCAGGTCTCATCGCGTCGGAGAATCTCCGCGCAGAGAAGTCGGCCATCAACAGCGCGATCACCAACTCGCAGCGCGCTGACCAGGTCGTCAACGTCGCCGAAGGTGGCCTTCAGGAAGTCTCGAACATGCTTGTCGAACTTCAGGGCCTCGTCGGAGCGACCGCCAACGAAGCAGGCGTGTCGCAGGAGGAGCGCGATGCGAATCAGCTCCAGATCGACTCGATTCTTCAGACGATCGACCGTATCGCCAACGCCACCAGCTTCCAGGGCACCAAGCTTCTGAACGGCAACTTTGACTACACGGTCAGCGGCCAGGACGACGCGGTTCTGTCTGATGTCACGGTCAACGCCGCCAAGCTCGCAGCCGACGGTACGGCCCGCACGGTCACCATCACGGTGCTCCAGTCGGCTCAGACCGGCGCTGTGTTCCTGTCGACGGGTGCCAACTTCGCCAACGGTGGATCGGGCGAAGTTTCGTTCGAAATCACCGGTACCAAGGGCGTTCAGCAGTTCACCTTCGCCTCGGGTACCTCGCAGACCGACATCCTCGCAGCCGTCAACAGCTTCAAGGATTCGATCGGCGTTTCTGCCACGGTGGCTTCCAACGCCTCCCGCATCTCGATCAACTCCACTGGCTACGGCGCCGATTCGTTCGTCCGTGTCAAGGAGCTCTCGAACCAGGGTGCGACGGACTTCATCTTCAGTGCGGCCACTGCCGGCGGCGCTGCCGTCTCTGACCTCAAGGACAAGGGTCGCAACGCAACCGTGCTTATCAACGGCACCCAGGCCACTACGGACGGCCTGACTGCGCGCGTTTCGAGCGATGGATTCGATGTCTCGATCTCGATCGACGGCACCAGCACGCTCAACAACACCGGTCAGTCCACCACCTTTGACATCACCAGCGGTGGCGCCAACTTCAATCTCGCTCCGTCGGTCAACCTCGCGAGCAAGGTCTCGCTCGGCATCGAAACGGTGACCACCGGAAACCTCGGCGGTAACAGCTTCGGCTTCCTCTCCGACCTCAAGTCGGGTGGCTCTGCCAATGTTCAGAACGGCAACCTGTCGAAGGCTCAGGAAGTCATCGACGCGTCCATCAAGCAGGTCTCCAGTCTCCGCGGTCGCCTCGGCGCGTTCCAGAAGAACGTCGTCGGATCGACCATCTCGAGCCTGGGCATTGCGCTTGAGAACACCACGGCCGCTGAGAGCGCCATCCGCGATACCGACTTCGCGTCGGAAACCGCGAACATGACTCGCGCTCAGATCCTGTCGCAGGCAGCGACCCAGTCGCTCGCCCTCGCCAACAGCGCACCGCAGCAGGTCCTCTCGCTTCTCCGCGGCTAAAAACCCGGAAGCGAGGGGCGGAGGAACCCCCGAAAGTCATCTCTCGGGGTACAACATGAGAAAGAGGGGGCGGTCCAAACGGACCGCCCCTTTCCATTTTTGGAGCAGTGCCGAGAATATTTGGGCGCAAATGGCTTTGCATACGGCATTTACAACTGTCCAGATAAAATACTCACCATTTTCCATATTGTGCGTTGACCGCGCGCGAAGCCGTTGCATTCTCGAAGAGGAGGGAGGGTCCCTCAAAGGGAGAGAGTGACCCTCATATGTTTGTCGAACGTGGAACTTCGACGCGACGATTTTCGTCGCACGATAAGGCTGCTCGGACGTTCCGAGCAGGTATTGGAGCATGGCGTAGCCGTGCAAGTTTGATTGTTTGTCTACTGGTGTGTCTCCCGACACTCCTGATCGGGCTCGGCGCAGGCGAAGGCCTGAACTTGGCGTACGGTCAGAGTGAGTCCAACGCGGTCGTCTCGACCGCGCAGAGTTCTTCCCGCGAGCCGTCCCGTGAAATTGGCGTTTCCGCCCAGTTTCTAGGTGGTTCAGTGGAAGCTACGGGAAGCAATTCCCGCGGAGCTGACACCCGGAAGTCTTTGCGCGAACGAAGCGAGCCTACGGTCACTGGAGCTGCGATGCATATCGCACTCTTCGTGCCGCGGAACTGAGCCTGCTGGACACAGAACTCAGATCTGGGACCGCTCTCAAGCATAGTTGGCAGTGACGTGACAGGAACAAGGGACAGCGAAGTCGTAACTGAAGTCTAGGGACCCCAGCAATGGGCACTTCAATTGCGGTCAGCAATCAGGGAATCACGGAACCGTAGGGAGGGAAAATGCGCGTCTGACAGGCCGCGCACTACCTACGAATCATCTGTGGAGCCCGCGTCACACGCGGATCGAAGCCTGGACCGCTTCGAACCCACTTCTATGCTGCAACACGCGGAGCGCCTGAGAGAAATCTCAGCGCTCCGCGTGTGTTTTTACCACGTGTGTTTTTAGCCACGCCTGTTTTACGCTTACCCCATCGCGCCAACGCCGCTCTTCTTGGCGCGTACCGCAACCCAGAACGACATAAGCAGCGCCAACAGGAAGGCCGGTCCGATGGAATAGATGGCGACGGTCTTCACCAGTTCTTGTTGGCGGCGGGAGAGTTCGTAGGCTTCGTCGACATGCTGGGTGACGCTGAGGCCCCAACGCAGGGAGGGGATGCGGACCCAGGCGCCAAAGACATCATGACCTTCGTCGTCGGTTCCGCGGCCGCGGCAGGGACTTCCGTAAAGGACATCCTGCAGCCGACGGGAGGTCTCGGTTCCGAAGGTGTAATGGACAACATACGCCGCATCGGGGTTGGTTCGGGTCGGGGTGGTGTAGAGCATCTGGTTGCCGACGCGCACGGCGCCGATGATGTCGCCGGTGCGTCCAAGACCGGTGTAGTCGCTCACAATTTTGTTGAGTTCATCATTCGAAAGCGTCAGCACCGCGAAGCCGACGACGGCGTCATTCTTCAACAGGGGGCCTACGACTTCGAGCGGTGGGGTCACACCATTGACGGCGAGAGCTGGCGGAGAAATCTGCGCGGTTCGATCGCTGCGAACTCGTTCGATGGCGCGGGCAAGCCCCGAATTGGACAGCGCGCTGTCACGCAGCGAGCGGTGGAGGAGGTCGGTTTCGGCGGTCGAGTACACCACTCGGCTCGAGGCGTCGACGATCATGAAGCGGGAGCACTCGCAGACTTTGGCGAAGTCGTCGATGCGGGCCTTGTACTTCGCCAAAACCGCGTCATAGGCAGCTTGGTCGCGGGTGGCGTCGGCGGCGTAGGTGGGGCTGAGTTCCTGCGCGGCCCCAACAAAGGCGAGTCCGCTGGAAACGCTCGACACATTGCGGATGCGCTCGCGCGCGTAGGCATCGAGCTGCGCGCCCTTGGCCTCCGCCACCGAAGCCATCGACGCCACCGCCGCGCGCTCGATGGCGCCATCGCTGAGGCTCGGCCAGATGAGGTACACCGCGCCCAGCGGCGCGAGCGTTGCGAGAAGGAAGCAGAGCACGAGCAGCAGTGAGACCGGGGACAGGAGTACGCGCATCTTCGCAGGGTAACGCACGCGGCGATCATGGATCGTTTGTTACCATCGCTCCCAATGCAATCTGGTGCTTTGACTGAACTACTTCGCCGCGCCACCGATGGTGACGCGGCGGCAGCGAACGAGGTCTGGTCGCTGGTCTACCGCGATATCCGCGCGATGGCCGCGTCGGCGATGGTTGGCGAGTCGCGCCGCGAGGAATTCGAGCCGACGATGATCGTGCACGAGGTCTACATCCGCCTGGTGCAGCAGCCCGAACGCAAGTGGTCTTCGCGGCGCCATTTCTTTGGTGCGGTGGCGCGGGCGATGGAGCACTATCTCATTGACGCCGCGCGCACCTTCTCCCGAAAGAAACGCAAGGCCATCTTCATCGATCAAAGCGTTGCGGAACTTTCAGCGGTCATCGGCGATCCATCACAGGAACGAACGGGCGAGGACGCGATCAAGTTGTTTGAAAAGGTTGCGATGCTCGAGAAGGAGTCGCCTGAGGCCGGTGAAGTTGTCCGCTTGCGTTATGTGTTTGGTCTCACCAACCAACAAGTTGCTGCCGCGCTGAGTATGACTGACGCCGAGGTGGCGAACCTGGTGCGTTTCGGACGGGCTTTCATCGCGACGGCGATGGAGCGCGCGAATGGCTAGCGATGGTGATGCATACGAGTCGCTCGATCGCGCATTCATGCATGCGATTGCGCTTGATGCGATCAATCGTGAGAGATTCGTAGCCACGCTGGCAGCGTCGAATCCAGCGATGGCCGTGCGCCTTGCATCGCTTATCGCCGCCGACGCGTTGCAGGACTCGCAAAGCGGAATTCGCGGCGAGGACGCGCTCATCGAGGTGCGCCTGAGCGCGGGAATCGGCGGTGATGGGGGAATTCTGACTGGGCGGAAGATCGGCGGCTTTGAGATCGGTGAACTCATCGGTCAGGGCGGAAGCGGCGCGGTCTATCGCGCGCGGCAGCAGCGCCCGGCGCGCACCGTTGCCTTTAAGTCGCTGCGCCCGGAGATCGCCGGACCGCGTGCGCGCAAGCGTTTCGAGCTTGAAGCGGAACACATGGCGTTGCTGTCGCATCCGAACATTGCCACGGTTATCGCCGCGGGATTTGACGAAGAGTCGCGGGTGTCTTGGATGGCGGTTGAGTTCATCGAAGGTGCAAAGTCGATTGTGCGTCGATCGGTTGATGAAGGGCTGTCGACGGTGGCGCGGTTGGAATTGATGCGGGCAGCATGCTCGGCTGTTGCTGAAGCGCATGCCAAGGGCGTCTTGCACCGCGATCTCAAGCCGTCGAATCTGCTGGTGGGCAACGATGGCATGGTCAAGGTCATTGACTTCGGTCTCGCGCGCGCGTTGGCGACGCCGGATGGCCGATCGGTGGCGACTGAAACTGGCGAGATCGTCGGCACGCTTCTTTACATGAGTCCCGAACAGTGCACGGGCGATCCGCGCGCCATCGATGTGCGCAGTGATGTGTTTGCGCTCGGTGCGGTGCTCTACGAGTTACTCACCGAGAAAGCGCCGCGCTCATTCGATGGCCTCTCGCTTCCTGCGGCGATCATGTCGGTGTCCGAACACGATGTTCCGACGCCAAGCCGAGCAAATCCGCTGGTTTCGCGCGACCTCGACGCCGTGGTGGCGATGGCGTGTGCGCGCCATCCGCTCTCGCGCTATTCGTCGGTGCGGGAAATGTCGGCCGACCTCGAGCGGGTGATTGCGGGCGAGCCAGTTCATGCACGCGCGCCCGGTCGGTTGCGGAAGTTTCATTGGTGGGTTCGACGCGAGCCGAAGCTTGCCTTGGCGATCTCCGTTGCACTGGTCGCCACGGTTTCCTTCGTGGTTGCGGCGGGAATTGATGCGAGCAACAAGAGAGCCGAGGCGAAGCGTGCCAGCGAGATCTCTCGGCGCGTCTACGACCAACTCGTGCCGGCGGCGCGCAAACTCGGCATCACCCAGGATGCGCCTTACATCCGCGAAATCGACGAGGCGGCGTACGCACTCAGCGTGCTGGTCAACGGTGTGAATCATGCTGTTTCAGCCGATCTAGCGCTCAAGAACGCATTCGACTGGTTGAAGGGCGTCGGCCACGACGCGAAGGAAAGCGAGAAGTGGGCGCAGATCGCGCGGGATTCAGCGCAGCTTACTCCTGGGCTTGGTCCAGACAGCAAGATCGCGTTGGAGGCGAGATGTGTGGGAGTTTGGGCGTTTGCCAAGGGGGTTGCCGAACTGCGCGAGCCCGATCGTGCCCTTGAGTTGGAGTCACGCCGCCGCCACGCGGAATTGCTTCCGATCATTGAAGCGCGCGATGATGTCGACCTAGGCAGCGATTGCCTGGGCGCTCTCGGCGAGTTTGCCGAGGCGGACGGCAATCTCGCGTTAGCCGCTGATTACTACCGCCGCGCCGTCGAACGATCGACGCGCATCAAGGGCGAGAGCAACGAACTCGTCGTGCAGGCACGCAGTTACCTCGTTGATACGCTGCGAAAGCAGATGCGTTGGGACGAGGCGCTGCTTGAGCTTGATTCGTTGTTGTTGATTCAGCGCGAGCACGAGCGTGGATTCTCACCGTGGACAATTCGCTTTGCCATGCAGCGTGGCGAGGCGCTCTTGCGGCTGAACCGACCACGCGAGGCGGAGCAGCAACTCGTGGAGGCGGAGATCCTGGTGCGCGATCGAATCGGTCCGACCCACGGCATGCGCAACCGCGTGCGCTTCTACTTGCGCGAAGCATTGGTTGCGCAGAACCGCGCTGACGAAGCCGCGCAGGAGTGGAAAGATATTGAATTGTCGCGCTAAACGCGGCATTTTCGGCTTGCGCGTCAGTCGTGTGCAATCAAGAGTAGCGAGAGCGAATCGCTTCGCATGCATCGAGGTCGAAGCGGTCGTCGCGGCGCATCTGACTAAACAACGCAAGAAGATCGGCCTCGGTGAGTTGGCGCTTTTCGTTGCCGGCAACATCGAGGTATACCCGCCCACGATGCATGGCGATCAAGCGATCGCCGAGGGTGGCGGCCTGCTGCATCGAGTGGGTGACCATGATGGTGGTTGAACTCGAGCGCGCCACCAGACGGGTCGTGAGACCGATCACGAGCTCCGCGCTGCGCGGATCGAGCGCGGCGGTGTGCTCATCGAGCATGAGCACTTTCGGGTTGGTGAGCGTGGCCATGAGCAGCGTGATCGACTGCCGCTGTCCGCCCGAAAGCAGTCCGATCGGATCGTCGAGCCTGTTCTCCAAGCCGAGTCCGATCTGCGCCAGAAGTTCTTTCCATGCGCCGCGATTTGCTCCGCGCAGGAGCGGCGCGAGAGTTCGGGCTCTTCCGCGCTTGGATGCGAGCGCCAGATTTTCTGCGACGGTGAGTTCGGGCGCGGTGCCCGCGAAAGGATCCTGAAACACGCGGCCAATGAGTTTCGCGCGGCGATACTCAGGCCACTGCGATATCTCGGTGGAGTCGATCGAGATCGTGCCGCCATCGAGTTCAAACGCACCAGAGATTGCGCCTTGCAGCGTGCTCTTGCCTGACCCGTTGGTGCCGATTACTACGGTGAATGATCCACTGGCAAACTCGAGGTTCACGCCGTTGAGCGCACGAACCTCATTGGCGGTGCCGGGATTGAAGGTCTTTCGAACGGAATCAAGCCGGAGCATGTCGACCTCGCATCCTGGCCCGTCGCGCCGAGAAAGCTTTGAATTGCTCTGGACCGACGATGGCGCCGAGCACGACCACGGCGGTGATGAGTTTGAGGTCGTTGGCGTCGAGCCCCATGCGGATGGCGATGGCCACGAGCAGGCGGAAGAGCACCGATCCCAGAACGGCACCGATGACGCCCAGCGCCACCGACCGGACATTGCCGATCAAGGTTTGCCCGAGGATCACGCTCGCGAGGCCGAGGACGATGACGCCGATTCCCATTTGCGCGTCGGCGAAATTCTGCGATTGCGCGAAGAGCGATCCAGCGAGCGCGACCAGCGCGTTGGAGAGCGCCAGCCCGAAGATGATCATGCGGTCGGTGCTGGTTCCGAGCGCGCGCAGCATGCGGGCGTTGTCGCCAGTGGCGCGCATGGCGGCGCCGAGTTCGGTCTTGAGGAAGAGGATCAGCCCCACGCAGACCAGCACGGTGATGATGGTGGTCCCGGCGAAGAGCCCGATGTCAGCGCCATGCACGGTGCGGCCGAGAATAGTGCTTTCTTTGCCGATCGCCGACACGGCAACTGTTTCGAAGGGCGTAAAGATGGTGCGCGCGGTGATGGGCAGATTGCTCGATCCCATCACATGGAGGTTGACCGAGTAGAGCGCCGTCATCACCAAGATGCCCGAAAGCAGCGCGTTGACCTTGAAGCGCGTGTGGATGATGCCGGTCGCCATGCCTGCCAGCGCGCCGCCAGCCGCACCCGCAGCTGTAGCGGAGGCGGGATCCCATCCGTCCTTCAGAAGTCGTGCGGTAATGGCCGCGCCCAGTGTGAACGAGCCGTCGGCGGTGATGTCGGGGATTTGATAGACGCGGAAGGAGAGGTAAACGCCGAGCGCGAGCACAGCGAATACAAGGCCAATTGCGAGGGTGGCGATGAGCAGGCTCATGAAGCGCCTCCGGTTGAAGCAGTGCCGATGCGCATCGCCCACACGCTACCGCGGATAAATGTGGTTTCTCTGATGTCCGCGCTCGTGCCAGCGCCAACGCCTTCGATCCGTAACGCGTGCATCACCGTTCGCAGTGGTTGCTCGGCGAGCAATTCGCCAACCGCGCGCAACTCGATGGTGGCACGCGGAACTGGTCGGTACGAAACCGTTGCGACATGCGCGTGCAGAAGGCATGAACCGGCGTCGTGGAGCGCGGCGGCAACGGGTGCGGGCAGGGTTGCGGCGGCCGAGTTGAGACAGGCCACGCCAACCACGGCAATCGACTCACCGGCGTGCATCGGATCGCCAGCAAATCGCAGGGCCTCGCGCATCTCGTCGGGACTCATCTCGCAAACCGGTCGCGTCCAAGAGTCGGGCGATTGGCGGGCCCAGGCGCCGAACGCGCCGCCCGATTCGCCGATGGCGATGAAAGCGACCGCGCAACCAGCTGCGTCGACGAGCGCACTTGCAAGCGAAGACAGTGTGATCCGCTCACTGGTCGAGCGTTCAAAATGTGCGTGGAACGCGGGTCGTCCGCGGACAACGAGCGTATCGCGCGCAATGAAACTCACGAATCTCTGCAGTTCGCCGTTTGCGTTGCTTGAGCTGAACAAGCAGTCGGGCCTGGGAGCTGTGGCGGGGGCGACGGCCACGGTTCCGCCCGCGGCAACGCCTTCGCCATAGAGACCACTCGCTTCGTCGATGGAGTTCGCCAACGCAAAGTGACCGAGCGCGAGCGTGTTGGCATCGAGAGTGATTCGCGCAGAGCGGACAAACTCGATCTGCGCACGCTCAGTCACGGGCGCGATCGATTGAATCAGCCCAGTCCAGCCGTTGCCGAACGCGACGGGAGCGGGAGCATGACTTGGCGCATGATTCGGTGCTTGATTCGGTGCTTGATTCGGCGCATGATTCGACGCATGACTTGCCGGATGCTTCGGAACGCTCGAATGGATCAGCGTTTCGAGCCGGGAAATCTTGAGCATGTCGCGCACGCTCTCGCTGGCAGCGATGATGGTGAGCACGCCCTTGACGGCGCGGAATCGTGCGTTGGCGCGCAGAATCACGCCGATTCCTACCGATGAAATGAAAGTGACTCCAGCGAGATCAAGCTCGATGCGCGATCGGCCGGAGCGGATCGCTTCGTCGAGCGCCGCCGACGCGGGCTCACTCCACGCGGCGTCAAGCCGACCATCGAAGATAACTAGCACGCGTTCGTCGGAAATGTCGCTGGTGATCTTCACGGCTTTTTCACCCCGGTCTTGTCGCTTGCGGTCTCTTTTGCGGCCTCGTTTTTTTCTCCGTCGATCTTGGCGATATCGAGAATCGACTTCGTGAGTGTGATGCCGAAGCGCGTGAGGCGTTCGGGATTGATCCCAATGACGGTGGTGTCGGGATCCGCGAACGGGATCTTCGCCGGCGATTCGCCTTTGAGCACGCGATCGACGAGTTGCGCTGCGAGTCTGCCTACATCGCGATAGTCGCGTGCAACCACGATGGTGGCGCCGTAGTGCAGCGCTGTCGGCGAGAAAGCGAACACGGGAATATTGGCTCGATCAGCGGCCTTGGTGATGGAACGAAAGCCAGTGCTCGACGCGTTGTCGGAGATTTGCATGATCGCCTGAATTCCCATCGATGCGAGCGCGTCGGCGGCCTCGGGAACTTCGGTGGGCTTGTCGGCGCCGACCGAGACAAGCTCGATGCCCGCGGCCGCGAGTTTCGCCTTCCAGAGCGCGTGAAAGTGGACGCTGTTCGATTCGCCTGGGCTGTAGATCGTGCCCACGCGCCGCAGGTTGGGAATGGCGACGCGCGCCACTTCGAGCATCTTGTCCCAGTCGGAAGTGACTTGCGAACCGGTTACGAAGGGAAGATGGTCGGTGTTGCTGGTGCCCGCGCCAACGACTACGCCCGACGAGACGAGCGTGAACACAATGGCCGTATCTGTGATGTGGCGCATCGCAGCTTGCAACGCTGGAGTCGTGAAAGGGATGACGACATCCGGTCGTTCTTCGGAGATGGCGGAGGCGATGGTGTTGAGTGTGCCTGAATCGAATTGCGCGTCGCGCAGGGACATCTTGCAATTTTTCCCGTCGATGTAGCCCAGTCGCGCCCATTCGGCGGCGAACCCTGCGTAGCAATCTTCGAAATTCGGCGTGCGGTTGTAGGTGAAGAGCGCGATGGTGGGGAGCTGAACGGGGGGCGTTGCCGTTGTTGCACGCTTGTGATTGAGCGCGGCGAGCGCGACCAGCGCGGACTCGGGCGCGAGCGGGAAAGCCAACTTCTTGATTTCCGGCGGCTTTCCAGCGGTGTAGATTTCACTGGCGCTGTCGAGCAATTGCTGCGACAGCGTCCAACTCTTCGGAACAGCATTGGTGTCGATGGTGATGATGGCAGGGGTGAAATTCTCCATCGGCAAAGCTGTTGCGTCGACGCCGCGCAGAATGAGCTCGGCAAACAGGCCAGTTGTTGCGCCGATGGTGGCCCAATCGGCGCCGATGTTGATCGCGCCGCCACGGGCACCGAGCTCGGGAAGATTGGTGATCGCCGGCACATGCGCCTTCTTACAGCGATCGAGAATGATGTTGGCAGCGGAGCTCACCTGAACATCGGGAAGCATCCAGAACGCGTCGATTCCGCTGGAAAGGACAGCTTCGGCGGAGTGAGTGACATCGCTCACATTGCCGCCGTTGGCCTCGATGAGTTCGAGGCCGAGTTGCGCGCAGGCGATGCGACCGAGCTTGACGCTGACTTCGGAGTTCGGCTCTGCAGGATTCCACACCACGCCAACGCGCTTGGCGTCGGGCGCGCAGGCGACAAGGATTCGAAAGAGTTGTTCGATCGGCTGCAGCGTGCCGAAGCCAGCGCAGCAGGCGGGCCGGCCCGATTTTTCGGTATACGGCCCGAGCGGAATTCCGATTGCTGGCGGCGAGGAGACAATTCCTATCACATGGGGGATGCAACGCGTGTTGGTGCGCACAAAGGACTGCGTGCATGCGGTGCCGAGCGAGATGACGAGGTCATATTGAGTGCTCGACCCGACTTGCGCACAGATTTGCGCGAGCGTGGCCATGTCGCCTGATGCGTTGAAGGTTTCGATCACGCAGCCGTTCGGCGCTGAGTAACCGACCGATGCGAGGTACGCGAGCAGGCCGGCCTTTCCGGTTTCAAACGCCGCGATATTGGTGAGCTGAATGATGGCGATGCGAGTGGATTTCGCACTTTGCACAGCATTTTGAGCCGCGCGCGAACCCGACTTGTCGGTCAAGACCAGCACCGCGGAAGCGGCGACGATGAGAATGATGCCGAGGAGGAGCCTCCGAAGGCGCTGCAGCATGGCGGGAAGGTACAGCAAGGCGGGGCGAATGGGTTTGCATAGGAGGCGCTGATTTGAGTTGGGTCCAACGCGGTGCGCGTTGAGCGATCAAGCCGCGTAGCGCCAAGGCATCGTGGTCGACTCCTCGAATCTGCGATGCCGTCGCTGTGCCATTCCCATGCAACGGCTAACTTCCCCGAGTGACCTCCGCGCGTAATGACCGCAACTCCGCTGCTGTAAGCGCGCATCTTGACGCGCTTTCGTCGCGTCGCGCGACCAGTGGCGGTGTCTCGCAGCGCAAGGCCCAGGGCGCGCACTACACGCCGGCGGCGCTGGTGGACCATCTTGTGGCGGAGGCGACTCGGGGATGGAAGCCATCTTCGCCCGGGTGGCGGCTGATTGATCCTGCTTGCGGGTCTGGCAATTTCCTCGTG
>Ga0114978_10003259_pt1 | contig 13335 bp, 15 predicted proteins | sample S_140212_EF_Meta_FD_87027 | JGI IMG/M metagenome (GOLD analysis project Ga0114978, IMG submission 87027) | Freshwater microbial communities from Lake Simoncouche, Canada to study carbon cycling - S_140212_EF_MetaG | ecosystem: Environmental > Aquatic > Freshwater > Lake | place: Lake...
AAATATCTTAGATGGATTGCTATAGATATTACGGATGATATGTGTGTAACTACGACTGTGAATAGTTTCACTAAATGTCCAAGTTTGGAACCATGTTTCAAGTTCTGGCAACGAACAAATTGGTCCAAAGGCGGCGGTAGGAGCACGGCCTTGAACACTATCTAACAATATCTGACGTTTTAGATTACTTGTGAAAATGTGCTTCTCGTGATCAGTTAGATCCTTAAAGTCTTTTGCGTCACGGAGAATATCAATTTCTTCCGGACGCCAAAAGAATCCCAACTGCTTGTCAGTTAGTTTATCAAACTGACGATACTTCATAGTGTCGTAACGCTGTATGGTCACTGGTTCATCAAAGAAGGCTTTTGCCTTAGTATGATCCTGACGGCTATTGGTATCAAATACACTCATTTTAATTCTCCTGTAACTTAATTATACAATCTTATTAAAAATTAATCAAATTGTACATGACTCACAGGCTTCTAGACTGGGAAATTCTTCTGGCAAGTCTTCCATAAACTTAGCAACATTGATTTCACCCTGCCCATCATATGTATTAAAATAGTAAAGTGTCTTACCACCTAACTTATAATGCAATAGCAACAACTTAAGCATGTCACTCATTGGCAACTTCTCGTCAGGATAGAACTGAGGATTATATGAAGTATTGACTGAGATTGCCTGATCAATATACTTCTGCATAACAGCACAAATCTTGATATAACCTTCAGGATTTGGTTGATCCCAAAGCAATTCATACTTGCTTCTAAGCTTCTTAAACTCAGGAACAACTTGCTTTAGAACACCATGCTTGCTTTGCTTAATACTAATATAACTGCGTGGCGGTTCAATGCCATTGGTTGCATTGGCAATCTGAGCACTGGTTTCTGCGGGCATTAAGGCCATCAAAGTGCTATTACGAATGCCATATGCTTTTGCTGCGGCACGAAGACTATCCCAATCCATTCTTTCACTATAAGCAACAACCTCATCAATGTCCTGCTTGCGTGTATCAATTGGCATGATACCCTGTGCATACTTTGTCTCATTTGACTTAGGGCAAGCACCTTTTTCAATAGCAAGATCAACACTTGCTTTGATTAGATAGTAACTCATTGCTTCCATGTATTCATCTAACTTAGGAAGGCTGCTGTCATCACTATACTTAAAGTCATTCTTAGCAAGCCAATACGCAAGATTAATGATACCAACGCCTAAAGGGCGACGGTTCATTGTACTAATACGAGCAGCAGGTACTGGGTAGTCTTGATAGTCAAGCAGTTCATCTAATGAACGAACTGCTAACTTACATGGACGTTCAAAATCTTTAGGATCTTTAATATTACCCCAGTTAATTGCTGATAATGTACAAAGACTGATCTCACCTTCCTCATCAAAAATATGAGTAAGTGGCTTAGTTGGCAATGTAATTTCACAGCACAAGTTGCTCTGTTTAATTGGAGCAATGCTTTCAATAAAGGCACTATGACTATTTGCATTATCAACATTCATAAGATAGACACGCCCGGTATCCTTACGCTCAGTCATAAATGCTGAGAACAAATCTATTGCGGCAATTGACTTCTTTCGAAGATTGGGATTACGTTCGTATTTTTCATAGAGGTCCCTAAATGTATCGGTATCACTATAAAAAGCGTCATAAAGATCAGGAACATCATTAGGGCTAAAAAGAGTAATATTTGATCCCGTAAGAAGCCTTTCATACATCACCTTATTAAACTGTACACCATAATCCATATGACGGACACGGGTATCTTCAGTTCCCTTATTGTTCTTTAACACAAGAAGGTCTTCAACTTCAAAGTGCCAAAGTGGATAGTATAGTGTAGCCGCACCATTACGGACACCACCTTGACTGCAACTGCGAACAGCACTTTGAAACATCTTATAAAACGGAATAACACCAGTGTGGCTTGTATCACCATTTCTAACTGGAGAACCCAATGCACGGATACGTCCTGCGCCAATACCAATGCCAGCCTTCTGACTGACATATTTTACAATAGCACTAGTTGTGGCATTAATCGAATCCAATGAATCATCTGTTTCGATAAGCACACATGAACTAAACTGGCGCTGCGGAGTGCGTAGTCCAGCCATAATCGGTGTGGGTAAAGAAATATCATGCTTACTAATGCACTCATAATAATCCTTTACCCAACTAAGACGAGAACTCTTCTCGTACTTACTAAACAGCACTGCGGCAACCAATGCATAAAGCATTTGAGGAGTTTCCATAATTTGCCCAGTGACTCTATTCTGTACTAGATACTTGCCACGTAGTTGCTCCATAGCAACATATGTTAGTGTCATATCTCTTTCGTGATCAATGATTGAATTGATCTTATCCCATTCCTGTTCAGTATAATATTCTAGTAGTTCAGCATCATACCATCCCTGTGCAACATTACGTTTAACAAGATCTAGAATATGACAGGGCTTGTAGTTGTTGTATACTTCCTTACGCAAATGATAATTGACTAAGCGACCAGCAACATATTGATAGTTGGGATTTTCTTCACTGATAAGATCAGCAGCAGCCTTAATCATAGTTTCTTGAATATCAGTAGTTTTGATATCGTTATAGAATTGAATTTGACTACGGATTTCAACTTCACTCACACTGACGTTCTTAAGGCCTTCGGTAGCCCAATATATAACTTGGTGTAGCTTTTCAACATCTAAAGATTCTTTGTGGCCATCTCTCTTGATGACCATAATACGATTTGCGTTCATTGATGTGCCTTTTCTAATTTTTAATTGGTAATTCATTTACCGTTATAGTGTACTTTGGACTGGGCAATGCCGCAATCGTATGGATATTTACTGCTTGCCCACGATGGTAATTAAGCATATATTTCCCACCTTCCAAAGAGACTAAATTAAGTGTTTGGTGTTCGGTTGGAATATGATAATGTTCAATCTTCATTGTGTCTTTATTATTATAAGAACTATAGTATAGCGTATAGAACATTCCTAATGCAATAGAAATATCACAATAGATGCCTTCATTTATCAAGGTCCACGCATCTGGCCATGCATTGGTATTCTCATATGTTAGATATCCTTTAGAAATGGGAGCATCTCCCCATTTCTTAGTAACAACATGAATGTCGTCAGGCCAAACTATTAAACTTGACCTAAATTCTCTCCAATCGAGAATTTTTTGTTCAGCGCGATTGTAAAACATCAATAACGCTGATCTTGCTGTACTTCCGTTGTTTTTATTTCGTCAGTTGGTTTTAATTGTTCTAAACGATAGTTAATTGGGGTTGCACTATTAACCATTATTGTTCTGCCAGTTAGCAATTCTCTAAAAATCAATTTGAATTTATCTTTCTGTTTAAAATCGTCAATGTATACTATTACTTCTTCGTCAGCAAGCCAATATGTTAATTTGGCTTTAGGCTTTAACACATAAGAAATTTTCTTTATTAACCCAGCCTTTTTAATAACAGGTTTATCTACTACTTCTTTCTTTTTAAATTTTATGTTACCCAATAGACTCCATATCCATCTAAATGGTTTGCTTATAAAATTATAGAGCCATGGAAAAAATGTTACTACTTTTTTAAAAAAGTTAAAAACATTTATCATTGCTATGTATAAATCTTGTATCACTGTCATTACCACACCAATTTTACATAACTTTCAGATATGGCCATTGTGAAATTACCATCTGTTCCCGAAGTGCAAGAATATTGAAGAATTAAGTAAGTAACCCCATTTAAATTAACAGTAGTACCTAAAGTAAATGTAACACCGACATCGCCATTTTCAGTACTTTCATCGTCTATACTATGAGTGTTATCTGCAGGATTATAACTTATTTGCAAAACTCCTGATCGGGTTTTACCTACACGTTTAATCATGTATTGAATTCGTTGATTAAACGCATTATCATTGATAATATAAGTTAATCCAGTACTTGCACCAATTGAACCAGGAGTTAAAGTATGAGTTTCGCCACCTTGACGACTCCACAATCCTATCTTAAATTCATGTCCACCAAACCAAGCACCAGTATGACTATTGCCATTTACCCAAGGAAAAGTTAACGCTTCATCTGTATTTCTATCAAATTCATCATTGATACTTGCACATCCAATACTTTCTGTGCCATAATCAATGATATAATTAATGGCGTTTCCAATTCCAAGATAATTGTTGGCAACGTCTCTATAACTGTTAAATGTGCTTGTAATATTTTTAGCATAGTTAGTATCTATTGCTTTAAAAGCAATTAAATCAAATACACAATTACTTACAGTCATAGTATTAACTATGCCGTTGTTCTTATTCATTAGCATACCTGTGTAAAGATTAATAAATGTTGTACTATTAATAATAATATTTCTACTATATTCAGTATCCGGTTGGTATATACCTATATTAAATTTCTCAATATAGCAGTCAATGATATTAATATCAGTTGGGGTTGCCAATGACGATCCTATAATATAAATTCCAACATAATAACTACCCAATGTACTTGGAAGATTTTGAGCACCAGTCATTTTTATTCTTTGCAATGATAATCTGCTGCTATTTGTTAACCAAATGCCATCACCAGGACTTTCCAATCCTATATCTTCAATGACAATATCTGATGGTAAACTAGCGCCATTAAAACCAATTTGACTTTCAATCTGCTGTTTACTATCAGCAGTGATCATTACATAACTCATTAATGCTGGATCAGCAGTTTGCTGAATAATTGTATTCCCACTTCCTTCGCCACGTAGTATTGCATTAGTTGGTACTCTAATACCATCACTGACAATATATCTACCTGCAGGAAAATGTAATATCTTTCGTGATGTTGGTGTTAAAACACGACAATATATTTCATAAAGTGCTCTGTTAATGGCTTCGGTATCATCTGTAATACCATCGCCTTTAGCCCCAAAATCTTTAATACTTACAAAGTCATCTAATTTATTTTGTAATGTTCTAATAGTAGAACTTGCACCATAGACATAACTTATACCACTCCAAACTTCACCATCTACACTTTGTAAAATTAATCCTTTATTACCAACAGCAATAAATTTTTCACTTCCTAATATAATTTTAGAAATATCAGCAGTATTTAGATTATCCAAAGTAAAAGTGCGCTCAGTTTGACTGTAGAACGATTGACCATCAACACTGGTCAATATTGTATCATATTGGCCAGCAATTACATAATAATCAAATCCGTATGAAATGCTATTTAAAGTTGGGCCATTGTATCCTGTACTTGTATTATAAAGTATATTAAGCGATTGGCTAGTTAGTGTTTCGATATCAAGTATATGATCTCCGTACACTGTGGTATACCCAATACTGCCCACTGTCCAAAATCTATTACCGAAAAAGTAAAGATTAAAAAGATGCGAAACTGTTGGAAATTCTAATATCTGCCAAGTTAAACTATCATCACTATAGATTAAAGTACCATTATTACCTATTGCGAAATATCCAGTATATGCATTAGAATTATAAGTCCATGAAACATATTTTACACTGTGTAAATCTTCATTACTAGGATTAGTACGACTGTTCCAGTTTAACCCTGTATTATCACTAGTTAAAATAATACCATTTGTTCCAACTACAACTGCTTTAAAAGTTCCGCCACCAAGATTAGCAACATTTACACTTTCTAAATCATTTGTTTCACCTGATACCCTGGATGTCCATGTAATTGAGTTTGGACTTGTTATAATCTTTCCATTTGCACCAACAGCAATGTATGTTGCACTATTCCATATATCAATACTATAAAGATTTTGTGTTGTTCCACTAGTTTGGCTAGTCCATATTAATCCACTGCCGCTAGTCAACACAGTACCATGATTACCAACTATAACAAATCTATTAGTACTAGTATTAAAAATAATTCCGTTTAAATCGTAACTTGTGCCACTAGTTCTAGCAGTCCAGGTTATACCATTTACGCTATCTAAAATAGTTCCATTTGTTCCAACTGCAATGAATTTACTTGACGCAAAGATAACATCGTATAAATTTTCAGTTGTTCCACTACTACATACTGTTAATGCAGTATCACTGGTTCTATAAATTACGCCGCCATCACCAACAAAAACATTAATATTTGAACTAGATCTTGCTGCTGCTCTAAAAGTATCAGTGTATCCATATCCCCAATTTTCTCCATCTAAACTTATTAGAACTACACTTACTTCACCAGCAATGATCCATTGGTCATTGGTATATTGAACTGATCTTAAATTGTAACTAGTTGGGCTATCTTGTGAAGTCCAAACTATTGAATCATCGCTGGTTAAAATTGTTCCATCATCGCCAACAGCAACTATAAAATTATCATAATAAGCAATACTATGTAGATTTACACTTACTCCACTAGTAGCAGTAACCCACGCACTAGCATCAGGACTAATAATAATTTGCCCAGTTGTACTAGTAGCCACGAAGTTATTAATAGAACTGCCAGGAGAATCATCTCCTGCAAATACAACTGAAGTAATATTTACTAACACAGTACTAGTAGATTTAGTCCAAGTTGTTCCATCTTCACTATATAAAATAATACCATCTACACCAACAGCAACAAATAATCCGTTACCATAACAAATATCGTTTAATGTTTTGTCTGTATTAGCATATACAGGAGACCAAGTAGTAGCATCGTTACTAATTAATACTGCACCGTTATTACCAACAGCAACATATAGATTAACACCATCAAATGCAATACCATTGAATTTACTAGTTTTGCCGCCAGTAGTTGGATTATATCCAGCGTCTAGGTTCTTAAAAGAATATGTCTTAGCAAGTGTTAAAACATCACTATATTCAGTTAATATTTCAGTATTTCCAAGTCTTGGAGACCCTTCACTAATCGTACCATTGCCAATATAAAGCTTTTGTTGATCAATGCTCCACCCCAACTCTGCACTTGACAAAGTTGGTAAATCTTGTTGCAAACCTCGACGATGTTGAATTCTTGAGATACTTACGATAGCCATTTATTAATCTCACTTTGATATATTTAGTGAGATTAGATGTTAGAATAGTATTCCCAAACTCTATCCCACCATTTGTTTGTGTGTTCAGTGAGATCAATAACCCAATGTTGGGGTTGAAAATCTTTACTACACATTAAAATAACACCTTGCTTAATATCAGTCCCATGAACAGCATTATGAGCAGAGGCATACGCAGAAGCCTGGAGGAAATAGTCTTCAATCCATTCTGTCTTCTTAGGTTTATTAGTTTGCTTAAAATCAATAATACTGGGTACGCCATCATAGACACCAACAAGATCAGTTGTGCCCGCATATAGTTGAGGATAATACAAACCAACTTCACTTCCCCACCATTCGTTAAGATGAGGACTCAAATACTCTTCAATTATCCTCGTTGCCATCTGGCCACTTTGTTGATGTACTAAATTACTTTTATTTTGAATTTCTCCAAATGCAAGCCAATGTTCTAAATGGCTATGCATACTTGTTCCACGATTGGCTGCTTCAGTTGTAATTGCCTGGGCTTGTTCAACACCTACACGCTTACGCCATTCCTGTAGAGCCTGCTTCTTTTCTTCTGGTTTTGTTTTATCCAGAATAGTTGTTACACTTGCAACAGCATCGCCAGTTGGAGTAACATATTTACGACCTTCGTTTGTCTGTTTTCTGTTGATTGGTGTGTAGTTAAATTGTTCTTTGAATCTTACCAGGTTATCTGCCAATATAAGTGTTCCATATCAGTGGTTTTACGACTTATAGTATACCCTAATTGTGTGTATCTGTCAATGACTTTCTGCATTTCAAGAGTCAATCGATTATCAACAGTTATACCTTGCCAAACACTGTAATAAGCAGCATTAGTAGTCATTGGAGAACCAGTAACTAAGATTTCATTTACAGGAAGTTCAATATCCTTGTTCAAAATAAATGTTGAATTGCCCATGTCACGAGAAGTTAAAATACCAACATAGAGAAGATATATCTCTGTTTCGACGAAATAATTATTTTGTATTTGTGTTTTTAAATCAACCGCTGTTAGCATGGCATCATCCGTTTGTATTATTTAACTCTTCTTGCTCACGCTTGCGTTTCACCTCAGCCCAATATTCATCATCGTGTTTTTTGTAAATTGGCGCCCACTTCTCACGCATTGCATCAACATATTGATTGCTGCTTGATATACCCATCTGTTTGAAAATTTTTAGTAATTTAATTAATCCTGGATCAGCTTTGGCTTTAACATTGTGTATGTCCGCACTTAATCCACTGTAAGCATCTCTGGTGCTATATAGAACTTTGTCAATCACACGTTTAGCTTCTTTGCTTAACTTGGGCTTCTCTTTACCAAAGTATATCTCACGCCAGCCCTTTAAATAGTCTGTTGTTAGTCTCGGCCAACTTGAGCCTAATTTTTCTATGTTTGGATTAACTAACCCTTGGATGAACTCGCTTGTTATTGGTATTGCTTTGCGTGTATCTTGTAATAAAAATGCTGCTTCATCTTCATAAACATAATGCGGAATGCCTATTTGTTTTACGCGGGTCAATAACAAACGCATCCACTGATTACGTCTTGTATCCGTATCTGGTTTGAAAAGTATGTGAACTGCTTTTATTAGTTTTTTTGGATCTTTTGGAAATGGTATGAATGGTTCATTACTGAACACACGATCTTCCATTTCACTATATCGACCTTTTAATCCTACTTCGCTAGTTTTAAATCCATTCCCGGCCCAGTAATCAACAGGACCGCCTTTATAATTGTGATTAAACCAATCACCATTAAGAACAAATACAACACCATCAGTATGGAAATTGTGTAATGTATAATCACCAACTTTACTGCGTGTTGTACTCAGATAATATTGTTTATTTCCACGTTGTAATTTACGTTCTGTATCAGTTCCTGGACTTGCTGTAAGCCTAAAACGTGCATCATTCATAATTTGAGCAGCATTATATAATCGTGTGGAGTGATACACGATAGATGACACTGATTCAAAAAGATCTATTAATAGCATATATTATTTATTGTGCAGGCTGGTTAATGTTTTGAGCAGCGGATTGAGCCATTGCATCTACTTTAGCATCGCCTGCTTCTTCACCATCACCTTGTACATCAGTAACTGGTTCGCCAATGATAATTTCACCATCGCTGGGAGTACCTGATATTAGTTTCTGTATACGTGGATCATTATTATACATTGACATAAATTCATCAAATGTTATAGCAAAGCCAACATTACGCATAAAGTTTGCAATAGGTTGAAAGGGCACTTTAGCACCCTTTCCTAATTTATTCTCAATATGTTGGAGAATCGTCATTAATGTGCCGGCTTGGCCCATTACAAAGTTTGGCGCAATCTCCAAAAGTTTCATATTATGCTCTTAGCCCGCGGCCCATAGTTTCTGTTCCGCCTGCTGCTGCATCGCTAGTTGCCATGTCATCAGCACGTGGAATTTCAGCCCCAGCATCAGGAGCAGGTGCTTCTGCACCCATGTCTGGAGCAGGTGCTTCTGCACCCATGTCTGGGGTTCCGGGAGGAGTACTAAGATCAGTACCTGGCTGCATAGGAGCAGCAGCAGATTCTTCACCAGCAACTGTACGAGCAGCACCATCCATGCCTTCACGAGCAGCACGTACAGCATCAAGTAGTGGAGTTAGTGTCTGTGTAGCAGCAGCACCAAATGCAGCAGCCTGATCAGCACCAACACGGTCACGGATAGTATCCATTAGTGGGGGAAGTTCTTCGTTGACCATTCCACTGATCTTCTCTACCATCTTCTGAATCTCATCTACCATGCCACGAGCAGCAACAATTGCAGATGCGTGATCAACTTCACCTTCGTTCAACTGCATTGAACCTGTTAGAACACTCTTTAGAATGTTCATTGCTTCGTCAACAGATTCCTTCTTTGCCATTTTAGTAGCAGTAGCGTACATAACATCTTTGCCACGCTTGCCATAACGCTCTTTAAAGTCTTCTTCAACTTTTTTCATGCCCTTAACATACTTCTCACGCTTCTTAGTTTCGCTAGGTGATAAAGTACGTTCTGCAAGCATAGTACGACGCTCATTTAACCATGTTTCAAGAACTTGGCTTACAAGCAATGCTTCCATATACTGTGGATTACGCTCTGCTTGATGTGCTAGGCTACTAGTCTTAATAGCTCTAATCTTATTAGAAACTTTATTTAAAGTATTATGAGCATCCATTTCGCTCATCTCTCTTAAATTAAGGCGCCACTTATAAACACCCTGCAATTGGTTGTTTAAGTCTCGGCTTGTTATGTTTTTGCCAAATTCATTGACGATCATGATTAAATCCTCGTTTAGTATATTTATTGCAAGCCGACAGATTTCTCTAATTCCGATATTTGTGAATTTAGCAAATCCAAGTCATTTAATGTTCTACTTAAACGATCTTCAAACAATTCAGACTTATAATTGTTCAAAATCTTACTCTCAAACAACTTTTTATCATGTTTCAGCAACTGCAATCTTGTATCATAATGCTTGGTAAATTGTACATGCCCGGGCTTCTTCTTAATATACAATGCAGCAGAAAGGATAGCCATCCTAACAGAATTAAAACTCGAGATTTCCTTACCTGAAGAATCAGTAATTAGCCATACTGAATCCTTTTGTAGAATATTAAAGTTATTCACTTTATACCCTTTCTTGTTCTCAATCAAAACTATGGAAGATTTTGTTGCTTTTACTTGGTCTTCAACAAAAGACTCAATCTTGTTCAATTTGTGTTTTGTAGCCATATTAGTAATATAGCACAAAGTTTTCCTCATTGCAAGATTAATGAGGAAGTTTAATTATATAAAGTGCCATTCCCAGTAGTGTTGTTAATAATGAGCCAATGATTGTGAAGCCAATTCCCAGTAGTTTTTTATAAGCCTGATTTTCTTTCTCTGCCAACATATCTTTTATTTGTTTGACAATATTTTCTACGTTGGTGAGACGATCTTCCATTCTCTCCATATTGTCCTTCATAGCGTCGTACCTTTGAGAACACAATTCGACATGAGCCTCCAGACTCTCTTTTTCGATGTCAGTAGGGATTATCTTATGGTTGTTACTCATTGTTTTCCTGTCCGCCATGCTATTATTTATAAAGCAATGCTTATATTGTAATCATAGTATATGTTGCAGGTATTACCTGAAGAACGTAAGCAGCATGGATGTACAATTAAACTATTATGATCTATCATTGGAATTAGATCTGTGTCCTCTAATAATTTTGCAATTGGATTGCCGTCGTTGACAAAAAGGTCAGGATGCTCTACTTCAAATGAAAAACTCCAAACTTTTGCATCACCTTGATATATCTTACCAAATTTATATTTTGATAAGTTATCAATCTTATATGAAGGAAAATTAATTATGAATGGCTGAGTTTTTAAACTCAGCATCTGAACCAGAGTGTTCCAATTTCTAATTGCAGATCGTGTGCCTGTATTTGGAATATCAAATAATGTGTAACAAGTGTATGTTGGAGAATGTATCACTACTTACTTATTTGCAAGAAATTCAGTCAAAAAGAAAGGGCATTACTGCCCTCTCTATGATATAGATATATTTAGGTATTAGATGCCAAAATTGTTAGTACCGACCCAACGACCATTAGCACTTAATCCTGTTGCATCGCCAGTGATACTAAAGTTACCAGCAGCATAACCAAGTTGGTTTGCTAATGCGTCCTTCAATGCACCCCAAGTTCCAGCAGTTGTAGCACCAGGACCATCATTAACTGTTGCGCCATCGAATACAGCAGTGAAATAATCGTAATCGCTAGTATTACCTAAAATAATGATTGAACCAACTTGTGAACAGGCCTTAACTGCCTTATCGTAACCGTCTTCAGTAACTGGATTAACACCGCTAACTCGAGTAAAAGGTGAATCGCCACTGTTATGAATTTGTACTGCACGGGGCTGATAACCATAAAAAGTTGCAGCATATGCCTTTCCATTAACTCTATCTAAACTTGCCATGTTATATCTCCAAATATTTGCGTATTACGCTGCTTATATTTATATAATAACACAAAAGAAGAAAGGGCATTTCTGCCCTTTCCTAAACACAAAAACTGTGTTACTACTATTATGAGTATGCTAGTTTGAAACCAGTATCAGTTACAAGTGTTGAACTTGCATCAAATGCACCAGTATTACCATACCAACCGCCGCCATTTCCGCCATTACGGATCATGTCACGTATTTCAGTTGCAGTGAAATGACTTGGTGCTTCAAGCATAATGCTTACATTTGCAGTTGTATTATTTTCAACTTGATAAGCCAGAACAGTTGCATTTGATGTAATCTGACGTAGAATACCAGCAAATGCTCCATTTGTTCCCATTTCCGCTGCTAGATTTGCGGCGCCTAGGGCACCGGCTAACTTAATGCCATAGCACTTTGGTGTTTTGCCAATAAAACTAACAAAAGTACCTAGTGAGCCAGCATCGCCATTTGTGCGATAAAATTCTGCCATTTTAATTCTCCAAATATTTGCGTAAATTAACGCTGCTAGTATTTATGAATTTTTGTCAAAAAGAAAGGGTGGTTTTGCACCCTTTCTTCAATAAGTTAACTGTTATTAGAAAGTTGCTGCTGTTACAGTAACACCAGTTAGTTCACTTAGACGTTCTAGATAAGTTCCAGTTGTACCATCTGCCAAAGGATAAACACCAGTTGTGTCTAGACCATCAACAACCATATTAACCGAAGTACTCGATGCAACAGTAAAGCTGCTACCGATAACAAGTACTGAACATATCTGCTGAATTGTCTGAATATAAGTTTCTAGGTTTGCTGCTGAAATTGCAGAACCCTTGCTTACATTTAGGAATACTAGATCCTTACCAACAAATTCACCCTTAACTACAGAACCATTTGCACGTTCTAATTTTAGATCTGCTGCCATTTTAATTTCTCCAAATATTTGCGTATTACGCTGTTAATATTTATGACTGTGAATCAAAATTGTACGATTACTTGTTAACCGGAGTGCCCAAATCACTTAGTAATTGAGTTAAAACTTTCTGCTTTTCTTTCTTTGATAACCCTGCAACTGATTGCTTTACAGCATCAAATGTAACTGGGGCCGTAGGTGCTGCTGCTGGGGCGCCGCCTGCTGCTCCTGGTACTGGCGCTGGCTTACCTGCTACTGGCTTACCTGCTACTGGCTTACCTGCTACTGGTACCGGCGCTGGCTTACCTGCTACTGGTGCTGCTCCTGGTACTGCTGCCGGCTTACCTGCTACTGGTGCTGCTCCTGGTACTGCTGCCGGCTTACCTGCTACTG
>Ga0114978_10003260_pt1 | contig 13334 bp, 16 predicted proteins | sample S_140212_EF_Meta_FD_87027 | JGI IMG/M metagenome (GOLD analysis project Ga0114978, IMG submission 87027) | Freshwater microbial communities from Lake Simoncouche, Canada to study carbon cycling - S_140212_EF_MetaG | ecosystem: Environmental > Aquatic > Freshwater > Lake | place: Lake...
CTCGCTGGGCAGCAGATCACACGACCACGCGTCGTGACCGCGCTCCAAAAACGCATTCCGCACCGTCCCTGAAAACTCGCACGCGATCAAGATCCTAGCCATTTGTCCACATCCTCCTTCGACCATATGGTCCGGTACTGCATTCCCAACTCAGCCATGCGCCGCGCAAACAACACTTGCAGCGGTGACATGCGGCCGTTGGGCGCCTTCACTTCGATGAACCAGACCACCCCGCCGGGCAGCAGCACGATACGATCAGCCACACCGGCATGGCCGGGGCTGACAAACTTGTAGGCGATGCCGCCCAGCGCCTTCACGCGGGCGCGCAGATATGCCTCGATGTCTCGTTCTCTCATAACTCACCCTATCGAAAGATTTTTGTTGACGCAAACATTTTTCTGTCGCTACGATCCGAAATCAACAACGAGGGCTGACATGACCACCCACACTTCCAACGACATCGGCCAGGTGCTGCGGAACGCGGCCCGCACGCCCGAGCAGCACGAACGCCGCATCTCTGCGCTTGACGATCTTGTCGGGTTGCTGGTCATACGCCACATGCTGCAGACTGAGAGCATCAACGTACCCACCGAGACGTTGAGCGATCTAGCCATCGAACTAAACCAGTTGCTGGACCACATCGGCGAGGTCAGCCAAGCCGAGTTCTCGCACCTTCTATACGGCGACGAGGTCCACTAATGCAGCACTCTACCATCGTCGGCGGCTCGACCGCCAAGCGCGTCATGCGCTGCCCTGGCTCTGTGGCGCTGGTCGCCAAGATGCCGCCCAAGCCGTCATCGTCATACGCCGAGGAGGGCACGCTGCTGCACGACGCCATTGCCCGGTATCTGGGCGAGGGCATGTCTTTGAACGATCTGGGCCTGTCCGACGATCTGCTTGACCGGAAGCTGGTCCCGGCCCTGCAGGCGCTGGAGGAGATCGACCCCGAGGGCGAGATGCAGATCGAGGTCGAGACGCGCGTCTCGTTCGGTAGCCAACTGCCGGGCGTGTTCGGCTCGACTGACGTGCTGGGCCGCATTGACACGCGCGCCTATGTGCTGGACTGGAAGTTCGGCGACGGCGTGCCGGTAGACGCCGAGGAGAACGAGCAGTTGATGTTCTACGGGGCCGCCGCGCTCCGCACACCAGAACTCAGTTGGTGGTGGGACGGCGCGGACGACGTTGAACTGATCATCGTGCAGCCGCCTCACGTCAGGCGCTGGGTCACAACCTTCAAGCGCCTGCGCTCGTTCAACCGCGAACTGATTGCTGCCGTCAAGATTGCCAAGCAGCCCGACGCGCCGCTTGCCGCTGGCGACTGGTGCCGCTGGTGCGCGGCCAAGCCGGTGTGCCCCAGCATGACCGGCGCGACAGACCGGGCGCTGGCAGCGCAGATGGACAATCTGGACGCCGCGCAGATTGGCGAGTATCTTCAGAAGGCCGACATGCTTGAAGGCTGGGTCAAGGATCTGCGGGCGCTGGCGCACCAGATGCTCGAAGCCGGCAAGCCGGTGCCGGGCTATAAGCTGGTGCCCAAGCGGGCCACAAGGCAGTGGCGGGAACCTGACGTGGTTTGGCATCACCTAATGGCCTTGGGCCTTGTCGAGAAAGAAATATGGGAGCCTGAAGAACTGCGGTCCCCCGCGCAGATCGAGAAGATCTTGAAGAAACAGAAATTGGCGCTCCCTGACAACTTGGTCGAGAGCGTCTCATCGGGCACCACGATGGCAAGCGAGGATGATCCTCGCCCCGCCGTGGGCATTTCCAGCGACCGTATGCGTGCGGCGCTGACTAAACTGGGATGAATGAAATGACTGCTGTTGTAAAGTTTGGCGCGGCTAACCTCCCCGCCCCGTCCGGTCTTGCCTCTGCCCTGCGCGGCATGGGCGCGACCGCCGCCGCACCTTCGGGTGTGATGTTCCTCCGCATGGACAAGACGGGTCACTGGGTCTACGGCCAGGACAGCGTCGAGGTCGAGGACGGCAGCCTGTGGGCTGTCAACCCGTACTCGTTTGTGCATGGCTTCGTGGCATGGGGCGATGGCACCATGCTGGGCTCCAAGATGGTCCCCATCAGCGAGCCGCTACCTGATCTAGGCCCGGCCCCTGCCGGTGCCCAGCAGGGCTGGCAGAAGCAGATCGGCTTCGACCTCGCTTGTATCTCTGGCGAGGACGAGGGCACCAACCTGCGTTTTGCTGGCACCTCGATGGGCTCCATCAAGGCGTCTGGCGCGCTCGGTATGCTGATTGCCGACCGTGTGGACAACGAGCCGGCAACGCCGGTTCCTGTTGTGTCGCTGTCGTCTGACAGCTACATCTCGAAGAAGGGGTATGGGCGTATCTATAACCCGATCTTCAGCGTGCAGTCTTGGATCTCCCTTGACGGGCCAGAGGCCGAGCCGGTTGCCCCCGCACCGGAAGAGGCTCCGACACGTCGTCGTCGGCGCGTCTAAGGAGATGCGAAAGCCGGCGGGCCTGAAGCCCGCCGGCGAGTAGCACTGCATGATCCTGTGGATCGATTTTGAGACGCGCTCTCGCTGCGACCTTCGGGCCAGAGGCGTTTACACCTACGCGCAAGACATCACCACCGACGTGCTGTGCATGTCCTACGCCTTCGACGACGGCGACGTTCAGACCTGGGTGCCGGGTCAGCCGCTCCCCGCCGACGTTGTCTCTCATAAAGGCCAGATCCGCGCGCACAACGCCGCCTTTGAGCGGCTCATCTTCTGGTACGTGCTGCAGATCGAATTCAAGCTTGAACAGTTCTACTGCACTGCCGCGCAGGCCCGGTGCAACGCGGCGCCCGGCGCGCTGGAAGACGTGGGCCGCTTCTACGGTCTGAACGTCCGAAAGGATCACCGGGGCAACCAACTTATCCGCGCGCTGTCCATCCCCCAGAAGGATGGACATTTCCAAGAAGACCCGGCGCTGCTGGCCGAGATGATTGCCTACTGCGAGCAAGACGTTCGCACCATGCGGGCCTTCTCCACGGTCATCAGGGATATGACCGACGAGGAACTGGCCGACTATCACGTCAACGAGCGCATCAATGACCGAGGCATCAAGATTGACGTGGATCTGGCCAACGCGGCCGAGAAGTACAAGCACATCGTCAAGCATGAACTCAACACCACCGTGCGGGCGTTGACCAACGGCGAGGTGCCTTATGCCACGTCGGCCAAGGTAGGCAACTGGCTCGCCGACAATCTGGAATCCGGCATCGTCAACGACACCCTTCTGGCGTCGGGCAGACTTAGCTTTGCCAAAGACACCCGCGCCAAGCTGATGTTGTTGGCCGAGGAGGCGCCGCAGGACTTCAGCGACACGGCGCTGGCCGTGATCGAGACAGTCAACGACGCCTCGGCCAGCAGCGTGGCCAAGTTCGAGCGTATGGCTAACCTGGCCGACCCCGAGGATGGCCGCGCCCGAGGCGCGTTTGTGTTTGCCGGTGGCGCTGCCACGGGGCGCTTCGCGTCGTTCGGCATCCAGCTTCACAATCTCCCGCGCGCCAGCCGTGGCGCTGACCACGATGCCGTGCGGGCCGATCTGATCGAGGGCTACAACGACTTCGACGAGCCGGTCAACCAGATCCTGAAATCGATGCTGCGCGGCACCCTGATCGGCAACTTCGCCATCGCCGACTGGTCGAGCATCGAGGCGCGGGTCAACCCGTGGTTGGCCGGGCCGGCTGGTGCTGACGTGCTGGAACTGTTTCGCGGTGGCAAAGATCTTTACAAGGTCACGGCCGCCCGCATGTTCAGCGTGGCCGAGGCCGACGTCACCAAGGATCAGCGGCAGATCGGCAAGGTAGCCGTGCTGGCGCTGGGCTTTGGCGGCGGCCCCGGCGCGTTCATGGCCATGGGCAAGGCCTACGGGCTGACGCTCGACGACGCCGAGGTCGAGCTGATCGTGCGGCAGTGGCGCCGTACCAACCCCTGGGCCCCTGCCTTCTGGTCAGCGCTGGAGCGCGCCTACCGCATGGCCATGCGCCACAAGGGCGAGGTGGTACACGTCACCAACAGCCCGCTCTCGTACTATTACGACGGTCTGCATTTGTGGTGCGCGCTGCCCAGCGGTCGGGTGCTATGCTATCCGCTCGCACGCATGGAAGACGACGGGGAGGTATCCTATGCCAAAGCAGCTTGGAAGATGGCAGCCAATGCCGACGAGTGGCCGCGCGCCAAGCTGTGGCCGGGGCTGGCTTGCGAGAACGTGGTTCAGGCCACGGCCGCGTGTCTCTTGCGGGACGCCCTGCGTCGGATTGACGCGATACCTGATATGGTGGTCGTGGCCCACGTCCACGACGAGATCGTGGTGGAGGCGGTGAACACGGGTGCGGCGCTTGGGGAACTACTTGATGTAATGTCGTCTCCCCCGGCATGGGCTAAGGGTCTGCCGCTTGCGGCGGAAGGCAGGACAGCGGAAAGGTTCGGCAAGTGATAGATTTCGTGGACTTCATCGCCAGCATGGCGGCCGAGGACGAGACGGCTCTGGTCGGGCTCCAGAAGCCCCTCAAGGGCAAGGAAGGCAAGTACGCCTTCATCGCCCAGCGGCCCGACGCCCCGCGCCCCGAGGGCAAGGCGTGGTACATGAACACCGGCTGCTTCATCGAAGAGAAGTTCAAGGACGGCAAGGTACAGGCGTCCATCTCCAAGGTCAGCGGCGTGCTGTGCATGATGCTCGACGACATCGGCACCAAGGCCAAGACACCGCCGCTGGAGCCGACGTGGATCATAGAGACATCGCCCGATAACTATCAGTGGGGCTACGTCTTCGACTTCGACCACCAGCCGCACAAGGCCGACTACGTGGCTGCGCTGCTGGCCATCGCTGACGCCGGCTACACTGACCCCGGTGCGGGCAACCCGGTGCGCTGGTTCAGGATACCCGGCAGCGTCAACCTGAAGCCCGAGCGCAATGGGTTCGTATCCCGGCTCCATGCGTTTGACCCCGAGCGCCAGTTCACGCTGGACGAGATCATCAAGGCCTTCGGCGTCACGCCCGGCGAGGCGCGCCTGACCGACCATGTCACGCTAAAAGACGACGGGCAGGACGATGTGCTGGCGTGGCTTGAGGAGCGCGGCGAGGTCCACGGCCATGTCTCGGCCGAGGGCTGGGTCGAGGTGACGTGCCCCAACCACAAGGACCACACGTCGCCCGGCATCACAGCCGGCTACCTCCCGGCTACGCGCGCGTTCAAGTGCCTGCACGGGCACTGCGTCGGGCTGACGTCGCGCGTCTACCTTGACTGGGTGGCGGCCCACGGCGGCCCGCGGCAGTGCCCTGGCCCACGCGCCGAGTTGATTGCGAGCGCCTACGCCTCGGCGCTGGCCAAGCTGCCCGCCACCGGGCCGCTGGTCGAGGCGGCGCAGGCCTCGATGGCCGACACGCGGCATAAGGAGATCCAGCGGGCCGAGCGGGCCGACTGGTTCACCCGCTACGCGTGGCTGGCTGACCGGAACAATTCGTTCTATGACCTCGAGGCGCGCGACATCGTCTTCAGGCATGTCTTTGACAGCATGTACGCCCACATCCCGTGCCGCGACGTGGACACCAACCGCAAGTGTTCTGCCAGCACATGGTTCGACCAGAACCGCGAGGCGGCCGATAGCATCACGCTGGCGGGCCTGACCTACGCAGCCGGTGAGGGGATGCTGGTCTGGCGCAACGGCCGCATCTACGGCAACCTCTGGATCGACCGGCGCCCTGACGTTTCGAGCATCGTGGACCCCCAGGTTGATGTTTGGCTGGCGCACGTCGAGCGCATGGTGCCCGACGCGGCGCAGCGCGAGCATATCCTGAACGTGATGGCCAGCCGGGTGCAAAAGCCTGCGGTCAAGGTCAACCACGCCATCCTGCACGGCGGCCTCGAGGGCAGCGGCAAGGATGCCATGTGGAAGCCGTTTTTCTGGGCTATTTCGGGGGACACAGGCCAGAATAGGGCCGAGTACAAGCATGACGAGGGCAACAGCAAAAAGTGGGGCTACGCCTACGAGAGCGAGGTGCTGGTCCTCAACGAGTTACGCGAGAGCGACACGGCCAGCCGGCGCGCCATGGCCAACCGGCTGAAGCCCCTTATCGCTGCGCCGCCTGACTTCCTCGAGGTCGAGAAGAAGGGCCGCGACCCGTACGAGGTGGCCAACCGCCTCTGGGTCATGGCCTTCACCAACCACACCATCCCCATCTCGATCAGCGGGCAGGACCGGCGCTGGTTCTGCGTCTGGTCCGACGCCCCGCGCATGACGGTCGAAGAGGCTGGCGATCTGTGGGGCTGGTACGCACGGGGCGGCCTGCAACAGGTGGCGGCCTGGCTGCACCAGCGCGACATCTCTGGCTTTGTCGCCACGGCCATCCCTGGCGGTACCGACTGGAAGAGCGCCATGATCGAGGACAGCATGTCGGCCATCGAGGGCTCAGTCTCTGAGTTGATCAAGGCGCGCAGCGGCGTGTTCCAGCCGGGCTTCCTCGCGGCGCCGCTGCACAAGACGTGCGACCTGCTGGGCGCGCAACTCAACAAGCCGGTCCACCCGCAGGCGCTCGCCCATGCCCTGCAGGAGATGGGCTGGGTCGAGCATAAGCGCCTCGTTGCCGTGGGCTTTCCAACGTCCAAGCGCGTCTGGATCTCGCCCGACTGCACGCTGACCAAGAGCGACATCAGGCGCCAACTTGACCCCGGTGCCTGACAGGCTCTAGGCTGGAGGCCCGGCACCTCGCCGGGCCTCGAGGTGCCCCATGGACCCCATCAGCGCAGTGGCCGGTCTGGCCGACACCCTCATCAATAAGATCTGGCCTGATCCTGCCGCTCGCGCCAGCGCAGAGGCCCAACTCATCAAGGCGCAGATGGACGCGGCGCTTGCCAGTGTCCAGCAACAGATTGATATTAATAAGATCGAGGCTGCTAGCCCCAACGTATGGACGTCGGGCTGGCGCCCTGGCATTGGCTGGGCGTGCGGCGCGGCGTTCGCTCTGCACTTCGTGGTGCTGCCGATATTGAATTGGATCGTCGGGCTGTTCGGGCACCCGCCCATCGTTATCCCGTTCGACATGAACACGCTGTCCACGGTGTTGATGGGCATGTTGGGCCTAGGTGGCCTGCGGACGTTTGAAAAAATGCGCGGCGTGGCGTCCTGATCCACCCTGCCCGGCGTAGCTTCAGGCTATCGCCGGGCAGGATGGGGAGCGGCCATCCCCGTGTTTCTGCGGCCACCCGTCAGGCGATACCCGACGCACTAGGTACGGGTCACGGGACTAACTGGTTTCCTTTCATGGTCTGCCTGAAGCAGACGGCTGTTAGTGGCATTCGCTTTGTTGAGCGCCTTCAGCAGGCGCTCGATCTCTGCCAGGGCGCACGCATGGTGGCGCTTCCAGCAATTATGGTCATGCGTCATCGTAGTCCCCCTCCATAAATTGTGATGCCCACGCCCCCATGCCAAAGGGCCACGCAGACATATCGCGGAACCTGGCTGTCCTGACAACTGTTCAGGAACTGACGCTTCTCATCAAGGTTTAACAGGTAAGCGGCGAGCAAGGCCAAAGCCGCCAGCGCAAATTTTAACATTCCAAAACCTTTCGTTGCCAATTTAAACTGAACCGGATCGATGGGTTTGCCAAGAAAAATCTGGCGATTTTTTGGGTTTCTATGTTAAGCGCCGTTTTCCTGATTTCTGAAACTGACAATCTGTCAGTTTCCAAAACTGACAAATTGTCATAACTGACAATCTGTCAGTTTTGCCATAACTGACAATCTGTCAGTTCGGCCAGCCTGCCAGCGGCCAAGCATGGGCGGCCCACGGCCGAGCGCCAGCGGCCAGCGGCCAGCACCCTGGTATGGGAGGCCAGCCATGGGCGGCCCACGGCCAAGCGCCAGCGGCCCACGGCCAGCCATGGGCGGCCCACGGCCGAGCGCCAGCGGCCAGCGGCCAGCCATGGGCGGCCCACGGCCGAGCGCCAGCGGCCAGCACCCTGGCCCACGGCCGAGCGCCAGCGGCCAGCGGCCAGCACCCTGGTATGGGCGGCCAGCCATGGGCGGCCCACGGCCGAGCGCCAGCGGCCAGCGGCCGATATGGAAACGGCCCGGCTTTATGGGCCGGGCCGCTTGTAGGGTTATCACGGCCGGATCAATCCGGCTCTATATGGTAGGGCCGGCGCCACCCTGGCGCGGCCGCGATAATCTCGAGCGCGATATCTAATTCGGCCGTTTCATAATCTTCGGCCGTCGATGAATAGGGCGTGCGCTCATTCGCTCGGCACATATGCCAAGCGGCAAACGTCGGAACAATGGCGGCCGCTTGTTCCTGCAGCTCGGCCGCATGGCCGGCATTGATAGGCCGCTCGGCCAGGATAGCCCGGCGCGCATCGGCCGCGCGCATGTCGGCCGTTTCCAGGCCGTTGTACAAGCGGCCATCAACACGATAGTAAGGCCTGATTTCAGCCTCTGGCCCCATGATAGCGTGCGCGGCCATGACGGCCGTCACGCTACGCGCGATGATAAAGCCGTCATCTGTCGTGACTGTATAGAGCATGGTTAACCTCCCAAAATGGCGCGCGCCAGAACGGCGAGCGCAATGATTGAAGCCTGAAACGCGGCAAAGACGGCCGCTTCAAAGATGAACGGCCAGATAGACGGCCGTCGCGGGGGCGGAATGTAAATCATGGTTTTCTCCCATATGGGCGCCAACATGGCGGCCAGAAGACAAGCCGGCTGGCCGGCTTGTCACGCTGGCCGTCATGCGCGCGCGATAACGTCGGCGGCTTTAGCGCTCGTGCCATGGGCGGGGAAACCGACGATAGTGTCACGCTGGCGAGCGCAAAGCTTGCAGGCCTCGCATGTAATGTCGTCGCGATAGGTGGCCGGGCACACAACGACACGGCGGCCCATGGGCGTGGCGATATCGGCCTTTGGTGCTGTATCGCGTGGCAACACGACAACTACCGGGCCGATATCGAGCGCGGCCAGCGTATCGGCCTCGGCCAGAGTGTCGGCCGATAGGTTTATGGTAAAGCCGGCGCGGTTTGCCTCGGAAATGGCAATCTGATCCGCAACGCTATGTAGAGGCTTGTGAGTGTAGGTGTAGGCCATAGTGTGCTTGGCGGCTTTGACCAGCTGCGCCAGCTTTGCGCGATTGAGATTATCGCCGCGGCCGGGTAAATCGCCGGCCTGATTATGTCGCCATATCTGGCCGGGCTTGATCGTCTTGACGGCCGCGATAAAGGCCGACCAGTCAAAGCCAGCCCGGCCGTCGTCAACCTTCTTCCAGAACATTCCGAGCGGGCCGCTTTTAGCGTAGCACCCTTTATCCCGAAGGGGGCACGAATCAGGGCACGTATCGCTATAGCTAGTTGAGACAGGGATGGGGCCGGTTTTGCCGTTGCGGCTCTTCATTGTGAGTGCGAAATTTTCCATGGGTTGATCCCTTCGGTTTAGATTTTAGAGCGCCAGCCAAGCGGCGATGACATAAACGTCAAAGGCAAGGCAAGCGATGGTGCCAGCGGCCGCAATAGCGGCCGCCAGGATGTCGTGATTGCGATGGTACTTTTGAACGCGCGTCATGGGCTTTCCTCTCAGAATGAGATTTCAAAATCAGGGTCGATATCGCCAGGCAGCACGTCCCATACGTGTTCGGCCTGCCACTGCATTTCTTCCAGCGCATCGCGGAAATAGACGTTGCGCTGGCCGAGACGCGCGCGAATCGCGTCATAATCACGGCCGCGTTCGCCGGCCAGGTCTTCCGCCCATTCATGCGCCATCTCGGCAATTGCGTAGAAGGCCGTTGCTATATGTTCCATGGTCCGTTTCCCTTTTGCGCGGCGCGTCGTGCGCCCGTGAGAGGAAAGATAACAGGCTTGATGCAGATATCAACCACAAATATGCACATATTTATGTGGGCGGCTTACATACGGAAAAAGCGGCACGAAACCTAGGTTTTTTACCCCAAATATGTAGATATGTAAGGGGTAGGGAAAAAAATTGAAAATTTTAATTTAGGGGTATGGGGCTGGCTGGCCGGAGCCTACGCGGCCGCCGTCCGCCCCGGCCGTCGTTTTGGCCGTCGACATTTTTTGGCCCTAAAAACCTACATATTCGACATATTTACATATCGGCCCGGCCTCGCTCGGCCGCCGGCTGGCCGAGCGCATATCGGCCATCGGCGCTTTTTAGGCTTACATATTTACATATTTACATATTGGCCGCGCCAGCTGGCACCATCGGCCGCCCTGGCGCCAGCCGGCTGGCCGCTGGCCGCGCCGGCCCCAGCATTTTGCGTAATCTCCGTTATGCGATCACGCCCCCTGTTATGCAGCGGCCGCGGCTCGAGCCGTCGGGCTGGCGCTCGAGCCCGGCTCGAGCCGGCTGGCGCTCGAGCCATCGGGCTGGCGCTCGAGCCATCGGGCTCGGGCTCGAGCCGTCGGGCTCGGGCTCGAGCCGTCGGGCTGGCGCTCGGGCTCAATCCATATGGCCATGGCCGGGCCGGTCTGGCGCGCTCGGCCTGGCCAAAAGGCCTCGGCCGCGGCCTGACAATCTGTCACCTGACAATCTGTCACCTGACAATTTGTCAGTTTTCACCTGACAGATTGTCACCTGACAATTTGTCAGCTGACAATCTGTCAGCTGACAAATTGTCAGGTCGGCGGGGGGGGCAGGGCCTTGGCGAACGGCTGCGTCCCGGACCAAGGGTTGTGAACAATTTTTTATTGAAACCAAAACAAATACACCCTACATGTTATCCACCAACCTGGAGCCCCACCATGTACGACATCTTGAACCGCGCATTGCATTACGACCGTGCCACCGGCTTGTTCTGGTGGCGCAACCCAGGGCGCAAGCGCCAGATGCATGAGCCGGCTGGCTCGATCACGGCTGCAGGTTTCACGCTGATCAGCGTGGCCGGTTACCGTTTCCTTGGCCACCGCTTGGCCTGGATGCTGGTGCATAAAGTTTGGCCCGAGGGCAACCTTGAACACATCAACGGCGACCGCACCGATAACCGGATCGAGAATCTGCGCCCGGTGACGCGCAGCGACACGGTCCACAAGACAGGCCTGTGGGACAGCAACACGTCGGGCATCAAGGGCGTGGCGCACTACCCGTACCAGCGGGGCAGCAACAAGTGGCTGGCCACGGCCACCGTCAATGGCAAGCGCCAGCAGCGGTGGTGCGCCACGCGGGACGATGCCGTTGCTGCTCGCGAATCCTTCGTGGTACGGTGATGCATGACCCTCTTTACTATCTTGCATGAGCCGCGCCCGCTGAAGGCCACCGAGGCCCGCCTGACCGCGATCTATGACGCGGCCCGGCTCGGCCTCAAGGGTGACGCGCTGGCGCTGGCTGCAGGGCTCATGCCGGTCGAGTACCGGCGCCTGTGCCAGTTCGACCCGGCGGCCGAGATGGCCGCCATGAAGGGCAAGGCCGACAACGAGGCCGAGATGGCCGCTGTCTTGCGGGAGGCGGCGCTGGCGGGCGATGCCAAGGTGGCGCTAGAGGTGCTGAAGCACCAGCACGCGTGGGTGGCCAAGCAGCAGATCAGCGTTGACGTCGAGCAACGCATCAGCATCATCGGCGCGCTGGAGATGGCGCAACAGCGTGTTGTGGAGGGCGAGTATGTACGAGATGCCGAACTACCTGGCGCGCCTGATGTCGCCCCAGCAATACCAGACCTACGCGCCGACAACCCAGTCGAACGCGTTCGCCGCAGAAGGCCCAGCCAACTACCGGCGCTTCGCGAGCAGCATGTCGCCTGAAGATGAGGAGGCGCTGTTCCGTGAACTGCGCGCCTACCAGATGCGCCGCAACAACCCCGGCGGCCCCATGCAGTTCATCTACGGCAACGTGCCGCGCGGGCCAGGGTACTCTACCGGCGACCGGGGGCGTGACCCCATGCCCATGAACTACGACCTGTTCAATCAGGCTCTGCCGGGCCGCGCCCCCACCACCCCACCCACCATGACCGCGCCCGCAGGCGACGGTATGCTGGGCGGCGTCGGACGACTGGCGCGGTATCAGGCGTTCCTCAACCCGCGCCCCAACGCTAACCCGAATAACCGCTGATGCAGGCCCCCATCTACAGCGCCGACGATGAGATGATGCTCATGAGCCGGCTGTGGGCGCCGGCTCTCAAGGACGACCCGCTCAAGTTCGTGCTTTACACGTTCCCGTGGGGCCAGAAGGGCACGCCGCTGGAACACTTCAGCGGCCCGCGCAAGTGGCAGCGCGAGGTGCTACAGGATCTGGCAGACCACATCCGCCAAAACAACGGTCAGATTGACTTCAACACGCTGCGGCTGGCGGTCAGTTCGGGGCGTGGTATTGGCAAGTCGGCGCTGGTCAGTTGGCTGGTGATCTGGATGCTATCCACGCGCATCGGCGGGACGATCATCGTCAGCGCCAACTCAGAGGCCCAGCTACGCTCGGTCACCTGGGCGGAAATTACCAAGTGGCTGTCGATGTCCCTGAACAGCCACTGGTTCGAGGTATCGGCCACCCGCCTGATGCCCGCCAAGTGGCTGACCGAGTTGGTCGAGCGCGACCTCAAGAAAGGCACGCGCTACTGGGGCGTCGAGGGCCGGCTGTGGTCGGCTGAGAACCCTGACAGCTATGCCGGTGTCCACAACATGGACGGCGTCATGCTGGTGTTCGACGAGGCAAGCGGCATCCCCGACAGCATCTGGTCAGTGGCGGCGGGCTTCTTCACCGAGAACACGCCCAACCGCTTCTGGATGGCGTTCAGCAACCCACGCCGGAACAGCGGGTACTTCTACGAGTGCTTCAACTCCAAGCGGGAGTTCTGGCTCAACAAGATCGTGGACGCGCGCGAAGTCGAGGGCACCGACAAGGCCGTCTACCAGCAGATCATCGACGAGTATGGGCCGGATTCCAGCCAGGCCCACGTCGAGGTCTACGGGCAGTTTCCAAACGCGTCGGACGACCAGTTTATCCCCAACATGCTGGTCGATGACGCCATGAAGCGCCCCCGCGTCAAGGATCTGAGCGCGCCCATCATCCTCGGTGTGGACCCGGCGCGGTTCGGTGCCGACGCTACCGTGCTGGCGGTGCGCCAGGGGCGCGACATCATCAAGCTGATGAAGCACCGGGGCGACGACACCATGACCGTGGTGGGCCACGTCATCGAGGCCATCGAAGAGTTCAAGCCCGCCATGGTCGTGATCGACGAGGGCGGCGTCGGCGGGGGCGTCGTGGACCGTCTCAAGGAGCAGCGGTACGTCGTCAGGGGCGTGAACTTCGGCAACAAGGCCAAAAACCCCAAGATGTGGGGCAACAAGCGGGCCGAGATGTGGGGAGCAATGCGTGAATGGCTGAAGACAGCGAGCATCCCCGAG
>Ga0114978_10003262_pt1 | contig 13332 bp, 14 predicted proteins | sample S_140212_EF_Meta_FD_87027 | JGI IMG/M metagenome (GOLD analysis project Ga0114978, IMG submission 87027) | Freshwater microbial communities from Lake Simoncouche, Canada to study carbon cycling - S_140212_EF_MetaG | ecosystem: Environmental > Aquatic > Freshwater > Lake | place: Lake...
AATGTTATTTTTTATATATAATACAAATATAGTAATTTTTTTATGAATACAAAATTTATTTACACACTTTCTGATCCTAATACAGGATTAGTTAGATATATTGGTAAAACCAATAATATTAGAAAAAGACTATCAAGTCATTTATCTAATAACCATCTATCATCATCAACAAAAAAGAATAATTGGATTATCTCTCTTTTAAGAAATAGTCAAATACCAGTACTGATGGTGGTGATGGATATGATTGGACTGGTAGAAATCATAAAGATATCTCAAAATTAAAAAACAAAATAAATAGTCCTAATAGAAAATCCGTTGCTCAATTTGATTTAGATGACAACATCATTAAAGAATATCACTCACTTAGAGAAGCGGGGTTGGATAATAACATAAATAAAGCTCATATATCAAGAGTTTGTAGAGGAATTCAAAAAAAATCTGGCGGATTTAAATGGAAGTTTATTGATAGGATTAATAATCATGATTTTATAGAAGTCAAGAATAGAATTGTAAAGTATGACAAACCTCGAATAGACAATAGAATGAAGAAGATTCAAGTTTTTGATTTAGATGGAAATCTTATAGATGTTTGTAGAAGTGTGAATATAACATCAATAAAATATAATTGTCACAGACTTTTAATTGAAAAATGTTGTAAAGAAAAAGGATACTATCAAACCAAAAATCTAACCTTTAGATATGACGGTGATATTTTTGATTATATTCCATATAAACATTATAGAAAAAACAAATGTTATAAAATAGGAATATACTCAGAAAATGGTGATTTATTAAAATCATTTAACTCATTAAAAGAGGTAGTAGAATACACCGGTATAGGTAAACAATATATTTCTAATATTTGTAAGTCTAATGGTGATTTAGGAAATAATAAATTAAAGGGTTATCTTTTTAGATTTGTCAATTAATATATATTCTATGAAATATCTTAAAAAGTTTGAAAGTTTTCCAGGTGATAATTTTGAGGTAACTGTTAAAAGTAAAGGAATTGATAACCTATCGGATGGTTCAACAATAGAACCAAATGATAATACCGTTAAGGGTGATATAATCTATGATAAAAAATGGGAACAATATCTTCCAAAAACATTTACTATTAATTACCACGGTAAAAACTACACTTTCAAAAAAGGAAATATAATGTTGGTTGGAGATTTAGTTGAAATTTCATACGATACAATAAAGGACGAATGGGGTTGTCCAGATACATTAGAATTTGATTTATATTTTGTGAAGGATAATAACACAAATAAAATGAGAATAAACGTAGATATAACATATGGTGACTTAATGGCATGTGAATTTTCAATAGAACAACCAAATAAAGTTAATCTAATTCAACACACTACATATCATTCTAAGTTTGATCCAAGTAATACAGTTTTTGCTTTAGAAGATGAATCATTAAAGGATTTTGTGGATTTTCTAAATAAGATATCTGGGTTTAAATTAACTACATATGATGTGAGATTCTTAGATAAATATGATAATTGGAAAGAATGAAGTATATCAAGTTAATAAAAGAGTTTTCATCAGAAAATAAATTTGACAAGATAGTAGATATCTTAGAATCTGAGTGTAGTGAATTCTTAAGTCTTTTAAAAACTAATAGAATAAGTTCTTTATATAGAGGATTTTTAACTAGTGGTGAAACATTCAGAAATAAAATGGGTTATAAAGGACCAGGTAATCAATCAAATATATTAGACGGGGTTTGGAAAATAGAACCAATTGAAAAGAGAAAAGCAAAAGACACAAATTGGGAAATAAGTGAATTGATAGACAGTGGTCTGGAAAGAAAATTTGGAATTCCTCTTAGAAGTCGTGGTGTGTTTGCTACTAAAAATCTTTCTATTGCATCTGATTATGCTGGACCAGACAGACTAAAAAACACATATATGTTTTTTCCTAAAAATGGATTTAGATATTTTTGGAATCCAAATATAGATGATCTTTTTACCGAATTAAGAGATAATTTTGATTGGTATGAAGAATACAATAATATAGAAATTACTGATGAAGTTCTAAGTGATGTAAACTGTATAGTCAATGGATATCAAGAAGGTAATATAAATAATGTCAATTTACAAGAGATTACTTTTATTTGTGATGAATACTATCTTGTAGATTTAGAGTACTTTGATAAACTTGAAAGTTATATACTTTCTTAGTACCTCTACCGGAATTCGAATCCGGACACTTTGCTTTTGAGACAAATACGACTACCAATTACGTCATAGAGGCTTTTTATTAGTACCGCGTATGAGGTTCGAACTCACTTAACATCGGATATGAGCCAATGTCCTTTTCCACTAAGCCGCGGCGTTTAGAGCAGAAGACCAGATTTGAACTGGAATTTCCATCGTACCAGGATGGTGTAATAGCCGATTATACGACAACTGCTTATTATTTAGTACTTCTGGTCGGACTCGAACCGACACGGACATTCCTGTCCAAGGGATTTTAAGTCCCTCGCGTGCTACCAATTTCGCCACAGAAGCATTTTTGTACCTTGAGAGAGACTCGAACTCTCACGCCTTTCGGCACCAGATCCTAAATCTGGCGTGTGCTACCAATTTCACCACCAAGGCAAATAAAATAATGGAGGAAAACCTTGAAGAGTGATATACTACTGGGATCGAACCAGTGTAGATTGATTAGAAGTCAATTGTTTAGCCATTAAACGAAGTAACTCTTGCAATCACCATCCATTATTTTGTTGTCCCGGTGGGTAACGATCCCACTCTCTCTACCATGTCAAGGTAGCATTTTCCCATTAAACTACGGAACAATTTTGAGCATCCTGCCAGACTCGAACTGGCGTCCCTGGGTTACAAATCCAGAATAATTAACCAACTATACGAAGGATGCGTATATTTATTTTTGAGCACCTGGAGGGATTTGAACCCCCGTGACTGGGTTTGCAATCCAGTGCCTTCCGTATTTCTACTCCACTCGACCACAGGTGCTTGTTGTTGTCAGTGCGGGTTACGATCCCACCACCTCTTGTGTATCAGACAAGTGCTCTACCAAATGAGCTAACTGACAATTTTGTAGTCCCGGTCGGTTACGATCCGACTCCCTCCACTATGTAACAGTGGTGCTCCCCCGATTGAGCTACAGGACTATCTTGCTGACAGGGTGGGACTCGAACCCACGGTGGACTTAATGTCGTCTGGTTAACAGCCAGATCCTTTCGCCGCTCAGGACACCTATCAATTTTGTAGTCTCCACGGGATTCGAACCCATATTCTCGCTTTAGAAGAGCGATGTCCTATCCAGTTGGACGAGGAAACCATTTTTTATTTTTTAGACATAAAAAAACCCTCAGTTTTTAGACTGAGGGTTTCGATTATCCTTTATTAATTTGTTATTATTCCATGTTTAACTAACAAATCGTTTAGATATGACAAAACCCTCAGAGCTTCTAATACATAATGTATTATTCACCACTGTCAGTGTATTCATGTTCATATTTAAATTCATTGTTTTCATTATATTATATATTAAAAAGTTTTTGTCTCTTTTGACTTATTTTATAAAAATATAGATAGAAGTTTTAATTCTACTAAATTTTATAGTAATTTTTTTGTAAAACAGTTGAGAGTTGTATCTAAATCGTTACCCATCTCAATTTGTTTTACAAATATACGGTGTTATCTTCATTACACCAAATTTATATGTTGTTATTTTTTTGATTTATTTGTTGTTGTAATTTTCTTGCTCGATATCCTTCTAAATCTCTTTCCATAAACTTTCTCAATCTCTTGGAAATATTAATAGAGTTCTCTTCACAAAACTGTCTATACTCTTCTAAAAGTTTTTCAGGTAGTCGTAGTGAAAACATTTTATCTTTTGCTGGCATATAAATTGTTAATTTTACATATATATAAATGTATATACACCCCATCAAAGAAATTTAAACAAAGTGTAGTATTTTCAATATAATTAATAAACTTTTTTATTAAATGGCAGAAGTAAAAGCGAATAGAACAAAGAAAAAACAATTAGGTCAATTTATGACTCCGATTGAAAAGTGTCAATCTATTTTAGAAAATTATAAATTTAATAAATCAGATAAGATTTTAGAACCATCCTTTGGTTGTGGTAACTTTATTATTACTATTATAGATAAATTTTTAGAAATATATGAAGGAACAATTGAAGAAAAATTAACTCAAATTCTCAATAATAACTTATACGGAGTTGAATTTGATCCAGAATTCTATAATGAATGTCTCGATAATATTAAATCAAAATACGGATTCTTACCAGAGTCACACAATCTTGTTCTTTCGGATTACTTTCTTTATAATCCACCAGTTGAAGATGGATTTGATTACATTATAGGAAATCCACCATTTGGAGGAACAATCGATCCAAAGTATCAAGATGAAATGGATAAAAAATATGGCGTTAGAAATGGTCATAAAATAAAAAAAGAAACTTACTCATTCTTTATGATTAAGTCTATTGAATGTCTAAAATCAAATGGTAAATTAGTTTTTATATCATCTGATACTTTTCTAACAATTAAAACAATGACCGGTCTAAGATTATTTCTTTACGAACAAGGTTTTAATAAAATAGAAAAACTTTTTAACTTCTCAGAAGAAACAGATTATCCAATGATAGTCTTAACACATCATAAGTCAAATAATAAAGACCATATTGACTTAGATGGTGTGGAAATTCCATATGATAATATGAAATTAACAAGCAATTTCTCTTGGTATATTCAACAAGAATTTGTTAAGTATTTTAGGGGTGATAAATTAGAAAAATATCTATTAGGTACATCTGGAATGACTGTTGGTAAAAATGAACTTTTTTTAAGAGAGATTAGAGAAGACAATACAATTGTTGAAGAATACGATTTTACCTTTTTTGATGATCCAATTACTTTAGAAAAAGAAATATCTAAAGCAAGAAACAATAAATTATCACTTGGTAAAATAAAAGAATATCAAGATTTAGAAAGAGACGGAGTAACAAGAAGAAATATTAGAATAACTAAACTTGAAACACCAAAAATTATTCAATTACCAAATCCAGATTATTGTTTTTATAATAAAGCAATAAATGAAACTCTTTATAGTAAGCCAAATACTGTTATCTTTTGGAAAGATGATGGAGATGCTTGTATTACTTTTAAGAAAAATGGAAATTGGTATCTACATGGTGTCGGTGGAAAACCATATTTCAAGAGAGAAGGACTTACTTGGCAATTAATATCATCATCTATTAAATCAAGATACTTACCAGAGGGTTATATTTTAGATTCAGGAGCACCAATTGCTGTTTTAAGAGAAGGAGTACAAAAAAGTGAATTACTATTTATCATTGGATGGTTATTAACAAATAAGTGTAATGAGATTCTAAAGAATGTTATTAATCACACCAAAAATATACAAAGTAAAGATATTGAAAGACTTCCTTATCCTTTCTGGGTTAATGAAGAAAATAAGTCTAAGGCTATTCAATTAGTAAAGGAAAGTATAAATTATAAAAAGAACAACGATTGTAATCCATTAGAACTTATACAAATCTTAGAAAATCTATATAAAATATAAATAAAAAAATCCACTTTTAGAGTGGATTTTTTTATTAGATAAATTTCTTTAATTCTTGTTTGAATCTTTCAGAGTTACCTGAATCTTCTAAGTATTGACTTATTCTTAAAAGAATATGTTTCTCACATCCAAAATCATAAAGTTCTTTGATTTTTGTTTTCTTTTCTTCTAAAGTGAAATTAGGAACAAATGTATCAACATCTTTATAAAATTCATTTTCTTTTAACATAATCTGACCAGTTCCTGAATTCCAAGTTAAATAATCAATATAATCTAACATATCAAAAACGTGTATAGAATATTTACCTGCATTGAGATTAACTTTAATAATGTAATAAGAATCTATTGTTGAATCTTTATAGAAATTCTTCATGATTCTTTTCATAGCACACATATTTGGTTGACCATATTTAGGTTTCCCTGACTTTTGCATTTTAGGAGATCCAAATTTAACATTGATTAGATTATCATCTAAATAAACATCTGCTAATGACCTATCTTTAGAAGATTTCTTAGCTCCTAATTTTTCAATTAAAATTTCTCGAACTAAATCTTCCATTGGTGAGGCATATGAGTGACCACTTTCCTTACCGGTATAAGATATAGCTTCATTTATTTTAGATTGAAATCTATCATCTGATTGTATGATTTGTTTGATTAATTGAATTTTTTCAGTTGTTATCATAAAAGACTTTGTTTGTAAATATACGAAATAATAAGTAATAAGTTTCTAAAAGTCAATATTTTTTAAAACAAATTTATTAAAAATTAATAAAAAAGGCATGAATGGAATTATTTACCCATACGGTAGTAGTCATTTAATTGATACAAAAAGTAAGAAAATATATCTACCGAATAAAATAGATACTGCTGATTTCGCATCACTCGATAATGAAATCCCTGCTTCTACAATTCTTCAACTAAGTGGTGGTATTGATTCTGCTTATGTTTTATGGGATTGGTTAAAAAATAATCCAGATAAATATTGTCTAGTACATCATATAGTTTTAATAAATCGAGAAAACAGACATGAAAAAGAAATCGAGGCTGTTGACAAAATTCTTAGATGGTTAGATTCAATAGGATTAAATAACTACTTTTTTATACAAAACACATTTGACTACGGAAATATGACTGAGTTAATTTATGATGTTGAAGTATGTGGTTTTTTAGCAGGTGTGTTACTCAGGGCAAATAGATGGAAAAATATAGATAACATTCTACTTACTCAATATGATAGAAATACACCAAGAGAAATGAGTAGAAGACAAATATTAAGAAGTACCACTGGTCGAAATATAAATTTTGTCTACAAATTAACAAGTATGACAAAACAACAAGTTATTGAAACTATGCCTGAAGAACTATTTGATTTGTGTTGGTATTGTAGAACACCTCACAACAATAGAAAATGTGGTAATTGTATGACTTGTAAGGCAGTTGAGAGAGCTAGGAAATCAACTGTAGATGATGCTTATAAAAACTTTCTAAAAGGTATGTAAAAGTCCAGTTAAAAAACTGGACTTTTTAATTTAGGTTCTTCTCCAAATACAATAACCTCAGCCGTTATACGACTTTCACTATTTTTATTTACTTTTCTTAAGTCTTTTTCTGATACTTTTAAATATTTTTACTAAGTAAACATCTAATTTTATTTCTTCAGTGTTTCTTAAATTTACTTTACTAGATTTAAATTCACCTTTTACTACTACCTTCATTTATCATATTTATTTTTTTAGTGGAGATGATGGGAATCGAACCCACCACACCTACCTTGCAAGGGTAAGTCGCCGAAGCCTTGGAACATGCATCCCCAGTTGGAGCGGATGAAGGGAGTCGAACCCTCGTCTCCTGGGTGGAAGCCAGGTGTAATGTCGATTTCTCTACCGTTATACGACATCCGCTTATTATTTGTGGTCTCTACCGGAATCGAACCGATAACCTTCTCGTTATGAGCGAGTTGCTCTAACCAATTGAGCTAAGAGACCTTTTGTGCGGGTAACCAGAATCGAACTGACATCACCGACTTGGAAGGCCGGTGTAATAACCATTATACGATACCCGCAATTTTTTGTTGGTAAGGTGGGTAACGATCTCACTATCTTGTGTGTATAAGACACATGCTTTTACCGTCTAAGCTACTTACCAATATAAAACAAAAAAACCCAGTCGTTTCTGACTGGGTTTCAATTATATAAATATCTTAAATTTACATAACACTATCTACCCAGTAACTGACGTTCCCCGCGCCGTTTGCTGTAGCTATTGATATGTTATGTAAATTCTTCATTGTCTTTGTTATATTATTTATATATTAAAAAGTTTATCTTCCTTTTTGATTTTTTAATTTATTAGTTCAGTCTATTTTTCTATTCATGTAACATCATGATTCATTTTTATTACTTATAATAAGTTGGAAGGGAGGGATTCGAACCCCCGTACTCTTACGAGAACAGATTTACAGTCTGTCGGTTTTAACCACTCACCCACCTTCCAATATGAACTACCCATAGGACTCGAACCCATAACCCTTCGGCCTTAGTGACCGACGTGCAAACCAATTTACACCATAAGTAGTTATTCAAGTAGACATATCAGAAATTACTGGTACCAAATCTCACTGCGATATATGATACATCTTCTTGTTAGTATCGGTTAATTACTCCGATCTTTGTAGTCCCACGGAGAATCGAACTCCGATTTTTAGGATGAAAACCTAATGTCCTAACCGTTAGACGATGGGACCGTCTTTTGTTTTACAAAGATAAGTAAACTTTTTTAATCTACAATATCTTTTTATATTTTTTTATTTTTTTGTAGTCCTGACGAGAATCGAACCCGCATCTACACCTTGAAAGGATGTTGATCTGACCATTAGTCGACAGGACCATTTGTGGGAGAGGTGGGAATCGAACCCACTCAGGCAAATGCCACTAGTTTTACAGACTAGTCCAACTCTCCAACGTTGGCGCTCTCCCATTTAATTCAAAACAAAAAACCCAATCTGAAATCAGACTGGGTTTAGTTTGTATAATATTTTTCAATTACGACATAACTAATACTCGTCTGACAGAGTTTTTGCTCTCTCCCTCATAATAATATGTTGCAACTGTTGCCATCATTTTTCTTTTTTTTTGTTTCTAAATCTTTTACAAATATAAGTAGACTTTTTTAATCTACCAAATCTATTTTTAATTTTTTAGTAGCGGGGGCAGGACTCGAACCTGCGATCGTCTGGTTATGAGCCAGCTGAGATACCAACTTCTCCACCCCGCAATATTATAATTGTATCGATATATATAAAAAAGTTTATGTTTCTTTTTAAAATTTAATATATAATAAATGAAAAAACTATATAAATTTATGGATTTTATATCAGAAGGACTTGAATCTTATCAATTTGAATTACTATCAGATAATCCATTTTTATATAAATACCAGTTTTTTGATAGTGCTGATAATAAGTATTTAGTAGAGTTTAAGAATATACCGGTAAAAAAAGAAGGAGATTTAAGTAATCTTTATGAATTACTTTATTATGTAGAAGATGAAGGATCATTCACAGTTTATAAAGTAGTAAATGTTAATCCTTATAAAACACTCAAAGTAGTATTTGGTGATATATTAAATGACTTTATAAGTAGATGTAATTGGGCTAAAGAAATATTTTTTGTTGGACTAGCAAAAGAAAAAGAAAAAGACTATATAACATCAAGAACTAAAATATATAAAAGATATTTAGATATGAATACACCAAAAGGATTCTCTGTGAGTAGAGCAGGAAATTCTATTCAATTAAGAAGACTATAAAAATAATAAATGTTATGGAAAGACCACAAGTTAGACAAATAGATGCTCAACATGTTGAATCAGAAAGAGAAGTCACTGGATGGGAAGCTGAAGAACTTTTAAGAAAATATGGGTATGATGCTACCCAATTCTCAACTAGACAAGTTGAACAACCTCAACAATCAGTTGATAACGGATTAACATTTGAGGAAATGGTTGCTCAACAAGAAGACAAATTCAAAAGGGAAGAAGAAAGAAGAAGACAAGTTCAGAACGGACCAAGACCATCAACATTTGATGGTGGTAGAGGATATGATGCTGAAGTTAAGTATAGTAGTGATGAAGATACTGGTTTCAATTTTAGAATTGAAATTACAACAGATATGAATATACCTAAATACTAAGAACTGAATCAATTTTTTTATTTCTATCAAATGATTTAGTCACATCAGTGAATAACCAACTTTTATTTTCAACTTTTTCTGGGTCTAAGTTCTTTTCAATTAGTCCAAGAGATATGATACTTTCTGTTTTATAATCAACAATATCACCATTATTATAAATAATCCTCTCAAGATAAGTGTATGCTTCTGATGTTGGTGATGATTTAAAGAATCGAACAACTACTACATCACCTTGAGATAATTCAATAGTATTAGTTTCATCCCAATCTTTTGAGTCACTCATTTCACTCCATCTTTTATCTCTACAGTTTGACCATGAAAAATCATAATTCACCAAAAAGAAATGTTCTTTCTGAAAATTTTCATGTATCTGACCAGGTATATAATTCATCATAATATTTGACTTAATTTTAATTCTCTAATAATAGGTTTTAATAATAAAACTTGGTCTTCTGGTAACTTATCTAAACAAACCTGTAATAATTCAGTAAAGTGAACAACATCAACTTCATCATCAAGTGAATAATTACTTAATAATTCTCTTTCGATGTTTCTCATTAACATAGCCATTTCATACTTTCTAATTCCAATCTGTTTATCAATAGCTGTCATTTTAATATCTTGGATAGTCTGAATAACTAATTGAGACCTCATACTTTTGCCTTGAAGTATTTAATCATAATATCTCCGCTTCTGTAGTTAGTTGCTAAAGGACAATTATGAACATCACACAATCTCATTAACATTGAAATATCAACATCGTGTGGATGTTTGTCTAGTGGATCTCTAAAAAAGATAACAGCTTGTATTTGACCATTTGCTACCATACTACCTATTTCAGCATCACCACCAAGTGGACCAGACAGAACAGTTTTAACTTTATCAACCCCAGCTCTTTGTATCATACCACCGGTGGTTCCAGTTGCTACAATTTCTACTTTTGAGTTGTTGAAAAAATCTAATCTTTTCATTACAAAGGCGACCATATCCGCCTTTTTACCATCGTGTGCTATAAGTGCTATTTTCATATTTTTATTTCTTAATTTACAAAGTTAAAAAATAAAAGACAAATCTCAAAATAATATATACATTAACAATAAAATTCTATAAATGAGTACAATTATTTTCGGAGCAACTGTTTCCATGATCACCGTCGCTACACCATCCACCGGATGGACTCTTGGATATGATATTGATGGATTTTTGAAACAAAAAGATTCGAGTGGTGTTATTACTCAAGTTGGATTAGGTGGATCATCGTCAGGTATATTAGGAACACCATCTTTATCAGATATATTATCTGTTGGTAATAATACCGGAACTTACTCAATAGTTATGGGTACTCAAACTGTAATTAGTACATCAAATGGTAATTCTTACTTACAATTAGACCAACCCGGTGTTGATAATTATTTTGCACTTGGAACATCTGATTTAGGAAACGAGTCAGCCGTTTGTTCATATCCAGGTAATGTTAGAATAAATTCAGGTAGTCAGTCTAATAGTAGTAACTCTAGATTGGACGTTAATACTACTGGCATCGTTCAATTAATAGAAGAAGATAAAGGTCTTGGGATTATTGGATCATTTCAGATAGAGGCTACTGCATCATATTATCACATAAACTTATCTGATATAACATTAAGTACAAACTTTAATGTTTTAGAAGTAGGTTCTACATATGATACAGGAACCATAAATAAACATTACCTACACTTAAATTCTCCAAATGCGATAACTAATAATGGGGTGGCTAACTCAGTTATTATAGGTGGTGAAAATACAACAGCTGAAGAAAGTAACACCGTTTATGTTCCTCAGTTAGTTATTAGAGATGGAGATAAAATAAAAGCAGGTGTTGGTTATGGTATACTTGAGTTCAATCAATATAATGATGCTATATTATCTACTAATAAACCATTTGATAATTCAATAATTGGTATATTCTCATCTACTAGTTCATCAACACATTTGACTGGTAAAAATGGTATTTTAGTAAGAGATACTCTTACTTCATCAACCACACCATCTTGGCAATCTGCAGTAAGTTTTATCTCAACTGAATTTTCTAATGTTGAAGCAGGTGTTTATAATACTGTTATAATAGGTGGTAATAACTTATCAGCTACTCAATCAGATACAGTTTATTTAGGAAATAATGTTAATATAAATAACTCATATTATCTACCAACATCAGACGGAACAAGTGCACAAGCTTTATATACAGATGGTAACGGTAATCTTTATTGGAATACAGTTGTTGCTCAAGTTTCAACATTCTCTTTATATCAAGTTCTACAACAAGGTAATGATACACACAATCTAAATATTATAATGGGTACTGGTTCTTACATTGAAAGTGGAAACTCAGGAGCTATAATTAAATTAGATGATGGTTTGGTATCTGGAAATATATTAATTTCGACTGATAATGGTTCTCCATTTAGTAGTTATATTGATATGGATCAATCAGATATAGTAATATCAATACCTAATACATATAACTTAACTTTTAACGAATCAACAATCATATCTAACTTAAATAAAGGATTAGAATATGGATTTGACTATTCTTCAACATTTATGACTTATTCATTAGTTGATAAAAATTATGTAGATTCAAAATTCTTATCAGCGTCTAATGTTGATAATACATCAATTGAATTGAATGGAAGTAATGAAGTTTCTCTGAAATCATCTATTGATGGTAACAGACAGTTTAATGACTCAGTTACTATATTAGGAAACCTAATTATTCAAGGAACTACATCAACAATACACACACAAGATGTTTATATTGAAGATAGTTTTATTACATTAAACGCTACTTATAGTGGACCAGATACTGATGTAGGAATTGAGGCTAATATAAATGGATCTTCTTTTTCTAAAATTCTTTATAACTCATCGTTTGGATATTGGCAAGTTGGATTATCTGGATCAGAATCTACAATAATTACCGAAGCTAGTAATGGATTATCAAAAGTAGGAAATACTGTTATTTTAGGAGGAACTCTTTCTCAAACAACAATTATTGAAGGTGAGATAAATGATTTAAGAATTAATAATCTATCGAGAATGACAGTAACAGCTTCTGGTTATATAGAAAATACAGTTATCGATGTTGATTATTATAGTCAGAACTATTTAGATTTAAATAATGGTTATATAATTGCATCAGACAAAATGGGGAATACATATTCAAGAATTTATGTAAATACCAACGCTGCTATATTAGAATCATATGATATTGATAGTGTAGATATTTCGGTTTGGAATCAAGACCAATCTAACACTGACGGATCGAATAACAATAGACTTATTGTTACAGATAAAGTTCATGGTAAAGGATTAATATATGGTAATGATTACTCAGCTAATTTTACAACACATTCATTAGTTAGTAAAGGATATGTTGATTCTATGATAGGAAATTCACCAGGAAATGGATTAGAATTTATTACTCCGGGTGTTATTGGTTTAGGTGGTACACTTTCCCAAGATGTGTTAATAAAAGCAGATTATAAAAATTATAGTATAGATGG
>Ga0114978_10003263_pt1 | contig 13331 bp, 12 predicted proteins | sample S_140212_EF_Meta_FD_87027 | JGI IMG/M metagenome (GOLD analysis project Ga0114978, IMG submission 87027) | Freshwater microbial communities from Lake Simoncouche, Canada to study carbon cycling - S_140212_EF_MetaG | ecosystem: Environmental > Aquatic > Freshwater > Lake | place: Lake...
CGGAACATAAGTTGGTTTATCTACTCCAAGTGTTGGCGGTGCAGGAGGTATCGAGACAGCGCCTGGAGTTAATCCTGTTGATCCTAATCTGCCCGAAGAATTTGAATATTCGTTGCCGGGCGTAGATACCCCGGCTCGACGCTGTAGTAAATTAGTTCCGTCGACGGCTACACTTCTCGCACGAATATAATCTACATCATCAGGTAATGTGTAATCAAATTGTGATACTACACAAGGATGTAGATTAAATTGAAATTCTCCGAGCCCTTGCAAATATACTAAAGGCGGCGGCGATCCTCGATATTTTTGATCTTGTCCATAAAACATTTTAGTTACGCTACGAAAAAATTGAATAACCGCTAGCAAATAATTAGCTTCGCTAGTATCTTGAGCAGTAAAAATAGCAGTCATTTTTATTTCCCCAACATGACTACCCTGATAAAAGTATCCGCGATAGTTGCTGTGGGTAAGATCATACGGATTATAAACTGCTTGGTATGTGGTAGAAATTTTAGGAGTATAAGGAAATATTACACCATCAGTGGCTGCCAGAGGTTGCAATATGCCAGGATTTGATGCTTTATAAAGATAATCTGCAGCTGGTGCTAATCTTAATTTAATGCGCCAATCACCGTCGTTTGCTTGTTTACGCTGCACTTGTTGCTGTGCTTGCAGCTGGGCGTTAAGAACTCCAGCTTGTTGTAGGTCTGCTGCTGCTTGAGCTTGTGCTGCACTAACATCCGCCGATCTGGCTGCAAGAGAACCTACAGGTACAGGGTTACCAAATGAATCGTATGTTACTGGTCTTGCCTGAGGATTTATAACAGGATTAACTGGTTCCGGTGCCTCTAGAGCTACACCAGGTGGTGTTAATTGGGCAGGATTTTGAAACGTCCCGGGATAACTTCCCGGCACTTGCGGTACAGGTGTAGCAGCGGGTGCAGCAGCAGCAGGTACCTGTGGATTGACCGCAGGTGCTACTGCTGTCGGAGTAGCAGCAGGTCTGATAACAAAAACTGGAGTACCGTTACTAAGAAATTGAGTTAGTACAGCTCCGTCCGCTCTAACATCACCAATCTGACGATTAAAGCCGCTACCGTCATCAGTTACTGGTAGTAGAGAGCGGCCAGGAGGCGGTACTGGTGTAGCAGCAGGTACTTGTGAATTAGCCGCAGGTGTAACCGGCGCAGTATTAGACGATGTTACCGGCGGCACAGGTTGTGTTGCAAGCAACGGAGTTGTTGTTACTTCAGAGGTGCCGGCACCAGCAGCTATAATTTGAGGTGCAAATTTTTGTCGGGCTGCATCTTCTGCTTGTTGTGCTGCCACATCTCTAATGGCTTGTATTGTATCGCCGTCAATGAGTGCACCTGGTGGCAACCTAGCTTTTTCTTCTGCGGTATATTTGTCTGTTAAGGCCCTTTGAGATTCGCTTTGGTACTTTAAAAATTCTGCAAAACCCGCAGGATCACGCTCGCCAAATATTCTTCTGTCAAATGTTTCTCTTACTGTGGTCCGTTGGCCGATGACCTGCGGATCAGGTGGATTGCTTTGCGGTGTAGGTGCAGCAGTAGCCATAAGTGTCGTTATCCTATATTATATTTATCGTAGATAAAAACGGCTAACTTTATAAAAAAGAGTTGTTTTTTTACGACAAATCTGTTATACTAAGTAATCGACAAGGAGAACTAGGTTGTCCGATACCCCTATAACCAAACCAGCAAAGGCATTACCGCCTAAGGCACCACCCAGAGTAAACTATCTCAATAACAGAGATTTATTAAAGCAAATACACCTGAGCAAAAATACATATTGTGCATATTTAGATCCTAAAACCGATCATCAATATGACATTATTTTGCCCAGTCTTGACAAGATCAATCAACGCACAGTAGCAGAAGCTAGACGCAATCGCGCAGATCGACTTAAAAGAGAAACAGGTGTAGTGCAAAACGAAAAGAAAATCGCCAATACTGATCTAGTATTTAGGATTACTTGTTGGGAACATATACCAATAGCAGTACCGAAGATTCCTAAGGCTTTAGCAAAAAAGAAAAAAATTAAAGAAATTTTGATTATAGACGAAGAACCAATTGACGACGGGCTTGCTGATATTATAGATGAGCCTGTGCTTGATCCGACTCATATTAGAGTAAACTTTCCTCCATTCTATCATTATAGAATCACAGAAGAAAAAGAAGCGTACCTAGTAGGCAAGAGCCACTGGCGAGGTGATCTGATCTCAGGCGAGTATTCAAGGGATCACGGAACAATGACACCCGAACTAGCACGCATGTTCTTGAAGCTGTGCGAACGCTATGCTACTCGATCGAACTGGAGAGGCTACACTTACAATGAAGAAATGCGAGGACAAGCACTACTGCAACTTAGCCAGATTGGATTACAGTTTGACGAATCAAAAAGCCAAAACCCGTTTGCTTATTATACTGCTGCTATCACTAATAGTTTCACTCGCATTCTAAACATTGAAAAGAAGAATCAAAATATTCGAGATGATATTTTGGAAATGAACGGTCTCAATCCTTCCTGGACTCGCCAAAACTCAAACAAGGCTTATCAAAAGCCAGGAGAAGTTACTGTTCTTGATCCTGCGGAGTTTCAGGCTGCACTTGACAAAGAAGAAATATAGCCAAACGCATTGACCTACGGCATTGCATGAGTGTACACTTGTGCAATGCCTATACATCGACAAGGATCTGATGAGTAACTTATTTAAAAAAGCTGCGGTCTGCACAGATATACATTTTGGTTTAAAATCGAATAGTATCGTTCATTTAAACGATTGTGAAGACTTTATTGACTTTTTCATTGCCAAAGCCAAACAAGAAGGATGCGAAACCGGATTCTTTCTAGGAGATTGGCATCATTCAAGAGCGTCGATCAATATGCAAACATTGCATTATAGTCTAAGATGTTTAGAAAAACTATCTGCTGCGTTTGATCAATTTTACTTTATCCCAGGTAATCACGATCTCTACTATAGAGACAAGCGTGACATCCACGGTGTTGAGTGGGCGAGAAACCTAAGCAATATACATATTGTAAATGATTGGTTTAAAGAGGGCAATGTTGTTATTGCTCCTTGGCTAGTAGGCGACGATCACAAACGGATTCCCAAACTGTCAGCTCAATATTGTTTTGGGCACTTTGAGTTGCCGCATTTTAAGATGAATGCCATGGTAGAAATGCCAGATCACGGTGAAATCAAAGTTGACAACTTTGGCGGCTTTGAATCTGTTTACTCTGGGCATTTTCATCTACGCCAACAAAAGCGTAATATCAATTATATTGGAAATTGTTTCCCACACAACTTTGCCGACGCAGGCGACAGTCAACGCGGCATGATGATTAAAGAATGGGGCGAAGAAGAAACATACCATTCCTGGGACAATCAACCATTGTACCGGGTTTATAATTTAAGTGATGTTATTGATCGTCCTGCTGAATTATTAAAATCTCGCATGCATGTGCGTGTACAGTTAGATATTGGTATCAGCTACGAAGAAGCCAACTTTATCAAAGAAACTTTTATAAAAGATTATAATCTAAGAGAAATGGCGCTTATCCCAAATAAGACAGCATCAATTGATACAGACATGGCACCAGGTAATATTAAATTTGAAAGTGTGGACCAGATTGTCACGGATCAGATTACCAATATTGAATCCGAGTTTTATGATAATAAACTTTTATTAAAAATTTATCAAAACTTATAATGTACAAACATTCAGAACTAACCGACGAGTATAAGGATTTTATCTATTCTAAATACAATGTTCTGGGTAATATTCGATTAATCGCCAATGATTCTGATTTTGAAAACGTAGAGAAAATGTTGTCTACGATGAAGAAAGATATTCATTTGCCAACTGATCGTATTATTATAGAACATTTTGATTCAGATTATTACTTACCCGAGTTTCCGTACGGGTTGACTATGTATAATCTATTCACTGCATTTAAAAAATTAGATATTCCTTTGTTTACTATGTTGTTAGTGTCTAATAGTTTTGGTATAGAAAAAGAAGTTCAACAACTAATTATTGATACTAATGACTGCCCAACTGTTATAAACACCTTTATTAGTTGGTATCATTATACTAATCAGTATCAAGAAATTGAAATTGATGCAGATGAAATCATAATGCCAGGTATTTCAATGATGGGGCACGCTCGTGCTCATAGAAATGCATTATATCATTATATCGAAAGCAACAGTTTATTAGACAAAGTAGCAGTGACTTATAGGAAAAATGTAAAATGACTTACCTAACCACTGTGCCTTTTAATAGAATTAACGAGTCGTGGCCCGATATCAGTGTCAGTGCGTGGCCTATTCATAATGATATTAAACATTCTTTGGTATCCGGATTACCAAATAATAAAGATACCAAATATCAGGCTAGTTTTTATAAAAAAATTGCAGTAGACATTGTAACAGAAACTGTTTATAATTATCCATACCCTTATATTTCTGAAAAGACACTTAGGCCAATTGCTTGCAAGAGACTATTCATTATAGTCGGTGCAGCCGGTACATTAGAAATACTGCACAACAAAGGGTTCAGATCGTTTCCAGAAGTGTTTGATGAATCGTACGACACCATTGTGGATCCAGTGGAACGATGGCATGTTTTAGAAAAAGTAATAACTAATTTTGTTACTAAACCGATAGAAGAAATACGAGATATTGTAAAATCTCAAAGCGATATTTTAGAAAAGAATTTTATTAATTTAAAAAATTTACAAACAACAGAACTTGGACATCTAAATGATAAAAATCTGTAATCTAACTGTAAAAAATTTCATGAGTGTTGGTAATGCCACGCAAGCTGTAGATTTTGATCGACAAGATTTAACTTTAGTGTTGGGAGAGAATCTTGACCTAGGCGGAGATGGTTCTCGCAATGGCACCGGCAAGACTACAATTATCAATGCGTTAAGCTATGCGCTGTATGGCAATGCACTCAGCAACATACGCAAAGATAATCTTGTGAACAAAACTAATAGTAAAAACATGTTGGTTAGTTTAGATTTTTCAGTTAGTGGCCAGGAATATCGTATTGAAAGAGGTCGTAAACCTAATTTGCTTAAATTCTATGTTAACAACAGAGAACAGGAAATTACCGACGATGCACAAGGAGACAGCAGAGAAACACAAGATGCTATCGAACAAACACTTGGCCTGAGCCACGACATGTTTAAGCATATCCTGGCTCTTAATACTTACACTGAACCTTTTCTCAGTCTTAAAGCAAATGATCAACGAACTATCATTGAACAACTGTTAGGTATCACCCTATTAAGCGAACGGGCTGAAAAAATTAAAGAGCTTAATAAGTCAACTAAAGATTCAATAACACAAGAAGAGTTTCGTATACGAGCTGTACAGGAAGCAAACAAGCGAATCGAAGAACAGATCGAAAGTCTGCGTAAACGACAGCGAATGTGGATTTCCAAGCAAGCAGAAGATGTTACTAAACTCGAATCAGCTATTGCCAGTCTGGAACATATTGACATTGAAGCAGAACTAGCTTCGCATAAAGCATTTACCGAATACAACAATCTTGTCAAGGAACGTGCTGATGTACAAAAATCATTAGCCAGAGCTCGACTAGATCAAGCACGAGAAATGAAAGCTTCAGACAAGTTATCAGCAGAAGTAGCTGCATTGCTAGAGCACAAGTGTCACGCATGCGGTCAAGATCTTCACGACGACAAGCACGAAGCTATTATTGCTGCTAAACAAGATGAGTTTGATACAGCATGTGTCGAGGTTGACTTACTCGGAGTTGGTATAATGGAACTGGAAAACGAGCTAGAAGATCTAGGCGAGCCAGGTCCACAACCGGTGGTATTCTATGATACACTAGAAGATGCGCTCAATCATCGTAATAGTTTAGAAGCATTGCGTAAAGAACTAAGTACCCGTGCAAGCGAAACAGATCCGTATGGCGAACAAATTGTAGATATGCAAAATCAAGCATTACAAGAAGTTACATACGATAAAATGAACGAGCTTACAAGGTTACAAGAGCACCAAGATTTCTTACTTAAATTGCTAACCAACAAAGATAGTTTTATTCGTAAAAAAATCATTGAACAAAATTTAAGTTATTTAAATTTCAGACTTACTCATTACTTAGATCGTATCGGATTGCCTCACACAGTTATATTCCAAAATGATCTGACTGTATCAATTGAAGAGCTTGGCCGAGAACTAGACTTCGACAATCTAAGTCGCGGAGAACGCAATCGTCTGATCCTAAGCATGTCTTGGGCATTCCGTGATGTATTTGAAAGCTTATACCAACCTATTAATGTTTTGTTTATTGATGAAATGATTGACTCCGGGCTAGACACGCAAGGTGTAGAGAACGCACTAAGCCTGCTTAAACAAATGAGCCGAGAGAGACATAAGAGTGTTTGGTTAGTGAGTCACAGAGACGAGCTTGCTGGCCGTGTTGAAAATATACTGCGTGTAGTTAAAGAGAATGGATTTACCAATTATAGCAACGACATTGACATCTCGTGAAATAAAAGTTTTACATTTAGAGCCAACTGATGTTTGTCAGTTGGCTTGCCCTGCTTGCGCTAGAGAAATTGATCCAGAATTTAATAAAAGTTGGCGCAATCATTTAACCGTAGAACAGATACAAAAATATTTTTCCAATGAACAGATTGCACAAATGGACAAAATGTTTATGTGCGGTGACTACGGCGACCCTGCTGCAGGACAATATACATTAGAAATTTATCGTTGGTTCAGATCTATTAATCCTGGCATTGTGCTAGGAATGAATACCAATGGTGCTCTACAAAATACTGCATGGTGGCGCGAACTTGCTACCATAGTAAATCAATCACAAGACTATGTTGTGTTTAGTATTGATGGATTAGAGGATACCAATCACATATATAGAGTTAACTGTAATTGGAATAAACTAATGGACAATGCTGCTGCATTTATTGCTGCAGGCGGGCTAGCACACTGGGATATGTTGGTATATCAGCATAATCAACATCAAGTTGATTCTGCAGAGCAGCTAGCCAGAGAAATGGGATTCAAATGGTTTCGTGCTAAAGTTAGCAAGCGGCCATATGTTAACCAATTAGAGTTTCCAGTAGGATGGCAGCGGTCAAATCAAAATACAGGTAACATACATTGCCATGCGTTAGAAGAATCTAGCATTTACATAGATGCTCAAGGGCGTATTAGTCCGTGTTGTTGGTTAGGCAATAGACAAAGTAACTTTGTCACCGACTTTGAAATTATTAAAGCCAGTTGGTCAACCCCTACTCCAGATCCAATTTGTAAAAGAAGTTGTTCTAGCAGTTCTGATAAAACAAATTTTATTGCCCAATGGCAAAGGGAAGTTGAACTATGTTAGTTTGGGATCATTGGCACATCGAACCATCAAGTATTTGTACACTTAAATGTCCAAGATGTCCCAGGGCAGAAGTCCCCAACAGTTTATTAAATCGACAGTTGAGCCTGGATTTTTTTCAAAATCAAATTGGATCAGAAGTAGTTACGCAAATTAAAAAAATAACATTTTGTGGCAACGACGGCGACCCTATCTATTGCAAAGATTTTATAGAGATATGCAGCTGGCTTAAAAAAATAAATCCTAACATTCAGCTGGTTATTATTACCAACGGTAGTTACAAATCTCCACAGTGGTGGAAAGATCTTGCTATGATTCTTAATGGCAACGATGAAATACACTGGAGTCTCGACGGGTGGGATCAAATAAGTAATGAGCAATATCGTGTCAACTCAAATTGGAACAGTATTGAAACTGGAATCCGCACTTTCTTTTCAGAAAATAAAAGCACATATCGGGTATGGGCCTCAATTGCATTTAGATTCAATCAGAATTTTATTTCATACCAGAAAAATTTAGCATTTAGTACAGGGTTTGATTTTTATCAACTAACAAAGAGCACTAAATTTGGAAGCAAATATCCAGTTGCCTATGGAGATAACGATTTGCTTGAGCCAACTGACCCTGAGTTAATTGCTAAAGGTTTTAGATTTGAACGAGTACAACATCAGCTGACAGACAAAATTCGCCCTGGGCAAGATCTCAAGAAGATTTTTTTCCAGAGGTCGGAAGAGTTGGTTAAACATAATCAATACTCCGGTATTTGTCTAATAGGAAACAAAGGTGTGTTTTTGAATAGTCAAGGAGAGTTTTACCCTTGCTGTTGGACTGCCAATAGATATGAACATAATCAAGCGTGGCACCAAATGGCAGCCACCCAATTTAATCTTAACAATAAAACATTTACAGATATTATAAACGATCCTTACTGGAAAACAGATTTTTTAAAGTTTGATAGTTTAGAATGTACTAGTAAATGTACATCAGCACAGTTGGCTGATTTGCATCACACAACCGAGTGGTAACGCATGCCTAGCCCAAGCAAAGCCAAAGGTAATTCCTTTGAAAGACAAACTGCAGATTTTCTTACTGAATTGTACGGAGAGAAGTTTATAAGGGCGCCTGGGTCCGGCGCATATGTAGGCGGAAAAAATACACATCGTAAACAGCTACTTCACGATGGCCAGATACGCAATTTCAAAAGCGACATTGTACCAGGAGAAAGTTTTCCTAAACTTAATGCTGAATGTAAAAGCTATAAAGACTTTCCGTTCCATCAATTATTTTCAGGAAATGTTAAAATATTAGAATCATGGATAGATCAATGCATGACTGCGGCTGACCCAGGAGATTTTAATATTATCTTAATGAAATTTAATCGTAAAGGAACCTATGTAGCAGTTGAACTTGTAGAGAATAATAGTTTGCAGTTAGTGAGGCATATTAATTACGGTTCTATTAAAAATGGTCATTGGGCAATTATGGACCACGATACTTTTTGGGAATTAAATTCAGACATAGTAAGGAATCTATGTCGATAGTTGCTGTAATCACTGATCCTGCAGTTGGTGGCACATTTTTAACCTGGTCATTGCATTTTTTGGCCGGCCACGACATGCACTACTGCACCAAGACACAAAGTTGGGATAAGTTAACTTTAAATCCTATAACTGGAGATAATGCACACGGGTTCCGTGCCAATCAATGCGGCGATTATAACATGGTCAGTAACTGTCTTAGAAATCTACTAGAATTTCCTGCAGAGCATTTTCATAGCATTTATTTTCATAATCTAGGTAATACAGTAGATGTCACTTTGCCATTCTCAGAAGAAACATACTTGGCAGTCCAGAAGACTATGCAAACAGCAGATAAAACTGTTATACTAAGCAATCAACAAAAAAATAATTTATGTCTTATCAGTTACAAAGGGCGTACATTAACACACAAACTTAATAGCCCCGATATTAAAAATATTTCTTACGAAGAGCAACATAACGACTTTGTTGAGTATTTCTATAAAGAAAGCGCCGACGATTGGAAGAAAAAGGGTTTAGTTGAAGTTTGGGATCAAAGAGAATTTTTAGCATTAAACATAAGGCCTATAGGAGTACCTTCTATTATGCCGTATGTTGCCAAAGACACTGAGCATTACGATCTCGATTGTTTAGAATTTTATACTATTTTTGATACCACTGTCAAACAATTATTTGATTACCTTGATATAAAACTTGATTCCGGCCGATTGTCAGCCTGGTTGACAATTTATTCAGACTGGAAAAAAATACATTTAAACAGACTAAATTTTTTATGGAACTTTGATAAAATTATTGATTACATTCTACAAGGTTACTACTTAGATCTATCAAAATTCAACTTAGACTTACTGCAAGAAGCATGTATACAGCATCAACTCATTTATCGACACAATTTAAATTTCAAGACTTGGAATCTAGATAAATTTAATAATACAAAACAATTACATCAACTATTAGAAACAAACCATCATTCTATTAATAAAATATATTAAATATAGATATTAGGCATTTAGAACACTAGTAGTGTTCTAGTCCGGCAACTTTAAAAATCACACAGGCAACGAATGGCAGTTTTGACTAGCACCGGTTAACTTCGGGTGCCCTGAACCTGGACGAGAGTCGCAGGGATGGAAGTCTTCTCGCTGCGTGAAGCACTCAATCACTATCCTTAACAGGACGAAGATCACAAAATGCTGTGGTTTGATTGTTTGAAAAGATAAAACAAAGCAAAAAGAGGGACAGTGAATTCCCGGGTTTGTACATGCGACTGCGTGTGTGTTACAAACTACCGTTGTATATTAAGACGGAACGAACAGGTACCGGACAACCGCCTGTGCAATGTAGAAGTCGTACATTATAGTTCTAACGCTAGTGTGGCTGGACTACTCAGATGAGGTACCAGTTTTTTCTTAACCCTGTGTGGGTTAAGTGTGGCCAGTTAATCTAGATGAGATACGTACAACTACTTTCTTCTATTACTAGATAAAAAAATGTTGTGAGCGACAGCGAAACAACAGATGTTCTACGAACATCTTATTATGTTAATATATCTTATCCACATTGTGAATGTTTTCTTCAAGTAATTGATGTAGCTTTAGTGTGTTATCAGGGAACTGAAGTAAATTCCACGTCTTTAAGTTGAGATTATGTTGATAAATCAAACAATGTTGTATTATAGCTTCTTGCTGCAAAGTAAGAGTATCGAGCTTATAATGCCATCCCATGACTATACAATCAACAATATGGGATAGATTATTATAAAATTTAAGATTTTTGTGATGTATCTTTTGCCAATTGGCTACAATTGGCAACCATTGCTGAAGTCTTGATTGATCAACTAATAATCCAAATTGCCCTAATAAATTTATTACGACAGATTCAGTGTCGTGCCATAGTTCCTGACAGTTGATCCAATGCATAGGACTAGCAGAACCAACTGACCAAAAATCAGCAGTATCGTAAGGACGAATATTTAATGCCATTCGTTCTCTGGTATCCCATATATTGTCTAGCTCTAGTTGCTGCCAGGCATCTAAGCTGTTCTTAAAGAAAATATTTTCAGTTTCTTGTTCTAAATCATCAATTGACCTAGCTTCCTGATCAGCAAATGCTAATCTTTGTATATTTCGGTGCTGCCAAAAGTAACCAACTACCTTAGGATCTGCGTAGATGTATACTACCGGCATGTGTTGATCTAAACAATGTTGTATTAAATTATTATAATCTAGCAGACGATGGTCTTGCACTGATTTTAAATTAGCAGCATTATCAAGTTGATCTACACCAATACCAAGTTGATCACAAATAATATCTAGCTGTTCTGGATAAGCATTAAATGTACAAAGCTGACTGCTTGATACTAACGAAGTTAATATTTTAGTATTGGTTAATCCTGCCACACAGTTCTTGTTATGCCCGTGTGCATTTTCTACAAGATCAAAACTTAGTGGGTTATCAATTAATGGGATCCATTCTTTTTCTTTAATTCTATAATATTTTGTTTGACCGTTGAGAAAATGTAGACTCCAGTCTAGAAACGTACAACCAACTGTGTTATTGGCAGTTAAACAGATTGTATACATTATTACAGATCTGGCCAGTCGCGAAACAAAGCGTGTTGTATATCGCCTGACACAAACTGATTAAATGACTTGTGCTTTACTTCTAGTTCACCTTCTAGCGGAGCAACACGCTTGAATGCATTATCCATTTGAGCCATGTCAGTGAATTCCATCATAATGTGCCACTCGGGCATATCAGCAATACTACGGAATCCCATCTTGCAGCGTGTAATTCTAAAAGATTCCATTTTCTTTTCGTCTACCAGATGCTGTAAGAATCCACGCATATTAGTAACCCAATCGATATCCGTGATGTCACCTTCTTTGTTTGCCCAAATATGATATATGTCTGCCATTGATATCCTTTATTGTAATGGTCCCAGTAATTCAAAGCCTTCGAAGCCTTGCTTGTATAAGTGTGCTTGATCTAAATACAAGTACTTGAATCCTCGTTCTCTATAGATAGCACATTCTGTTTTTAAACTTTCTATTCCTAATCTCAATTTAGGTTTACTGTATGTCCAGGCAAACTGAGCGCATAACGCATTTTCAGTATCGTAGCATTTGATTAACGAAAACGCTACTAACCGTTCTGCATCGTAATACCCGATGATATCTGTATCTGGATCAGTGTACTGGCTGTCAAAAATAGGCATTACAGAACCAAAATGCTTGTAGATACAATATGTTCTGTAAATGTCGTTGAGCTCTGCTATATCTGGATTACGCAAGTACAGCCAAGGCACAGTAGATTGATATGAAGTTTTACTGAGATCAATTCGTGCATATTGGTATGTCATGGTCTCTCTGGAAAATAATTTTGTTGCACACCTTCTCTGCTGAGATCAGCAGTTATACAATGTATACCGCCGTCCCAAAAATATCTATGTCTAAATGGTACTACATGAGGAGTAATACCAAATCTCTCTAGAGCATCAAACACTTGTTTATTATAGTTAAACACCATAACATTTTTAGGATCAATAATTAACATATTGACATCAAACACAGTTTCTTCGACAAATCCAACCCAGTGATCTAACCAAGTCTCTACTGTATCAATAACTGCTTGATCTTTTTCAAATCCAGGAATCCACCACTTCCCTTTATTTTTTAATTTCAGATCAAAGAAAGGATGAATTGACTGCCAACTCTGTCCAGGCAAATAAACAACTTCCCAGCCAGGAAAAGTATCGGCATAGGTTGGTACATCATTTAAACTGATAATTAAACCTGGAGCAACAGGGCAATACACAGCATCTCCGTGCCCACCTGTGTTTACAATATGATTTCTTGTTTGTTTAAATTCGCTCTCAACAAATTGCCTGTACTCAGTTAAGTCTTGATTATAAGAATATGTTCCAAAATATAAATCTTTACCTATGCGTGATACTTGTGCTCCGTTAAGCAATACTGGATTATAAGCATAGCTTTTTATTGTATTTCCTTCTGATTTAACACGAGCATATATATCTTTGTATAACGAATATTGATCAGCTTTAACTAAATCTAATTTATGAATGTTAACACATTCGTCTTGAATGTGAGCCGGTAGCAGATAAAATTCTTCTAAACTGGCACAGTCAGGCCAGCTGGGATCTTTCATATCTTGATATGACTTTTCAAAATTAAAACTGTAGTTTTCGTAAAAAGTTTCACCTATCATAATCATATAATCTCTAGGTGTCATTGGCGGCTGTAGATATTTTCCATTGCTAAAATTAGTTTTTGGAAGGTTTGGTCTTAATACTTCAACACCAAACTCGTTAAGCTTTTTAATAACAGCTTGATAATCTTCTTCAGTCTCAACGGCTATTTTTTCA
>Ga0114978_10003264_pt1 | contig 13330 bp, 18 predicted proteins | sample S_140212_EF_Meta_FD_87027 | JGI IMG/M metagenome (GOLD analysis project Ga0114978, IMG submission 87027) | Freshwater microbial communities from Lake Simoncouche, Canada to study carbon cycling - S_140212_EF_MetaG | ecosystem: Environmental > Aquatic > Freshwater > Lake | place: Lake...
GAACTCATAATTCCTTGGTTCCTGGTTCGAATCCAGGTATCCCCACAGGTTTTATTCCTCCTTAGCTCAATTGGTAGAGCACGAAACTGTTAATTTCGGGGTTCTTGGTTCGAGTCCAAGAGGGGGAGCTACCATTCTTTTTTCATTTGAATAGAGAAATCTATTCGTTCAATGCTTTGTACATTATTTGGATAGTAGGATGTCTTTGCTTCTGTATTAACTGAATTCTTTACACCTGCACATCCTGATATAAGCACACATAGTAAAACTAATTTTTTCATAACAAACTCCTTTCACATACTTATTCGTCTTTTTTTGGTATTAACTTTACTATTTTTTGAAAAAGTTGAAATGTTGTAGTTGAGAAAACCGATATTACAATATAGAATGAGTTTGTAGTTATGTTGACTGCATTAAATAGTTATACCTTTATAGGAGTTTAGAAATGTTCAAGCATAAGAATTTTAGTGGCAATGGATTTAATGGAGCAAAACCATTTCACCAAAAAAATGTAAGACAATATAAAGGAAGTGTAAATATGAACACTATCCAAGATGAAAACTTTGTTGAAACTCCTGCGTTTCAAATAAATAGATTTAAAGATTGCATAAACCTTAGATTTAACGATGTTTTTCTAAAACAACTGTTAGATCAAATCAACAAACAAACATCAGATACTGTAATTAATGCAATGCTTAATGACATAGAAGATGTTGTTACAGAAAAAAACAATGAGTGCTTTGTTTCAGAATCTTATCATATTGGTAAAGTTGGAAAGTGCATATACATCAATATGAATAATGATTGTGGTTTAAAGCTATATGATCTTTTTAATAGTTTAAACTCTTTTCCTCCATACATATTGGCTTTTAAACAAAGACTTGAAAAACTTTGCTTACAAAGTAAATCTTATGGAAAAGAATTTGAAGAAAATTACAATTCATAATTTGAAAAATTTTATCTTCATGTATATAATATATTAACTAAAAGTGGTTAATATATAAGTGCAGACGATTCGAGGGAAGACTATTGTAGTGGTCTTCCCTCTTTCATTTTAAAAAATTTAAATAAAAATTTAAAAAATAGTTGACTTTCCCATTTTAACATCTAATAATAATAAGGTAAAGATAAACAAGCGTTGTTTATCATATTTTTGGTTAGAGGGAGACTAATCATGTCTAAGAAGATAAGCAAGAAATACAAGGATCGTATTGTTGCAGAACATTTTGTTAAAGCATGGATGGAAAGCAGTAACATTTACGAGGTTGCAGAAAAACTGGACTTGCAACCACAATCAGCTTTTCAAAGAGCTAAAAAGTACATCGAAAGAGGAATTTGCTTAAAAGAACTTCCTTTAGGTGGACCTGGTAAAGGCCACGGAGAAAGAATTAACATAAAGGCTATAAATGAATATATAAATAGATTCATTGAAAAACCTGCTGTTTAATAATTCTAAAACAAACGACTACTGCAAAATTTAATTTGCAGTAGTTTTTTTATTGCCATTTATAAATACATCATGGAGATGTTCATAATAAAACCTTATAGAATAAAAAATAAAATCTTAGCACCTTGGTTCTATGATGATCTTTGGTTTTTTGATGACGAGGTTTTTAAAATAAAAGAAGAACAATTTCTAAACGGTAGCGATATTATTCTTAAACACATAAATAACAAATTTCCAAAAGAACAAGAATTCTTTTATCTTGTTTTTTCTAATTATGAATTTGAAAATTATAATTACACTTTGAATCTTAGAGATAATGTATATTACTTAGAAGACACAACAATTTTTGGTAACTTTCCAGTTAAATTACTTAATTACTTTAGAAAACAACCACTAAGAATCTACCTGTATGCTTTTAGAAAAGAGGAAAATTGAACGAAAATGAATTTTTTATACAAGAATCTAAAGCAAACGAATTATTACTTGAAATCTTAAGACTAAAACAAATAATAATATCATTAGAAGAAAAACTAAAAGAAAAAGACTTGCTTTCTTAATATTATTGTATAATATATTATCATAAAGGAGTTTTGTCGTGCCAACTACTGAAGAAATGCTTTCTGCTTGGGGAAATGAACCAAATAAACCCAAAAAGAAAAGAATTCCAAAAAAATCACCTTATGAATTAGCTTATGAAGCTGATTTAAAATTCATTGCAATGTACGAAAGCAACCCATCTAATTATGACAGCTACTGTTATAGACTTGCAAAAATAGATGTTAAAAGATACAAGCTTGAAAGAGGATTGTTAACAGATAAAGAAAAAAAAGAAATTATAAAAAGAAAAAAGGCTAGAATTAAAAACAAAAACCTTCTTGAAAAACAAAGAATAAGCAAACTCCAAAGAGAAGAAAAAGAATTGATAGCACAACAATCTTTGGCTGTCAAAAAAGAAGAAACCAAACAATCTTTAATTAAGAAAAATAAAAAAGAAGAAGAAGATCAAACGCTTCATAATCTTAAGGTTGAAAATAACCAATTAAATTCTGTTGTAAATTCTTTAAAACAAGCTGTAGAAAATAATTATCAAAAACAACAAATGCTAGATGCTTCTATTGCAACAGTAAAAGCACTTGATAATATTGATTGGCAATTATCATTTGATGCAGCAGACAGGAGGAGATAATGTTTTCTTTTTTACGCAATCTGTTTGGGAAATCTGAATTACAAAGAATTGAAGACCTATTCCAGTGGGTTAAGAAAAGCAGTATTGAAGAAAAAGGACAATACATTAAAGATAATTGTCCAGAAATGGCAAATTGGTTGTGTGATCACGCAGATATGGATGATAAAAAAGCCAAGGAAATTATTGTTCTTACTGTGAAAAATCATGTTCTTAAGAATTACTTAATACCATTTATGAGAAATAATTTAAGTTCTTCTAATATTGACGCACAGTTACTTCAAGTAGAAAGACTTAAAGCAAAAGCAGCAGATAATATTGATTGGCAATTGTCATTTGATGCAGCAGATAGAAGAAGATAACCCTACATATCATCAGCTACATATCATCAGCTACATATCATCAGCTACATATCATCAGCTACATATCATCACCACATATCATCACCACATATCAAAGGAACACAATTCGACTTTAGTGTTTCTTTCGTATTTATTTGTAATTTAACCAGAAAATAGTATGCACTTTTCTGACAGTAATAGCGAACTCCTCCCCTTACAGCGGTAACTCCTCCCCTTACAGCGGTAACTACTCCCCTTACAGCGGTAACTCCTCCCCTTACAACAGTAACTCCTCCCCTTACAACAGTAACTCCAAAAAGGGGAAGCTCCTAACACAAGAGGGGAAGCTCCCAACACAAGAGGGGAAGCTCCCAACACAAGAGGGGAAGCTCCCAACACAAGAGGGGAAGCTCCTAACACAAGAAGAAAGTCGGAGATAAGGTCGGAGATAAGGTCGGAGATAAGGTCGGAGATAAAATTACACAAAAACCTTAAACACCTAAAGAGAAACAAACATCCTGATGCTATTAAGGTTAAAGTATAAGTTTATTAAGTTTATATTATAGCCTGCCTGTAATAAGGACGGGATGTTGATCTATATTATAGCCAGGCAGAGATAAGGATATGTCAATTACCTCCACATATTAAATTGTGGAGCTTGATTAATAATAACTCTGCATTCAGGACAGGTATGAAAATGAGTACCAGTACAACAAACAATATGTTCAAAACACATTTTAGCTTCACCGCATTCCCAGCATCTTGCAAGGACTTTTTCAGGTTGTTCATGAGGTGGGGAAGCGTTTTCAAAAGTATCCATTTTTCCTTCTCCTTATTAAAAACAGAAATATTCAATTAAAGCTTATTGCTTATATAATTATTTTCAATTAACCAGCAAAAATAACAAAGAAGTTCTGCTTCAGGTAATCTACCAAGAGTAATGCATTTACAACCAGTACACTTTTTTGCCTTCCCAGAAAGCAAAATATCTTTGTATTTTTCCAAATACAAATCTTCTGGGTTTCTATTATTTTGTTTAACTTTAATTTCAATATTGTCATTCATAATTAACTTATAGTAATTAACCTACCACAAAACCAATCTAATATACAAGAGTATTTGAATAATTATATTTGTCAAGCATCTTAAAATCTTCCTGAAATATTAAAATCTTTCTTTAAACTTACCTGAAATCTTAATTTTTGCACGGATGTACTTATAATTTTATTGCACGGATGTACTTATAACTTTATTGTACGGATGTACTTATAACTTTACTGCACGGATATACTTATAACTTTACTTGCCTGCCTGTAGGCGTTTAGTTTAACCTGCGAACAATATAAACTTATATGATTTTCAAAATACTTTTAAAAAATTTAAGATTTTTTGCAAGATAGTTGAAATTCAAACGAATAACTTTCCGATAGTATGATAGGGAAATTAAGTAATACAACATAAAGGAAGTATATCATGTTAAATGAAGTAGCCTGTGCAGCAATCGAAAAGGTTTTTGGAGAACAAATCACTAAATTGGCTACTGGTAGCCATGATGTTGACCTTACTATCACAGTAGTAGATAACAAAAACGATGCAATTGTTAATGCAGATATTAAGGGAACTGTTAATAAAGGCGAAGATTACGAAAGACTTGCAACTGTTTCAGTTGCCCTTTACGAATTTATTGCTCAATATTCAACCGAACTTGGTATTTCTGATGCAGTAGCTATTGAAAAAGCTGCGTTAGCTATGGGCAAAGTAGTTGCTAAAAAACTTGATGGCAAAGCAACAACACTTTCTAAGAAAATTAAAGATAAAGTCGATGATATCAAAGATGTGTTTGCAGAAACATTACCAAAAACAAATGTATCTGGCAAAACAACTATCAAAGTTAGATCAATGTTTTCTCAGGATAAGGAAGCAATGTAATGAACGATGTTTTTAACAAGCTAATGAAGAATGGGTGGTGTCCTGTTCCTTACAAACACCATCCAAAACACATTAAAGAATCTATTAAAGCTGCTAATTTTCGACCACAAGCTAAACAATGCTTTGCAAATTCCCAAAGAATTGTAATGCAGAACCTGCATAAACTACGATATGCAGAAGGAATAGTAGTCACCAGTATAGGACTTCCAATCAGTCATGCTTGGGTGGTAGATGAAAATGATGTTCACCATGAAATAACCTTATCTTCTATGCCACAAATAATGTGCTTTAAGATATACGAAAAAATAGATGTACTCACTAACATTATATCTAAAAATAAGTATTTTACACCTATTAATCAAGAATGGCTTAATGTTGTACATATGGCAGTTTTGTACAATATAAAAGTAGATGATCTTTCAATTGAACAAATAAAAGATGAAGTTTCAAAAACTATAGAAAAATTAATGTCTAAAAGTTGAAATTTTGGTTGTTTTAATTCCGATAGTAAGTGTGTGGCTAATAAGAACTTTACATAAAGGATGATACCATGATTAGTGCAAGTGATTTCAAGAAATGCTTACAGAGTACAATTGAACCTTTTATTAAAAGGGTTGCTAACCAACAAGATACAAGCTTTGAAAACATTTCAAACCTAGCAAGAAATGTTGATATGTGTCTTTATCGTAATTTCGGAGATGAAGATTTAATTGTAAAAGGTGTAAGTACAAGAAAAGACCAAGTTACAGATTTAATGCAATATTTCAAAAATCTCATAGAAGTTACTTCTGATAAAGATATTTCTGATAATGTAAAAGAAAACTATAAGATTAATAGTGAGAAATATAATAATTTAAAAGTTAAGTTTATGATTGACCATTTCTCAAAGAAAATATTCCAATATTGCATTGAGAAATATGAACTTGAAGAACCTGTTGATGAAGTTGATTTTGGTGATAGTGGTGAAGTTGAAAATGCTATAAAAGAGTATCGTGACGATAAAGATGTTGATGGATTAAGAACAAAAATAACAGGCTTTCTTATAAGCTGGTTAACTTCAAACAAAGAAAATGTAAATGAAAAAGCAGTTAAACAAACTGTAGATAAAATAGTTGAGGTAATTACAAAAATTAACAGTTGATACCCTCTTGATTTCGTGCCTTCTTCCATGATATTATAATATTATGGAAGAACAAGCACTATTAAATCAAATTAGAAAAGCCTATGATGATAACATTAGGTCATTAATTAATATTAATGATATGGAATCTGATAAGATTAGAACATTAATAAGAAAATTAACTTATCAAATTACTGGTAATGAAGATGTTTTAGTTTCCAGTAAATATAATAAACAATTTAAAGAAATATTAGATAATTACTTTGATTTATGTGAACGACTGAAAACTTCAACTAATCTGAATTGCTTGTTTGAAGAAATGGAAGAAGAAATGTTATTTAAAATAGATGATGAAGTTAAAGAAGAATTTGAAGATAGTATTCAAAACCCAGATGTAAAAATTGAAATACTAAACGCTATTCTTTTAGGAGTATTCTATACCTTCTGCCTTACAGCATCTGGATTTGACATAGAATTTTGAAAATAGTTGGAATTTTGCCAACTTAATTACCGATCTAATAACAGGAGAACAAAACATGATCAATAGCATGGCAGATAATTTATTTGAAATTTCACACGAAAATGGTGTGATACCAACTAAAAAATTATTCCAAGAAAAATATAAAGATGAATTGGCTAAAGTAGGAACTCCAATTGTGGTTACTTTAAAACCACAAGAAGATTGCGAAATGCTATCATCAAACACAAACATAGCAAAGATAATTGAAAAACATGGGGGAGAAGCAATTCATGGTTATATTTGCTGGTTAGGTGCAAAAGAACTTTATTTAAACTTTGAACCACATATTATCTATAAATCTCCAACAGGTGAAATTTATGACCCAACACCACAAGAAGATAAAGAAGATGAATTACTTTTTATAATGATTGATGGTAAACACCCACTTGATAAAAGAAATCCCGCTAAATATGTTCCTTTATCAAAAGAACCAGAAGTAATAATATTCTGTAAACTTAATAATGAATTGTTTAATTGGATTTATAATAACTCCATCTATGATGAAGAAAAAAATAAGTTTACTTGGGAAGATAATCACGAACACCAATTATGCGAAGCTGGTAGAAACATTGGTGGTCTTTTACTTATGCACTACCTCAGTACCTTGATTAAGGATTAATCAAATGGAAGAAGAACGCATTACAATTAAACAACTTAATGAACAAATGTTCAACGCTGTATTAGAAGATAATATAAACAAAGTAGAAGAATCATTAGACTTTGGTGCAAATAATTTTGGCAACTGTATAAAGTTTGCAGCACACTACGGAAGATTGTTTATATTAAAATCATTAGTCGAAGTTGGTAGCTTTGATTCAAAACAATTAGAACCAGCTTTGAAGGAAGCTGTTAAAAATAACCAAACAGATATAGTAAGATACTTAACTGATAACTTCAAAGGTATAGAATGTAAAAAAGCAATAGAACTTGCAAATGGTGAATGTCTAACTATTCTTTTAGACTATTACAAACAACCACCAGATAAACCTTTCTTTTTTAAATTCTAAAGGATATTACAATGGCTAAAAAAATTAATCTATCTCAAGTAGAAAACTTCTTGATTTCAAATAGCCCTGCTATCACTAAAGATGAAGCACTTGATAAAGTTAAAAAACACCCAAAAGGTTTCTTAAGCTTACTTAAAAAAACATTGACCCACTCTTACCAAATAAAACGAGAAATTTGGATTGACTTCATTGTGGAATTTCTAAGTTTAAATTCTACAGAAGTACCAGAAAATGAAGTAAATGATTTCTTACATGGGCTTGTATATTCATATGCTGGTAGAAACCACCAATTCTCTAAAGATGAATTAAATAAACTAATTACTGCGTTTATTAAGTATGATAAGATTTCATTTGCGTTTTTAGATTATTTTGAAAAAAATAGATTTACCACTAATACAAAAAAAGAAAGTAATCTTGAAAAAGAATTGCTTAGTATGCCAGTTGATAAAATTATAAAAAACCTTAGTACAAGATATCTTGGACACTATATTAATCATGTATATTCTGGTAAAAAATGGAAAGAATTAGAAGAATGTGCAATTAAAAACAAATCACCTTTTATCATGTCTCTTGTAGATAATTCATCTAAGTTAATAGAAAAATTTATCATTAAAGATTTTGATTTAGAAATTACAAATTCAAAAGATGAACAAGAATTAATTAATTATATGCGACATTCACCTGATGCAATTTTAGGTTATGATTTTATTAAAAATAGTAAAAAATTAGAACCTAAATTATTAGCAAGATTAACTTTAGCTTACTGTAAAGGTACAAGAATACCAGAATTTGAACACTTGCTAAGTAATGATATATCAAGCATGGTTGAATACCATGAAACCGCTTTTCAAATTGATAAAAAAACTTATAGATCATCTGGTAACTGGCAAAGATGGGAAGTCCTAGAGAAAGAACTGTTTGCATCTCATCTATGCAATGAAAACGATGATGTGTATTCTTATTTAGTAAGAGTAATTTCAAACAAAAAAAATAACCGCATAGAATTATTTGAAAAATCAGTCATTGAAGAATTAAACAAAGTAATTATATTTAATCCTTATGGAGATGAAAATAAAGTAAGTAACTTTTTCCAAAACATAAGATACTATGTCGATAGTACAAAAGCTTCAAGTTTCAATGACAAAATAGCAGACTTAATAGTTGAATCTTCTAATGCAAAACTATTATCTTATTTAATTAGAAATAAAGAAATTAAATTTGGTAATTTGACAGGTGAGAAATTAAAAAAACTTATTCTTACTGATAGAGAAGCATCAATGGAATATGCACTAGCATTAGATATTAGATTCAAAGAAGCAGAGACAAGTATAAACTCTGTTGATGATGGTATTAAATCCAATTACAAGCACCATATTGAAAGATTTAAGCAAAGAATAACAGAAAAACAACAATACTATGTTAGAAGTTTGGTTGCTAAGAGAATTGTAAAAGATCAAACCTTTTTTAAATTTTAAAAAAAGTTGAAACTTTGTTATAATTTTTACCGATATAGTAATAGGTGTGAAGGATAAATAATGTTAGAACCTTTTCAAAGGAGGATAGTAGAATGTCAACAACAACTGAAATGCCTGTGTCTGTGAAAACAGATGTCTGTGAAAGAGTGGAAGTAGCAGTAATGAAACAATTAGGCACACCGCCTAATTTTATGAAAGTCAAAGCAATTAATGTCTTTGGCAATCATTACAGAGTTAATATTTATGTTGTGATTGATGGCGACTGCCTTGTGAAAAGATCAAGCATTGCCTACTCATACCTTGTCCTTGCAGATAAAGAAGGAAAGTTAATTGATTCTCAACCAGAAATTATAAAAATGTTTGAATAACATATCTTACATTAACCAAAAAGCTCTCTTGTTTATTCAAGAGGGCTTTTTCCATATCATTAAACCTTTTAAAAATTAAAAAACCTTCCATATCAGCACCTTCCATATCAGCAGCTACATATCATCACCACATATCATCACCACATATCAGCAGGCATAATCTTATAAAATTATCTGATCCTGTTTGTCCCGTAGCTCCAGTAGTACCAGTTGCACCAGTATCACCTGTCTCACCTGTCTCCAGTATGTCCAGTCTCACCTGTAGCTCCAGTTGAACCTGTAGCACCAGTTAAACCATTAAAATAAACTTATAAATTTATAAACTTATAAGTTTATAATTTAACTTCTGACGCACGAGTCCCAATACGCCACGAGTCCCTGATCCTGATCCTGCTATGCTCCTCCAGTCTAACGGTAGCTCCAGTGCGACCTGGAATTCCTAATAAAATAATCTTATAAGATTATGATAATATCAATCAACTCCTGTACGCCAAAATGTTTTACCGACATCGACCATTTTCGTGGAATCAAGAAAATGGTTATACTACCAATCTTGAATCTAATAAATTAAAATAATTTTGTGAAATCTTTTTAAATGCCAACGAATAATAAGTAGTAAAACAAAAAGTAAGTGTTAATACTAAGGAGCAAAAACATTGACGCAATAAAACTAATCATTGAAAAGACATTAAACTTGGCAAAATCATTTTTAAACATTAGTTCTACTTTGAAAAATGCCATCAGAAGAAAAAGTATGTCTAAAAAAGCAAGAGAAATTATGAATGATCATGGATTGCAAGAATGGAATCTTGTAATTGATAATGCAAGAAGTAGACTAGGTTGCTGTAAATATAACAAAAAAACAATTACACTTTCTAAACGACACTTAGATTTAGATAAAGAATGTGAAATCATTGACACAATTTTGCACGAAGTAGCTCACGCCCTTGTTGGCCCAAATCACTGGCATGATAATGTTTGGAAATCTATGTGTGTTAAAATTGGAGCAAAACCAAACCGTTGCAAGTCTGTAAGTGATGATTTTCACAATGATGCACCATTAGTTGCTGAGTGCTGTAATAAAAAGTTCTATCGTTATAAGAAACCAGCGAAAATTTTTACTTATAGATGTCCTGCCTGTAAGCTTCCTATTACCTTTAAGAAAAAATAATTTTTATAAGTTCAAATCTCCGCCTGAAAAAACATTATAAGTTTATAAAATATAAACTTATAAACTTATAAATTTATAAACTTATTGCACGGATGTACTTATAATTTTATTGCACGGATGTACTTATAAATTTACTGCACGGATGTACTTATAACTTTAACTGAATTTATTTATTTAAATATTAAGTACATCCGTGCAATGGGACAACGGGAAATCTTAAGTACATCCGCACAATAGGAAATAAACTTATGGTTTATGATTATCAAGTACATCCGTGCAATAGGAAATAAACTTATAGTTTATGATTATCAAGTACATCCGTGCAATAGGAAATGTAAGTTTATAAACTTTGTAATGTTAAAATATTTTCAAAATAAAAAAAAATAGTTGAAAATGGGTGAGGTTTCAAACCGATAGGTTAATATCAATTAGTTTTCATGCCGATTGCAAATGACAGATTAATTGATAGTATAGATTTTAATATCAGTTAGTTTTCATGCCGATTAGAAACGGCAGATTAATTGATAGTCATGTCTCATGTCTTAGAAGGATTAGAAACGATGAGTAATTTTTTCAGCAGAGAAGCTAGGACTACTAAGTATCGTTTACTTAGGGAAATATTCGTTAATACTAAAGGTGAAGCATCTTTTGAACATTGCCATAAATCATTGGCAGCAGTTGGCATTGTAGTATCTAAGGCAGACTGGAGTGCTATCAAACACCAGTATAAAAATGCTATCGCAGCAGGTGAAACACCAATACCTGCACCTGCACCAATACCTGTAATGGAAGAACCTGCTCCTGCTCCTGTAATGGAAGAACCTGAACCTATGGATGAACCTGAAATGGAAGAATTTGTTCCTGCACCTGCACCTAAAAAAGCAGAATACCCTGAGTGGGTTAAAGCTAAATTTATGCACCAGATTGACCCTCATTTTACCTTTGATACCAATCTTAAAAATTATCTCAATGGCATTGAACAAATGTCGAGAGATGACTTTGCAGCAGGCAAACCTAGTGCAGCTATCAGGTTGGTTGGCCATCAAGGTTGTGGTAAAACCAGCATGGCAATTCAGTTTGCAGCTAAAACCAAACGCCCATGTGTCATAATCGACTGCATGACACTTAGAGAAGGGCTAAGTTTATTCGGTAATAAAACAGTAGATAAAGATGGTCTTAAATGGGTTAATAGTTTATTCGTCAATGCAATACGAATACCTCGAATGGTAATCGTAATGGATGAAATAAACAGATTATCCCCTATGACCATGAATACTTTATTGCCTTTGTTAGATTCTAGGGGTGAAACATACCTTGATGAATCTAAAGAGGAAATAAAGGTTGCAGCAGGCGTGACTATTTTCTCGACCTGCAATGAAGGTAGTCAATTCACGGGAACTGATCAAATGGACTCAGCTTTATGCGATAGATTTTGTGATTTGATTCCTATCAATTATTTATCAGAACCAGATGAATCGTTGTTGCTACAACGAAAACATGGTCTTGATAAAGTAAGATCGGATAAACTTGCATTGGTTGCAAAGACGGTCAGGGCTAAGTTTATGGCTAGTGAAGTTTATACTAAAAGCATAAGCACCAGATTGCTGGAAAATGCAGCTAAAAAGCTTGCTAAAATTGGTGCTTGTTCTCTTGAGTATTCTCTTGTTAGCCATTTTGTGGATGATGGCAGCAAAGATTCAGAGAGATCAAAAATTCGGGAATTGCTTAAGGGTTCAGGACTTTCAGAGTAGTAGTTGTTTTCAAAGCCCTGCCAATGTGGTCAGGGCTTTACCTTTTTACTTTTTTTCAATGAGGATAATATGAATACTAAGACTAAAGAAAGCATAGTAATTGGACAAGAAATTTTGGCAGAGCTAACCAAAACCGCAAACCTTCTGTCGAATGGTTGCGAGGGTGATAAAGAAAAGACCTTATCGGTTGGATTTAAATCCACTACAGAGCGTACTGATTTAGTTGCTGATCTGTCTAAGTTTACGGCAGAAGATGGAAGTTTATTTATAACCGAAAAGGCTTTATCTGAGGAGAAAGGTAGAATCTTAACTAGGCAAGAATTACTCAAAACCACTACGCAACATGAACGAATGACGCTAAGTGGATTTTCAGAAGAATCTACTGAGTTGGCTACACCTGAGATAAAGACAATCTTTAATGGCATATCTTCTAAAAATGCTATTGATAGCGTTAAGGAAAAATGGTCAGGCTTTGCACCTGAAATAGAATCTTTTAAAGATTCTATTGGTCAAGATATTGCAGTAAGCAAAGAATCTAGAATGGAAGAAAAGGTAGAATCCATAATCGAAAAATGGACACTACCAAATTCTAACATTGATTTTGGTGATACTGGCATTGGAGAAAACTTTGAGGATTTTGAAAAGATTCTCGACCATGTTGCCGAGGAATTTAAAAAGCCAGTAGCAAAAAACGAGAGGTTAAAAATCTCAAAAAGAATCTACGATGAAATCGCTTCTAGGATTACAGAAGTAGAAGATGAAACACCTGAAACACCTGAAGGTGAAGATGAAACGCCTGAAACACCTGAAGGTGAAGGTGAGGGTGAGGGTGAGGGTGATGGTGAAGGTGAAGGTGAAGGTGAAGGTGAAGGTGAAGGTGAAGGTGAAGGTGAAACGCCTAAAGGTGAAGGTAAAAAGCCTTTAAGAGATTCTAAAAACATTGGAGATAGAATTATTGAACGACCTGATAATTCTGCAAGCCCACAAGGTTTTCAGGATCTAAAGGCAAACAACGATA
>Ga0114978_10003266_pt1 | contig 13326 bp, 10 predicted proteins | sample S_140212_EF_Meta_FD_87027 | JGI IMG/M metagenome (GOLD analysis project Ga0114978, IMG submission 87027) | Freshwater microbial communities from Lake Simoncouche, Canada to study carbon cycling - S_140212_EF_MetaG | ecosystem: Environmental > Aquatic > Freshwater > Lake | place: Lake...
AGAAACTAAACGTCCCGTCATCCACAACTTGCGTTGCCAATTCTTAATAGCTGCGCGGTCATTCTGGAATATACGCACAGCGCTTTCCGCAGCCTTACTCTTGTTAAACGCTTTGGCTATGTCCTTGACGCTGAAGTTAGGGCTAGGTATAGAGTCACGCAACTGCGCAAAGCTTGTAGAGCCGCCAGCGGGCGCAGGTATATGTGGCTTGTTAGATGCCTTAGCCATGTAAGACACACCAATAGCCGGGGCGGTACGATCTACCTGAATGATCTGTTCAATTTGCGTCAGCACATCCCCAAGGACGCCGCCCGATATGCCGATCTCTTCTAGCTCTTCTTTAGTTAGCATCCGGTTACGGAAGCCAAGCATCTCCATGACACGTTTGGCAAATATAGAGAACGCGCTGAGTTTCTTGCCCTCATCCATAACAGGCAAACGACCCATAGCTGTTTGGAACTCTGGGTTAGAAAACGCTTGGGCTACGAACTCTTTGAGGGTGCCAATCTCAAACTTCTTACCTAACTGAGAGTTAACATATTTCTGTAAGCGGTCTAGTTGGTTTACTGCAACTTGTTGCTCTTTAGTTAGACTGCCACGGTTGTCAATGACATGGTCTGCCATATAGTGCGTAAGTTCATGCAGCACTACAACATCTAAGCGGTCTTTGCCTAGATTATTTAAATCAATCGTAATGGTTTCGTTAGACGGGTCATACTTACCTGCGTGTCCATCTTCTACCGTATCTAAAACAATATTAGGCTCTGCATCAAACTTCTTTAGAACGTCATATATTTTTCTAGCAAAGAATGCCGTTATAGAGTCATTGATTTTTTCGTTGGCGATAGCAGCAAACACGTTACCAACTTCACCACTCTCTAACGCTTTACGGATAGTAGCATCGCGCTTTTGATCTAACGTCTCTACCTGAGATGGGCCTTTCTTCTCTTTAGTAGGCGACACTTTGCGCGTTGGCTTTTCAACGTCTTCAAGTAGTTTTTGAACCGACTCTTCCGCTATTTGCTCACGGCTCTTACGTAAGTCAGCCTCAGTAGTAGTTCTACCGATGTTCTTGGCGCTGCGCACCTCACGGTGAAGAAGTTCTACAGACTTCTTGTCAATAGATTGTTGTTGCTTCTCCGTCAGGCTCTTAACAAATTTGTTACGTACTATCGCCGCTTTCTTACGCTCTTGAGTTAATTTAGTTGCGTCAGCACTGTCTTCAAACAGTTTGATTAACTCAGCCTCCGGCATCTTTTGAAGAACGTCGAGCGTTGTAGCAGGTTCGGGTTTAGTTACTTCTTCGTCGCGGGCTACCGCTTCTTTATAAGCGTTTTGCCTAATTTCGTTTTCTTGGGCTACTAACGGCTTAACTTTTTCTTTTACGGTTTTATAGGCTGAGTCATACGCATCAAACGCTTGTTCAGCGGCGGCATAACCAATACCTTCTTTAATAGACTCAGCGGGCTTAGCGCGAGTCTTAGTCTTCATTTGCAAGAACGCAGCTTGTTCAGGCGTGTGCTGTTCTACCGGAGCGGCCTTCTCTTCTTCAAGCGTAATGGTACGTCTTACTGGCTCAGTAACTTTAGTAGTAGGTTGTGCTTCACCCTTTTCGGTAGGGGTAGCTTGTATAGGAGTCTCAATAGGCGCAGATACACTTACTTCCTCTTCAGTTAGTGCAGCAGGCTGTGCTGTTTCTGCCACATTATCTGTTGTAGCATCCCCTCCAGTATCGACCACTCTAGGTACGTCAGGTGTTTTAATTCCGGTGGGGGTTCCTCCCACTGCTGGTGGAGCGCTAGTAATGCTAGGCTGATCTGCTGCTGCGTTAATTGCTGTAGATGGCTGGACATTTTCTACCCCCTTCCGCATTTCTTGTTGCGTAAAATAGTTTGCTGCCCATTGTTCTTTTGCGCGGCGCTGCTTAACCTTTTCTATGCCCGAAGCTTTAGGGTCTACAGCAGGAATGCCTAGTTCAGTTTGTACAGTTTTAAGGTACGCCTTTTGTTCTTCTTTAGTATTAAACCCCATCTCTATGAGCTGAGGTTCTAATTCTTTACGCACCTTCTCTGTGTTGACGTCATTGGCAGCGTAGGCTGCGGCAACATTTTCTTTTGTCAGGGCGGTAGGGGGTTCCGCTACAGGGGCGGCAGGGGGTTCCGCTACAGGCGGTTGAACAGCTTGAACAGGTTGTTGTTCAGGTTTTTTACCTACAGCGCCAGTATCTAGGGGGGTATAAGTCGGCAGTTCTGCCACCCCTTGGGCGTTTGGTACCGCAGTCTGGGTTATCTTGGCAGCTTCTTCCGTAGCTTTTTGAACAGCTTGTTCAGCCTCGTACTGTTTAGCCAGCACTTGATCTTGTGCCTTCATCTTCTCATAGGCATGGCCCGGTACACCAACAGCGCCACCCAACAACGCGCCGCCTATAAAGTTCTCAAAGTATTCTTTTCTAGCATCTTCATCAGTCAGGTTGAGTCCAGCCTGAGCGCGTTCCAATACTGCTTGCGCAGATTCTGTAAGACCTTCTGTGCCAGATGTTTTAGCTACTTGTTTAATGATTGATTGCTTAGCTACTTGTTCAATCTCTTTCTCACCTAATCTAAACCCAGCTTTGCCAAGGATGTTGCTAAGCCCCGGCATCATTTTTAGACTTAAAGTATCTAAAGCGGCTTGTGGAATAGCAGCAGCAACAGCATTAAGCGAACTAAGGTCTTTGGCTCCCCTGCCTTCTTCCAACTGACGGGACAGGTTAGTACCTGTAAACTGCGCAGCATTAGCAAGGAAAGCGGCACCCGTACCAGCGATAGCTGTACCAAGCGCGCCAGCACCCAAAACAGGAGCAGCAGCGGCAGCAGCAGTGCCCGCTACAAGAGGAGCCGCTATATAAGGAACAGCCTGACCAGCCAGACCTGTCAAGTAATCGACAGGGTGCTCAAGGAACTCGGGTTGTTTATAGATAGCCGCCGCTTTTTCGCGGTGTTTCTTGGCTTCTTCTTCTGCACCTTCAACGCCAGCCGCCGCTTTAGTAGCGTAGTAAGCAGCTTGTATACTTTCAAGACTAGATTTAAACCCCGCTATACCGCCTGATTCCGGCGCGCGTTTGGGTTCTTCAGACTCTCTTGAACTGAGTTTAGCTTGAATAGCCGCCACAATTTCGCGTTTACTAGCGCCTTCAGGGCCGTCGATTTCATACGTCTTACCATCCGGCCCTTGAATTTCATAAGTAATCATGTTGCGCCTTACTTAGATTTTACTTTCGGATCGCCCCATTTACTAATATCAACCGTATCAGTATTGGAAGCTTTATTATCGTCCTCTAATTGATCTAGTCTAGCATCTTGATAACTATTTGGAAGGCTACGTCTTAATGCATCACGCTCGGCTTTAATACCCGCCAATATTTTTCTTTGTCCAGCTTTTGTTTCTTCGTCGGCGTTAGACGCAAGTATTTGTTCGGCAGTAGACACTTGCTGTCTACGTTCTTTGTCACTATCAAACTTCTGTAACTCAGCGCGCGCTAATCTAGTGTGCAGGTCTGCACGTTTTTTATCAGCTTCTGCTTGTCTATCCGCATATTTTTGGTCAGAGGCTGCGCGTGAAGCTGCTTGGATTTTCTCGCCTTCTATATGCGACCTAGCTTGCATAGCACCTTTAGCACCTTCAGTAGTAGCACCAAGAATATCTGATTTTCTACGTTGATTAACTACAGCTAACTTCTCATGTATATCATCAGCGCGTTTCCATGAGTCTTTTCTAAACGCCATAGCTTCTTTAGCTTGCCCAGATTTTTCTAAGTAATCAACTTGGTCTAATTCAAAAATAGATTTATTCAAATCGTTAAGCATTTTTTTACGTTGCTTAGTATCTTCTATATCGCTTTCTATATAGCCCTGCATAGCTTGCAAACCAACTTTTAACAATGGCCCCGGTGTAGAACCAAAGATTGCCCATGCTTGGGCTTTACGCAAGTTGCGTTGCTCTTCAGTTTCAGAGGCCATGTTATCTAATTGTTTGGTGTATGTTTCCCGTAATTTTTTAGTTAACTCAGTAGGTACGCCAGCGGCTGTGTTAAATTCTTTTTGCTGGTCAACTAATTCTTTTGGCGATTTATTAGCCGTTTCCATTTCACGCTTTAACGAAGCTCTAAGCGCTGTTTCGCTTTCATCTTCTTTGGACGCTTCCGCAATTGCTGGGGCTACATCTTTTTTATACTGCTCGTAAAAATCACCGCCGCCTTTAGCAAACGCAACCACGCCACCATTAGCGGCTTTAGGCATACCAGCACGAATAGCTGCACGGCGTTGTGTCTCATCTTGCATAATTCCAGCAACTAGCGGATTATTTTGATTACTAGCAACTTCTTGCTGTAACTGTTGGTCAGAAAGTTTTCCAGCCATACCAGACAATCTGTGCGGTTCAATCCCAGCAACACCACCGCCAGCCATCTTAATTACGCCGCCTTTTTTCTTGCCAAGATTACTTAGCGCGCCAGCCATACCCACGGCTTGCTGAATACCCATAGGTTGCGCTTGATACATGTTAGTAGTACCCGCTTGCATAGGCAGACCGCGCAGCATATTGGACATGATGCCAAGCTGCATGTATGGGTACTGCTGTTGCGTCGCGTAATTCTGTATCTGCTGATTAATAATAGCTTGTTCTTGAGCTTGGTCTTTAGCGCCCAAATCAGACATGGCTTGAATCCTGCCCATCTCCTGACCGTACTGTTGTTGCCCTAATTGCCCTAATTGCCCTGCACCTTGCATAGCCTGACTGTAGCCTTGTAACCCTAGATTGGCACCGAACTGACGTGACTGTTCTTGCTGTCGCTGCGCATCTTGTTGTGCTTGCAGGTTTTGAATACCCGTTTGCATGTTGGCTTGTTGATTAGCTTGCTGCGCTTGCAAGTATGCGTTCTGCTCTGTATTAAACTGGCCTTGGCCTTGCTGGTACGCTTGTTGTAAACCTTGTGCTTGGATGTCGCCAAGTTGTGTGCCAAGATTACGCTGACGCTCTGCTTCTACAATAGCTTGACGTGAACCACCAAAAGCACCCGCATTTACAGCTTGAGCTTGGTTTTGATTCCTTTGAATCTCACCCGCACGACGAGCTTCACGTTGTTGAGCGTTGACTACATTCTGCATGTAAGGCGACATATACCCTTGCGACACGCCCGGTTGGGTAAACGAATCTGTACGCACTTGTTGTGGAGCGCCAAGCTGGAACCGCTCAGCTTGCATTGGAGAATAGTATCCACTAGCAGCCGAACGGCCTGCTAAGTCCCCCATCATTCGACTTGCAGACGTTGTTTGGTTGGGGTTTGCGTAATTGTTAATATCAAATGTAGCGGCTTGTTGACCGTACGATTGAGGAGCTACAGCGGCTTCGGCTTGTTGCCGCGCTGTATTGGTATACATAATGTTACCGCTTGCATCTTTAAGCGGCGCGCCTGTTTGGTCTTTTTGATATGTAGCGCCATAAGGTGTATACGGATTAAATCCTGTAGGCGTAAATTGCCCGTTACCGCTTGAAGTACCGGTAAATATTTGTTTCTGTGTTGAACCAAGCATTTGCTCAACATAAGGCCGAGCGTACTCAGGGATGTTGGTGTTATATGATGTAGATTGCGTAGGGCCACCTCCACCGCCGGGGTAGAGTCGATTGTTACCGTTTATGTAGCCATTGAATTTATTGCGGATAATCATAATTTTTCCCTCATCACCTGATGGGTGTTGGTCATGCCCATTTTTTCATACATCTGGACTAGGCTTCCCTTTGCCCAACATTGTGTGGTAGTAGCGCCCATTGAGCGCATCCAGTTTTTAGCTTCTTCAAATACATGGGCACGGACTATGCCTTTGCCACCCATTAAATTCACATGCGCTACACGCTCACGCGGGTAGTCAATAATATCTACAGTTACCGCACCTGTTATACCTTCTTCCGGTTCATCCCACACTAATAAAAATGTGCGCCCTGTGCGTACCGAGTATTCAACCTGTTCTATGGTTATTAAGTCAGGGTCAAGGTCAATCGCCCTTTGAAGCATTGGTGCAGCTATAGGCCATACTCTAGGTAATTCATTTGGGTGTACTTGGTATAGCGCCATAGTTATGCGGGTAGATGTTTATCTGATTTGGAATTAACAGCTACTTTATTTTTGCCCACAGACTTACTACGATTTTTTTGAATGCGTTCCATCATGGCGTAGAGTTTTCTTGCTCCTGCCTCTGTTGATCCATTTCCCAGTTCTGATACGATGCGTGCAGGCACCACGAACTCGCCATCAGCAAGACGAGCGGGCTGCTTATTGCCAATAACAGCAGGAATAGAATCAGATACGCCATCGCCCGGCCCTTTCAATAAACGCCCACCATCAGAATAACCGCCTAAGTCGCCGTGCATAATTCCACCGCCCGCAGCTTCAGTAACACTAAAACTTTCAGGCATATTTATTTTAGGCATCGGGTGCATTTTAATGCCAGCAACTTGGTTTGCTTTTTTCATTCTATTTACCGACGCTGTATATAGGTCAGTAGATGATTCAGATAATGGGTAACTAACAACCCCACGGTTTTCAACTTTACCTCTACCGTGTTGATATAGTGCTTCGCCCGCTGCTTCTTGTTCCGCTTCTTGTTTTGCTAATTGCTTTCTAAACCTAGTCATTCCATTATCGTCATCAGTAGTAGTACCACCCTTAGCAAACTTAGGTTCTCCTGTATAAGGATCAACAGCCATATCGCCTTCTGGGGCTAACATGTTTTGTGATACAGGGTTTTGTGGGGCGGCAGCAATGTTGGAATACCCAAAGGTTTGTTGGTTAGCCATAGGATAGCCAGTGTTAGCGCCTATAGCGTTTTGCTGAGACATATTTTCAACAGGGCCGTTTGCGGTTACACCACCGTCCGCGTAAGACTGCATAAGTCCGCCGTTTGCGCCATATAACAGCGGGTTCATTGAAGGGGTATTAAACGCGTTGTAATCAAAGCTAGAACCTTTATATTTGTCCTTGCCCCCTGATGGCTTTGTTTCTATTATTTTTGATAAACCATACAGGCCCGCCGCAGTTGTCTTAGGATTTTCTTTGGCGTAATCCATAGCTTTCTGAAACCCAGAAGTTAATGGGTCAGTAAAGTTCTTAAGCTGATCCATAATGCCGCCAGATTGAGGGCTACCTACTGTTTGGGGTGCGTTTTGAAGGGCTTCCCTATAATAATTAGAAGAAGCCGCTTGTTCAGCGCCGGTAGGAGTTGTAGTTACATTAGGTATTGAAGGCGTGCCGGGCGCTGGGAGTGATGTGCCGGGCGTTGGGGTGGCGGTTGGACTAGGCGTACCGGGAGCGGCGGCTGTATTTATTTGGTTAGTAAGCTGTGCTGTTGTATCTCCTACACCTTGTGCTAATCCTTGTTCGGTTGCCAACGCTTTTGCACTTGCATCTGCAACTGGCGCTGCGGTTTGCATAATGCCTTGCGCACCACCCAGCGCTTCAGGAAGAATACCCGTAGCTTCAGGAAGAATACCAAGGGCCGCACTTGTAGCAACAGGAGCAGCGGCAGCGGCAGCGGCGGGGAGTAAAGCAGCGCTAGTGGTACCAAGAGCAGCGCCAGCCGCGCCAATTCCACCTGCTTGCGAAGCCACAGCAGCAAGAGTCACAGGGTCATGTAAATTGCGCGTTCCGTCAAAGCGGTAGCCACTGAATTTGTTAGGTATTCTCATTAGTAATTACTCCTGTCGCACCGTAACAGTATTCTACCGTTATATGTGCTTAATTTAACAAATCCTAACCGTTCACAGAACCGCAGTCCAGCTAGGTTTTCGGCTTGTACCGTAGTCAGCGCACAGCCGTGTTTACTTATTACGTCGCCTAGTATCTTTCTTATGTAACCCCTGATTGATACTTTGGGTTTAACCCCGTACCCTACGTGAATCTCATTACCTTTTTGCAACACGCCGCCTATAACGCGCCCTGATTCGGTCAGAGGTATGACACGCCAATCTTTTACTGCTTCTAGGTATTCAACTAGCCCAACTGTTAAGCGATGCTTTACAGACTGATACACCATAATAAGGGCGCGGTCTTCTGGCGTCATGTTTTAATCTTTAATACATTCCCTGCCGAAGTATCGTAATACACATCACCCACACGCAAATAAGCTAACTCGGCTTGCGTAGGGAAACTGACTACCCGCGCCCCTGTAATAGGGTTTACTTCGCTAAAATTTAAAGCTGCAATAAGTTCTGTAGCATTTATTCGTAACGTAGAACCCGCAATAAGTCCGGGGTTATCTAGTTGTTGAAAATACAACCGTAGAATTGAAATTAGTTGGTTAAAGTATTGAAAGTCATACTCAGACGGCGCAACAGGCAGCGTCGGGGCTTTAGTGGTACCCGTAGACATTAACGTCTCCCGTCTGGTTTAACATCAATACGCGGCACACCCAACTGCCATTGCGTACCCAACGTGTTTGATTCAATCTTAAACGCCAACTGCCTACCTCTAATCCTTGTGTACACAAGTTGAGTAAACTGCTGCACATTGTAGCTATGCACCGTACCGTATGGCAGTCCTGAAGTAACCGTTGGGCTATCCGCAGAACCATATAACGCGCCGGGGTTTTGCCGTGGACGTACAGTAAAGTTCACGTTAGGAAAGTTGGGCGCTGTGGTTGTAGAGCCATCAAACGTAATATCAGGCACCATCCTCCAGACAAACCCATAGTTGTGCCCATCGCCAATGTCAAAGTCAGATGACTGTATGTACGATGTAATGGGTGTTGCCGGGATAGTAGTGCCGTCGTCTACCGCCGCTTCGTGATACACAATTAAATTATCGTACGTAACACCCATAGGATAACCACGTAGTGGGCTGTCTAGCCAAGCACTGCGCCCCATAGTGCCGTAGTACCAAACTCTGTCTAAGTAGTTGTATATAACGTAGCGGTCAACAACCGTGCTATTAGCTGAGCAATAGAACCACCATATCTCGCTGTAGCCTTCGTTAGTGCCTGAGAAGAATTGATACCCTTGATTGCGGTTAATGTCGTCAAACACGTATTGGCGCAGTGAACATGGCAGTGTTTCAACGCGGCCTGAATAGACATAGAACTTGTCCGTACCCATCCAGTAGGTAATACCATTTACCGTAGACGCGGCGTTAGGGCCAGCGATAGATAAGTTATCAGCAAGTAGTTGAAACTGCCAAACGTAAGGGGGGCCGGAATACTGCATTGAGTAAAGCGTCGTATCCGTCCACACCAGAATCTCTTGGCGGGTTTGAAGCGCAGTAACAATAGTTGAACCATGACTTAGACGGTTACTACCCGCTTGGTTAGTAATCACAGGCGACCAAACTGAATAACTCTCTTGGTCAGACCAACGAATAAGCAATGGGTCTAATGTACTTTCACCATAATCATTGCAGCCAAACGCAATAACAATACGTGATTCGTCCGAAACCAACACAAAGTTGCAAATTGAAGGGCAATCAACGTCCGTGTCGTATATACCGCTACCAGATGAATTAAGTACTTTGCCGGGGACAGTTACGTCAGGGTCATCACCAGTACCGGGCGTCCACAGATATAAAGCGCCGCCACGAGGGTTAAATATTAAATACTGACCAAAGTTAGCTTGGCTCCATAGACGGAGTTGATTACCAAAACCGGCTGAATAAGCCGTACCCCAACCATGCGCCCACGCATTTGCGGCAGAACCGGCATTCCAAGGGCCAGCGCCCCATCCAGTACCAGCCGTATAAATAGCTCCACCTGCCGTAATTTGATACGTAGCTACAATGCTAGACCCGCCGTTCCCCGTATCATAAGCAGTAGCTACGTTAGGGGCTGTTATGCTGTAAGTATTTGCCGAAACATACGTAACTTGAAATTCAGAATTAAGTACCGTTGCAGACATACCATTGGTATTAGATAATTTTATGGTTCCGCTGTATGTACCAATAGTAGGTATAGGAGTACCACCAAGAGTAGTAGCTAGATTACAAGTTATGCCAGAAGAATTAACTACATAATATGTAGTGCCAGCAATAAGACCCGTAGGTAAAGTACCCGTTGTAGACAGTACAATCGGCGTGCCGTTGGCTATATTAAAAGTTAAATTTATTACAGTAGGTACACCCACAGTAATAGTGACAGTCTGTATGCTAAGCGCCAACGCCCCAGAGAAAGTAACGTAATCTCCCGTCTGAATACCATTAGCGGGGTCAGTAACAATTACTATATTAGACCCGGGTGTAGCGGCAAAAGTCGCCGTATTTGTTGTTATTTTACGGATAGGGGTAATGTCGTAATAGACGCCACCATACTCAATGTAGAATTTTGAATTGGTACCTACACCAAGCAAGTTAAAACCTTTAAGCGTCACCCAATTCCATAAAGAACGGCAAACGCCTAAGAAAGTGTTATACGACAATGCAGCCCAGCCGCCTATTTTTTGCGGGTATCCAGAACGAAAGCGCACTTTATCGCACTCAAACCAACCGCCTTCGTTGGCAAGTGTAGTACCTTCTCGATTGACCCCGGGCCGAAACTGTAGCTGTTGTAATGGCATGATTAACTTATCTTAAAAGTCATACCGGAAATGGCTGGTAGCGTAGTGGCAAATACGTTTACGCTTTGTTGAATAGTCCACGGTTGATTGCAGTTAGTGCACACGCCTGTGTTTTCTTCTTGCTCACTAACAGGGTCTTTACAGCTTGCGCACACCACATCAATCTCATGCGCTGGTTCTATAACGCCATCTTCACGGGTATACGCTTCAATTTTCTGCTTCATGCTAACCTCCTAGGTACAACGCACGTTCATCTTTGCGGCGGTTCTCAAGCCCTTTTAAGACCTTACCACCTGCTTTGCAATACTTTAGAAGCTCGTCGGCAGCGCCTTCGTAGTCGCCTCGGTTGTGTTTCTGTCGCAGTGTGCTGCGTTGCAAAGTTCCTAAGCCTAGATTGAAGGAAAAACTGACCAAACTATCCAGCCAAGCTTGGCGGCTACCAGCGCTAGGACAATATTTAAGAACTCCGCGCTCAAAGCGTTCAAGGTCTTTTGCAAGTATGGCATCCACTTCTTTCATTGTAAATACGCGGTTCCAGCCTTCTGGGCAAGGCAAACTTAGTCTGTCTTCAAACGGCACTTTTGCATGGTTAGGGTCAATCACATGGCCCACACCAATTGTCCAGAGTCGGGCGGGACACCGGTAAGGTTTAGTCCTTACCCCCTCGTGGTGGGCAATCATGTCTAGTGCTTTTTTACTAATCATTTTCCAAACGCCCGTCCACCGAAGTGAAACGCTATGATTGAAGCAAATAACGCCTGAGTCTCGTTATCCCAAAGCTGGTCAGCCAACGCATTAAATTCCACGCCGCTAGTCAAGCCTTTGTATGCCAACACAGCGTCAATACCAACCAGTAGGAAAAAGAATCCATAGGTAATTACTGGCCTGACTGATGCGCGGAAGTCTTTCATCCATGTGGATGTACCTTCATTCAAGCTCATGTCATGCGCATAGATGGCACTCATCTCGGCTTGTTGTGCGTCGATTAGCGAGACTTTCTCCGCAGATTGTGTCTGGGTTTTGATCTCGTCTAACTTGATAGCTTCAATCTGTTGCTGTGCTACGTACCCTGCGGCGGCTAGTTGTAGTTCGCGTTCTGTCTGCATCTGAGCCAGCTTTAGTTCGTGGGATTTGTCAGCACGATCTTGAAACAGATCAAGTATTTTGGGTAAGCCGCCCATCAAAAAACTAACAAGCGTTGAAAGTAGTGTAAGCATTATTCCCCCTGCATTTGTAACATTATCTTAGCGCGTAACTCACGCATCTTTTTTATTTCTTGCATCGCCGCAGCCGTAGCGTTGTTCATGTCCATATACATCACTCCCATAATTGGAAGAGCAATGACTAACACAAGACACAAGACCAAAACGGCGACGAGTAAACTCCACGGTATGTGTGGCTCGTCCTTATCAGTATCATTACCCATACGTACCATAACATTATGAACAGCACCGCGATTACTGACGTTAGTTGTTCCTTGAGCTTTTTTCTTATATTTGCCCGTCGCCATTTTGCAATCTGATCCTGCTTAAGTTCTTCGACATGTGCTGCTTCCTGTTCGGCTACAATACGCTGCCACATAGTCTCAAACTTACCCCACAATGCACCTAATTCCGATGGTGCTTTGTAGACCATTGTTTCGCGTATTTCAGCCAACATCGCATCTAGTCTAGCTGTGATAATGATTCTACGCAAAGCCCGGCGGCCTACACTTTCTTCGCCTTTATATACTTTCTTACCTGAAATCTCTTCTTGCAATAACGCTTTACTTAACGCGTCGTAAGCATCCATCAAAATACCAAGCTGGTTACCTATCTCCGCAAACGTATCGTTTGGGTCTGCTTTTGCTATTTCTTGTACACGTTGCACTTCCGCGTTGTACTGCATCTTCTGCTGCGGCGTTGGGTCAACTAACTTGTGATACTGCGCTTTTAAATCTTCTAGTACTTCGTGTACATCACCCGCCGCGTTCTTGATGTCTTTATATAACTGGCATCCTTTTTTTACCGCAATAATAGCGGCATTGGCAGCGGCAAGAAGAGTAAGCGGATCAATCTTGTTCTCCTATTGGTCTTGCAACTGCGACGTTGGTGGCGTGAAGGTTGTGGTGTACCGCCCTACACCTTTGGTGACGCGAAGATCGTTGATGTAACCGTTTAATGGCGTAGCAGCAAAAGTATTACCCCCTGCGCCAATAATAGGGCGGGTAGTTCCGACTAAATAACTATTAGTATCCGCGTAAGTTGACCCAACTTGTGTACCATTAACAAACATTCTAGTTTGGGAACTCACCCTACAAACTGCTATGTGGTACCAAGTTCCTGTAGCTATCGTAGTTGTTCCTGTAATTCGATCTGCCGCGCTTACGTTATACCGAACCGATCCACCACCAGATGCAATAAAAATCATTGGGTACAACCCATCAGTCCCCAAAGGTCTAAAATCAATTAAAATTTGAGCGGCGGCGGTTGTGGTTGTATAAACCCACATTTCTATTGTAAAGTCAGCCGTCCCTAAAGCAAGCTGTGTTGCCGCAGTTTGTGCAGGAAGCAAATAATCCCCCGTACCATCAAACGCCATCGAGCTACTACCATACTTACTCTGTGCGGTACTTATTTTTGCATCGCCTACAGTCTCCCATATCGTCTTAGCCGTGTTGTCGAAGATGCCAGCGTTGGTAAAGTTTAAGAGAAGCTGTGTAGCGTTTGAAGTTATATTAGGTGGCGCGGTAGGCGGCGTAAAATTAGCTGTATAAAG
>Ga0114978_10003267_pt1 | contig 13323 bp, 15 predicted proteins | sample S_140212_EF_Meta_FD_87027 | JGI IMG/M metagenome (GOLD analysis project Ga0114978, IMG submission 87027) | Freshwater microbial communities from Lake Simoncouche, Canada to study carbon cycling - S_140212_EF_MetaG | ecosystem: Environmental > Aquatic > Freshwater > Lake | place: Lake...
ATTCCCAATGCATCGACCAAGTTGGGATTTTTCTATAGGAAAGCGAGGGACACCTGGGTTTATTCGAGACTCAATGTATTCGCCTTGGAAAAACGGAGTTGGAAAATGAATGAACGAATTAGAGAACTTGCTGAACAGGCCTATGAACAACAGCCTCTGATGGTTGCTAACCGTGAAACATTTGAGATTGAACATAAGATTGGCCATGGTGGAGCTCCTATGTATCATCGAGTGTTTAACCAAGAAAAGTTCGCCGAGTTGATTGTGCAAGAATGTATCCAGGCCGTAAAAAATGTCGGTGGCTACAACGAAGACTATCATATGAATGCTATCAAAAAATATTTCGGAGTCAAAGAATGACCAATGAAATCACAACAGAAATGCTGGACCGCAAGATTGCATGGTGCAAGCAAACTCTAGCGGACGCCAAGGCAGCGGCCATACACCATATGCAGGATTTCTACTTTGAAAAGACACGAACCAGTGTGAACGAGTCTTGGCCTGAAACATTCTCATCGCAGGAACTGGCTGACGCTTTGAGTGTGGAACAGGTTCGGTACAGGATCTACTACAGCCAGGATAATCTCACTTGTCGACTGTTTGTGTTCCGTCCTCACTGCACGCCTTTTGAAACTGAAACAATGTTAGGCATGGGCTTTGTGCCTGCACAAGATGGTGATACAGAAAACATTCCCAATCAACCCGTAGAGGAAGTTGAAGAATGAATCAATTTAGACCACAAGATATATCTAAAAAGTACATCATGCGAGAACGGCGACGTACTGGACGAGTAGAAAACTACAATTGGCAAACTCGCATTGAGTGGTGTCCGGCTGGATGGAAGCCCAATCAAATCAGCATCAGTCGACGATTTCGTCAACTGCATTATCTAGCCTGTCACTCTCCCGAACCCGTTCAACAGCGATGGCGCCAGGCATACCGACAGTTCTGCAACCAGCACTTTGCTGACCGCGGTCGTGCCAGCATGCGATATTTGAACACTTGGACCTGTCATGCCTGGATGTAATCGTGAACGCTGAACTTGAACGCCTGGTTCGGGCCGCTGGCGCACCCGAAGAAGCGATGGCGGAACTTTGGTTTGTGGTATTTTGCCAGCAATTTGCTGATCTGTTGATCTCTGAAATGGAAGGCTCCGACAGCCGGCCATAAGTAATCTTGCAATGGACCAAACCCGCAAGATTATCCCTATACTACAGACCACGCAGGCACCTGAACTATCTCCTGCTCCAGAAGTGCCTGTTGGCACCAGCCTTGACCCGCATGTGAAACTGGCTGAGATGTTCATGGAAGAACATCGCCCCAAGTTCGAAAGCCGCAAGCAAAAAAATCTTACCGAAGTTGCCTACACCACAGAAATCACACGGCAGAACCGAGTGGCGTTGGTAGTGGCACCAGAGTGGTCACCGCTGGCACCACCTTATGGTATGGCACGAATGAGTGCTATCAGCAAAGAAATGGGCTTTGAAACACGTTGCTGGGATATCAACATCATGGCCAAACACGAAGCTGGATGCCCTGAATACTGGACCGCATACGAAGATTGGAAATGGACCGAGCCACACTACGGTGAGAACATTCATCACAAAATTGAACCCATACTGTTCAAGTATATAGATCAAATTGTTGCATTTGCACCCACGGTGATTGGCATGAGTTCCTGGTATACCAACGACACCTGTACCATGTGGATGGCCCGACAGTTTAGACAACGTATTCCCGGCGTGAAGATTGTGATTGGTGGGCCCAATGCCACACAACTCAAAGTCACAGACACATCTGTGGCCGATCACATTGTGTCAGGCGAAGGCGAATTGTGGTGGGTTAGAATTTTAGAAAACTCAGAGAACAACACGGAAGTCATTCCACACATCTGCATGCAGACCAAAGACCAGCGTGTGGATCTTGACTCAATGCCGCCTGCTGACTATTCTGACTTTGATATTTCCCTGTATGACTCTGGTGGTATCAGTTGCGAGTTCAGTCGAGGCTGTATTGCCAACTGTGTGTACTGCAACGAAACTGTTTTTTGGAAATTTAGAGCACGTCAAAGCAATGCTGTGATTGACGAAATTGAAATAGCCTATCGCACCAAAAACATTAGAGCAGTGTGGTTTATTGACAGCCTGCTGAATGGCAATTTGAAAGAACTAGAAAACTTTGCTAACGGATTGATTGAACGAAAGATCCGAGTTCACTGGACTGGCTACAGCAGAATTGACGGCAAGATGGATATTGACTTTTGGCGCCTACTCAAGAAAAGTGGTGCATCAGGATTTGCGTTCGGCGTGGAATCTGGCAGTCAAAAAGTACTAGGTCTAATGAAAAAGAATTGCAAGGTAGAACATATTGAACAGAACTTTCGAGACTTGTATAAGATTGACTCTCTCAACAACTATGCCACCTGGTTCACAGGATTCCCTGGCGAAGAACTCACTGACCTAGCACAAACTCTCACACTCATGTGGCGTTTGCGTGAATCTGGTATGGGCGGACAGAGTTCTGGTACTTGTGGTCTTGGCCATGGCACACCACTTGATCTTGAACGTGAGAAGTTTGGCGTGGCAAAAGAAGACTGGTCATGGGGATGGGCCACGCAAGATATGCGCAACACTGTTTTTACTCGATTCATCCGATTCAAGTGTGCCAACATCTTGTTGGAGCAGTTTAGACTGCACAACATGAAAAAATTCTACAGCACCAATCGCCAGTATCCAGACCTGCAAAATCAATACACTATCGAATATGATCCGGCTAACTGGGCACACATGATACCTTGGGAAATGGATTTTAACTATGACATTATCAAAGTTGACATTAACCCTGTAGCCAATGCGTTGGTCAATGAAATGTGGCCACTATTGCGTGTGCTATGGTTGGCCATGGGCCCGTATAAGTTTAGTTTGAATTTTGAACCCGAACGTGACTTGCGCGAGTTTGGCTATGTGCGATACCCACGTGGAGGCGAGCACAGATTTTGGGCAGATTATCAATTTGAAATCAACGCTCAAGGTGTATGGCATGCAGACTTTGACATGCGGCTGCAAGCAGATCCTCTCAACAACCAACCTACTGATTTCCATTTTACATGGAAACACAGTGATAGTTGGACAAGGTCACGTGCCGAAGAAATTGTTGACACTAAATAGTTTTCCTGCTACAATGTAGCACAGGGCCAATAGCTTAATGGTAAAGCAACCGACTCATAATCGGTCGAGTCTTGGTTCAATTCCAAGTTGGCCCACCAAACATCTGGCGTTAGTATAATGGATAATACAAAGAGCTTCTACCTCTTGAATGTGAGTTCGATTCTTGCACGCCGGACCATGAGTAAATAACATATTGCCAGAGTGGAGAAATGGTATACTCTGAAGACTTAAAATCTTCCGTCCGCAAGGGCATACGGGTTCGAGTCCCGTCTCTGGTACCAAACATTATGAACAAAAGTCCTAACCGCGGAACCTTTCACAGTCAATGCAGAATTGAAGATGCTATCTTGGAAGGGCAGGACCCTGCTACTGACGAAGGTGTGCAAAGTGCATTGGAACTTGAACGGATGATAAATGATGCCAAGGCTCAACGCGAAGCTGACGATGAATGGAAGAAAAACAATCTTGAATATGATCTGCGTAGCACTGAGTGGATTTGTGACAAAGCCAAGGCCAGTGACGCCTACGCTCAAAATATCTATGCAGCCTTGTGCAATCAAGACTGGCAGAAAAACGAAGTGTGGCCATTGCTTAAGGGTGAAACCTATAGTTGCAGTTGGCGCTATGCCGGTGGCATTGTGGCTGACATGCGTGAACAGGGCGACTACATCGACTGGTACTGCTCGGGCATTCGTGGAGAACAAGGCATCGATTACGAACCTCCTCTAACTTTTGTGTCCGAAGGTTGTGTCACAGAAGAAATTCGTGAAGACTTTTTTAAACTGGGATGGATTCCTGTAGATGATTCAACTGGAGAATAATCCCAAACTGGGATACTACATGGTAAGGGACAAACAGTTCTTTACCAAACCTCAAGCCTTGGTAGAAGCTACCAAATCTGGACACTTTCCTGAATGGCATTTCAATAGGCCTGTGTTTGAAAAGATTGTCTGGGATCAAGAACCTGAAACTGACTTGCGGCTGCTGTATCGCTTGCGAGCTCAACAGTTGAGAGAAAAGTATGATTGGATTCGAGTGGAGGCCAGTGGCGGAGGCGACTCAACCACTGCCATATTCAGCTTCTTACTGAATGGTATTCATCTTGATGAAGTGGTTTTTCGCTATCCCAAAACAGGCGAAAAAAACATGAGCAATGATCCATACAATACCAAGTGTGAAAACACCTTGAGTGAGTGGGAGTTTGCGGCTCGTCCATTATTGAACTGGATCGCACAAAACTATCCCGCAGTACGATGTACTGTGCATGACTACAGCGAAAACATGTTGGCCGGCAGCACAGACGAAACTTGGGTGTTCAATACCAAGGACTACTTTCAGCCTGGACATGCATTCAAGCACGACAACATTGGCATGATTGATCACAGAAAAGATGCCGATGCTGGCAAACGAATCTGTGTGCTGTACGGCATAGATAAACCCAAGATGTGCATACGCAATGGCATGTGGTATGTGTACTTCATGGACCTGCAGGCCAATCACTCCAACTCAGTGGTATACGAATACAACAACATCACCAACGAATACTTTTACTGGACTCCGGACCTGCCAGAAATTGTGCATAAACAAGCACACTTGATCAAGAACTGGTTCATGTTGCCCCAGAACAAGTTCTTACAGTATCTTGTACGCTGGCCCAATCACAGCATTGCACACAGAACTGCCTATGAACAAATGGTCAAGCCCTTGATCTATCCGGACTATGATCCAGCCACATTCCAAGTGGCCAAGCCCACCAACAGTTTCTACAACGAAATGGATCACTGGTTCTATGTGAACTTTAAAGAAACACGAGCATTCCAAGTGTGGCAGGCAGGTCTGGACCTGTTGGTCAAAAACATTGATGCCAAGTACTTCAATAACGAGCTGGGCAGGCCTGTGGGTTTTGTGGGATTCTTGAGTCCATTCTATTGTTTGGGTCCTGCAGACTATCAGGACACTGGTGTGAACAATTTTTCTAAATTCTAACAGCTCATATAAATATTTCTAGCAACGCCGATTTATCGACGTCGGACTCAATATTGACGCCTGGAGTAGTCAAACTCCTTTACCAATGTGATACAATTGGAACGCCGATTTCCGTAGCAGAATTCTTCTGTGAGCTCTTAAACTTATACGACATAACTTTAGGAGAAATCAAATGTCAAAACTTTTAGTAACCCTGTTGGCTACACTGGCCATTACTGCGGCACAAGCTCGCGAAAACATCACAATCTTTTATGCCTGGGGGCCTAGCGACTCAGTGGCCAACTACCATAGAACCATGGCTGCAGAGGCCAATAAAATTCAGGACAAATACAATTTTGTGTTTGACACCAAACCTGGTGCTGGTGGTGCTATTGCGTCAAATCATGTGTTGAATACTGCCAACACCATCCTGGCACACTCTACAGCATTCTTTGTGCGTCCTGCTGTGTATCCAAATGAAAGTTACGATCTGAGCCAGTTCCGAGAGCAGTATGTGCATTGCATGGCACCCATGGCGGTGACCAGCAGCCGGTACAAGACCTGGCGTGATGTTCCTGCTAACGCACAAGTAAGCGTTGGCATATCAGGCCTGGGCGTGACCACTCACTTGGCTGCTGTACAACTGCAACAGAAATATCCCAACATGGTAATTGTTCCTTTCAAATCAACTAACGACAGTATGTTGAGCATGGTAGGCGGACAAACAGATTTTCACATTGGCTTTATATCCGAAGCAGAACAGTGGTCAAAAGAAAACAGCAATAGTGGCAAAACTGTGAATGTTCTGGGTATAACTGGCACTCGCTCAATCAATGGCTATCGCACTTTGGTCAGTGATGGGTTTCCTGACAGCTTTGCGCAGATGAATGTTGGTCATCACTTGGTAGCACCCGGTCGCCAAGACGATGCTCGCACACAAGAGTTTTACAGTATCTTTGCACGGGCCGCCCGGACAGAATCAGTTCGTGCTGCCTATGCGGTGGATTACTGTGCCCCGCAAGATGTGTCATTCCAAGAGCTGCCACGCTGGTTTCGATTCCATGTGGACTACTGGAAGAAGCTGAGTTCAGGTATTAAAATAAATTAACACATGTCTTATAAAGTCATATCTAAAGATGGAATGCCGACATTATTGCCCGAGCATCACAATCCGCCATATTCTATTCCCAACGTAACATTGCCTCATTGGGAAACACATGACAATATGGTTTCTACGGAACTACATAAAAAAGTCTATGATTATCTAATGCAGTGCCCTTGGCATCAAAAATGGACTCAATTGAGCAGTGAGCTACAACTGTTTCGCCCGAACGAATGGAATGATTCATGGATCAATGCCGGAGCCATGCGAAGAACTGTAGGGCAGCCTAGAACCATGTTTGGTAGCGATGAGGACACTACCAAACGAAAACATCCTATCATTGGAGAACTTTGGGACGCCATCAATAGTAAACTGGATAATTGTTATGCAATAACCGGTGCAGACGAAGGCATGGCCTGGAAAGATTATCCTGCTCCCAAACCAACAGATCCAAATTTATCACCTGGATGGAGAGTGTATGCTAATGGCACCGTACATGACATGATTACCCTACAGGGGTATGTGCATAGAGACAATTTTGATATTGCTGATGAAAACAGTGTGACCATGCTGTGGATCGCCAGTTTAGAATGGTATCCCAGCTGGGGAGGAGAACTGTTGTTGTACCCAGAAGATCCAAGCGGTGCAACTGGGGATCACCAACAGTTCAATCAAGGGTCCGGGCAACAACGAAGAAATTTCCAAATTGGCTGGCAAGATGAAGGTAAAATGATTTGCATGAGGCCAAACCGACTGATCATCTATGATGGACGAACACTGCACAGCACTCAGCCCAGCCGACACAGATACAATTCAGTCATGAACATGCGTGTGGCATTTAGAGCAAGAAAAGTAAAGTGATGCTGCCTTCTGTTGTGCATAGTAACGAGCCTTATATTGCACAGTATGACAATTGGTTGACAGATGCTGATATTGACACAATTTTTAGCAAACAGCTTGAATTTGTGCCAGGTCGAGTGCGTAAAGCAGATGGGTCGCTAGAAATTAATCCTATCAGAAAATGTCAAACACATAGAATTGAATACGGCAATGATCCATACTTTGATTCCTTAACACAGCGAGTGGCAGACTTTTTTAATGTGCCCAATCTCATGTGCGTTGAGCCGTTGCCCTTGATGAAATATGCGCCAGGCGATTACTTTGACTGGCACACTGATTTAACTAGTGGATTTGACACGCAGAGAACAGCCACAATGATCATGTATCTCAACGATGACTTTGAAGGTGGATTTACTTGTTTTCAGCACCTTGATTTAAGAATTCGGCCTAAACGTGGCAGCGCACTAGTGTATTATTACACGCCTGCAGAGCCACTAATACATCGCGGTGAAGCAGTAATATCTGGTACTAAATTTATCCTAAATGCGTTTGTGAGAAATGGGGAATTTACCCGGGCGGATCGGAAATCAGTCAGTTACTAAATAGTTATGTGGACAATCAAATAAAAAAACTACAAGAAAATCTGGCCCGAGACTTAGTTAGTTTGGAGGACACAGATTTGGTGTCAGAACCGCAGTTGGAAAAAATCACAGAAACATACGCACAAGTGTACGACATCATCTCCAAAGCAGTTGACAAACCCCGAGAATAAATATATACTGCGAGTTATTGCTGTATGAAGCCGATAAAAATGGATTCAAGACGTGGGTTCGACTCCCACCACCTCCACCTAAGTGTATCGGGTATATTTAGGTGGGGGTGACCAGGCTATCGATTGGGTCAGAAGTATTGAAGTGGACAGCACGGTAGGCGATGACCGTAAATCAAGCAAAATCCGTAAACGCAAACGACGAACAGTTCGCATTGGCAGCCTAAACACTGCCTAGGGTTTCGGTAGGTTTCCTCGTAACAGAATAACCTACCACATATTCTGACCAATCCCAAATGAAAAAATTACTGCTATCTATAATGGCTGCTGTATGTATTTCTACTGCGGCACAAACAATCGAAATGATTGTGACATTCACTCCTGGTGGTGCCAATGACACATTTGCTCGAGCCACTCAACAATACCTACGCGACCAAATTGGTACAAACAGTGTAATTGTGAACCGCCCGGGGGCCGAAGGTCGCATTGGAGTAAAATATGCTGCGCAAAAGCCTGCAGATGGCAATAGTCTATTGGTAATATCCACAGGAACATTTTTGTTTAGTCGTGTGTTGTATCGCAATCTTGACTACAATATTCATGACTTTGACACTGTAGTTCCTATTGTGACCACACCTATTGCTATCAGTGTGAGTGGTGCTAGTTCTATTGTGACATTTCAAGACTTTGTCACAGCCGCTCGATCAAGACCAGTAAACTGCGGAATTAGCAACACTGCCAGCATGTTCACTGCCAGATATCTTGTGAAACAATTGGGCCTGACCAATCTTGAAATTATTCCCTACAAAGGTGGCGGTGATGTAGTTGCTGCCTTGCAAGGCAACAATGTTGAATGCGCAATCGAGCCACAGTTTGTGTATCGTCAACCACACTTGGATAGAAGAATAAGAATCTTGGCCACTACTGATAGTGAAGTAGAACCTGGACTGGGTGCAGTAGCATTGATTAAAAATCACATCCCCGGTTTTGTGTTTCAAACTTGGTATGGCGTTGGCATACTGAAAAACACTCCTGACTCAGTCAAATCACCTATTGTTGATGCACTAAAATTAATTCATCGTGACGAACGTTTTAAAACTGCTATGAGCTCTGCTAATCTTCGAGTGCGTGAATATACTGTTCCGGGCAATCGTTTTCTCGATGCAGAATACCAACGATGGGATCGCATTCGCGAAGAATTAGGAATTGCTAAAACAGAATGATCCACGATCACAACATTGAAGACTTTGGGTGGTATGAAGTTGGCAATCGTCGATACCACAACAAGATTCATGCCTTGTATGATCACATTCAAAATCGGCTGCCTATACATTGGAATGTAAATGACGATGTATATGCACAGTATCAGTGGAATCAGGAACCCACACAGTCCCTAGAAGAATTATATGCTGCTCGTGCTAGAGATTTAAGAGAACGGTATGATTACCTTGTGTTGCATTTTAGTGGTGGATCTGATAGTTGCAACATACTAGAAACATTCATTCGTAATAGGATTGACCTAGACGAAATTATCACTCGAGGCAGTTACAGTCACAGCACAGGGAGCACAGGAGTAGTAGCTGCCACTGACATTTACAGCGAATGCCTAACACAGGCTGCACCATTGGCACAATGGGCAAAAGACACACACTTTCCTCACATGAAAGTTTCTGTGGTCGAAACTAGTTCTATCATCCTGGACTACTATCAACAAAATCATGCCTGGGCAGAGATGGGCGGAAACGGTCTTACACCGGGCATGTGCATCAAAAGCAATATAGATTTAATTGATCCTTATTGGCAAAAACTTGCTGACCGCGGACTCAAAGTAACACACATTTATGGTGTAGACAAACCAAAAATATATCGACACAAACAAAATTTTTACACAAGATGGCAAGATAGTTTGTTGGGAGAATTTAATAGTGCAAGAACTATCAACAGTGACCATCCACAGTACATAGAATGTTTTTATTGGGGCACTAGAGCAGTACCTTTGCAAATCAAACAGTTACATGTGTTGAAAAATCATATCAAACAACACAACCTAGCAGACTCAGTGTTTGATATCGCACAAGGCCGTGCCTACGAAAATTTTGTAGCGTCTGTGATCTACAATCGCACACTGCCACTCACTGTGGAACACTTGAAGGACAAAAGTGATTCCATCATTCAAGACAAAGATATTTGGTTTGCTAAAGATCAGCATTCAGATCCTTATCTATCATGGCAAAAAGGTGTTGAGTATATCAGTTCACAGCTGGGCGCTGAGTGGATGGGATCTCGCGGACTAAAAGGCGTATGGAGCAAGCCATATAATTTAGGTAACTGAGTACTCAAAATACAGCAAAAAATTGCCATTTTCTTTGACATTCTCAGTGTTTATGCTATATACTACTCTATGATCTACTCTTGATCATTTATTTTAACAAGGAAAAATTACTCATGAAGAAAGTTCTAGTTGCTCTGACCCTGGCAGTTGCCGGCGTCGCAAGCGCACAAGTTGGTATCTATGGTCGTGTTGGCACTTACTATGACAACACCAAAACCGGTACTTCTACCGTTCAAAGCATGGCAAATGACTTGAGTCACTTTGGCATTCGTGCCACTGAAGACTTGGGCGGCGGCCTGAAAGCTCGTGCCACATACGAGACCTACATCCAAGCCAACAGTCCCGACACTGGTACTGATACCAAGTTCGGCGATCGTCAAAGCACCGTGGGAATCGCTCACAGTCTTGGCAGTATCGATCTTGGCCGTAGTGTTCACACTCAGTTTTTGGCCATCAGCGACAATGATCCATTTGGCACATTGATTGGTAGCTCAGCTGCCGATGTGCACAACCTGCGTGGTCTGCGTTTCAGCAATGCCGCTTTCACTTCTGTGAACTTTGGCAATGTAGCTGCTAATTTTGATCGTAGCACTGGCGCCATTGGCACCGCCGCAGATCCTTATGCAGCTTCTGTGATTGCCGCGGTTGGCCCAGCAGTGCTGACTTATGCTCGTTATGAAGCAGGCGCAGAAACCAGTGATGTGCTGGCTGCTCGTGCCAAGTTTGGTGCCACCACTGTGTTTGGCATTGCCAGCGACAACAAAGGTGTTACTGCCAACACCAACCGTGGCCAATTAATTGGCGCATCACACAATCTTGGTGGTCCAGTCACACTCAAGGCCAGCTATGGCCGTGTTGAGAATGGCATCAAGAGCTACAACGTAGGCGCTGAGTATGCTTTCAGCAAACGCACCTATGCACAAGTCCTGTATCGCAATGTTGATGGAACCACAGCAGCCGGCGATATCAAACAGGTAGCAGGCGGTTTGGTTGTGCAGTTCTAAATCTGACTAGCACAAACACAAAAAGGCTCTTCGGAGCCTTTTTTCTTGAAACAAATATTTGTTGGATAAACCACCACTATAAATATTGGAATGGCTGACACAAAAAATTTTATAGTATTAGGTACTCCCAGAAGTGGCACAACTTTTTTTTGTAAAACTCTAGCCGAATGTTCTAACATATGGATTCCAAAATTTCCAAACTACGAACCATTCAATCCAATAAACATTGTTCCAGTTTCTAATGCATTACACGCATCTACATTTGATGTAGATGCTGTAATTGAAAAATTCCTTTACTTTAAACAAAAACAAAATTTTGAATATTTTGGATTCAAAACATTTCTTACCTATCACAGTGACATATCAGCATTGATCAACACACACAATTTTGATTTATTTGTAGTGCTGAGAAAAAACATATGGAAAGTTTTGTGTAGTCAATTGGTAGCAATGGATAACAAAGATTACCAAGGATCATCAAAACGTTTTACACCATTCTGTTATGATCACTCAAACAGAGAACAGCGTCGACTATTCAATATGTTTAATGCTTTGTGCAAAGATTATTGGTGGAGCGAAAATGTCGGCGGCAAGCATGCCAATTTGATTGATAAAATTTATCTTGAAGACTTAATTTTGCCCAATACTAGTTTTCAGAAAGTCAGCGGCTACTTCAATCAAAAACTAACGTTTTCTGCCGGCTACACCGAGGACTCAATTGATGCATACATTGAAAATTTTACTGACCTTAAAGAATATATTTTAAGTATGGTACACAAAGCCAAGTATCATTACCAGACTTTACCAGACTATTTGTTAACGGAACTAGAACTATGATCATGCAAAAAACTACTGTAACGCACAAAGATAGAAATGCAAAAACAGTAGACGAATTTAACTACAGAGACATGGATTCACAGCTGGCTGGCGCCAATGGCACTGGTGTTCGTTATCTAGCAGGCGATTTTATTAGACAAGGCAAAGCTCTCGAACGATTTGTGATGCTGAAAGATGATGGGTGTGTGTTGGAGATTTATATGCTATTCAAAAGCATCGAATATCTTAACGAATTTAATGCCCATCCAATAAGCATACGGGCAAAAAGTATTTTTGCAAAAAAAACTTGGTCTATAACTACTGAACAATATCCCGTAAACGATTTTTTAAATATAAGAACAATGCTGGATCAACTACCCAGTGTGGTCTGACGCACAGTTAGTTCTAAATACCCAATCCCAAAAAGGTGTGCCAATTCCATAGTTGCATGGATAGTTTGTGTGATGCAGTATGTGCCATTGTCCAGATGTATAAAATGGATACCAATTGAAATTTTTGTTGTGCTCTAACCATTCTTGAACAAATGCCGCATAGAAATAAAAACCAATGCCCAACCACCATTGTTGTGTTATCAAAACAAACAACGCAGTAGGAATAACTTCAGTCACCCAATAATCAACTGTGCTAGGCCAATCGTCATTGAATAAAAATATGTTTGACCAGTGCCAAGTAATTGTGTTTTCTCTTACAAATTTATGATGATGTCTGTGAAGATTGGATAGCCAGGCTACTCGATGACCAACACGATGTATCCAATAAACAACCAGTGTCCAGAGCAAAAACCAAAAAACATATTCAAGCAAAAGTGTGATCATCCTGGATACTTATCTAGCCAAAATGATTTACTTTTTTAAATTTATCATATATAATACACTTATGAAAACACAAGTTGTCATCTCCATGAATTATTCAGCCACCACACAAGAACGTGGGGAGGATACCTCTCTGGGTCTTTGTTTGTAAACAAAAGTATACATCAACAAAGACCCGCCAAGTAGGCGGGTTTTTTTATGGCACTAGACCAATAATTGGATTGGTGCTATACTAGAAACAAGTTAGAGAAACAGCGAAGTTTGTAAAGACCCTGCAACAAGGCGGGGCATTTACAAAACAAGTTGACCGGTAAAGCAAGAGATGCTATACTAGAAACAAGTTAGAGAATGCGGTTGCCGCAAAACGCAAGACACGCGAAAGCAAAAAGTTGAGCAAGCGGCATTAAATGGGCAGGTCCCAGCCAATCTAATAACGCAGTCGATCGAGACTAGTTAGTGAGTTCGTTAAAAATTTAATTTTGTATAGTGTCCCAG
>Ga0114978_10003268_pt1 | contig 13323 bp, 13 predicted proteins | sample S_140212_EF_Meta_FD_87027 | JGI IMG/M metagenome (GOLD analysis project Ga0114978, IMG submission 87027) | Freshwater microbial communities from Lake Simoncouche, Canada to study carbon cycling - S_140212_EF_MetaG | ecosystem: Environmental > Aquatic > Freshwater > Lake | place: Lake...
ACATGGAAACCTCCCGGTAGATTCACAACAACCAATAGATACAACAGGTACAAGGCAATATTAGCGATGAATGCCTTTTTAACCGAGCAAGACCACGCTTGCTCACTAGGAATTGACTGTGAAGATTGCAGCAAGTAACTATTTTCGCAGTGAACGGCTTTAATTCCCGCTCCATTTTTTCCCCGCGAGGGCAATGATCATTTCACCACTTCTGCGTATTAATGGTCTAGGTCCATACCTGGTGATTATGGTCAAAATTGTGTACTGCCAGCCAGGAACCGAAAGAGCCTTACCCTTTTGGGCATCTTCCCAACCCTTTTTTGCTACGGCATCAGATGTTAGCCACATGAAATTCGGAAGCCCATCTTTTCGCATTTGTGCACGTAATCGAAACTCTGTCCGCGTGAAACCGGGACAGAGAGCGGAGACATTTATATTAGTTCTCCGTAATTCAGAATTGAGAGATTCGCTTAAAACAGTCAGGTATGACTTTGAAGCGCTATATGTTCCACCCGCTATCCAGCCAGCTACTGAAGATACATTGATAATAGTTCCACTATTTCTCGCTCGCATAATAGGTAAAACTGCATGCATCAGACGCATGGGAGTTTGAACCATTACTTCAAGTAACTGCTTTTCGGCATCAATGTTACTTACTAAAAAACTCTTATTAATTCCAAAACCTGCATTATTAACTAAGACTTCTATTGGCTCTTGTAAATTCAGCAGACGCTTTTCAACTTTAGTGACACCATCGTTTGTTGCAAGATCAGCCTGAATCACTTCGCATCGTACATTGTGCGCTGTAGATAGATTTTTCGCACTCTCATCTAATCGATTTTTATCGCGAGCCACAAGGACCAGATTGAATCCTCTTTGGGCAAGTAGTTCTGCAAAACTTGCACCAATTCCGGCAGTTGAACCAGTAATAAGAGCAAATTTTGAAGTATTCAGAGTCTCCATAATTGATTAATGTAATCGCAATTCGGCAGGAGCACCAGGGGGTACAACAGGATGATGTGGTGCGATCGGAGCAATAGTTTTGTAGGCAGAGCCTTGAGATGGACGAAGATCAACATCACCACAGTTTGGCCACATAGACATTGCGCGTTCTGCTTGTGCAGTAATTGTTAGCGAAGGGTTAACGCCTAAGTTTGCTGTGATCGTTGAACCATCAACAACATGGAGTGTCGGATAATTCCACACCCGATGATAAGGATCGATTACTCCACGATCAGCGCTATCTCCGATGACACATCCACCAACGAAATGTGCCGTAAAGGGGGCGTCGATGAGATCTCCAATATGGCCGCCTGCTATCCCACCGTATTGAGATGCAATTTGTCGTGCCGTTGCGTTGGCTTCTGGGATCCACGTCGCATTCGGCTTAAGTGGATCATTTTCTGACGTTAAACGCCAACCAAACAAACCACGTTTACCGCGCACTTTGATTGCAGAGTCAACATTTTGCATAACTAGAGCTATGAAAGTTCTCTCAGACCAATGGCGGACATTTAGAACTTTTGGCAAGAGGGATGGCTTAGTGATAAATGTTCGCAACCATTGCTTCCGACGGATTTTGGAAGATTCACCATCAGTCATGAGAGTTTGCATGAGCCCCATGAAATTACTGCCCTTTCCGTAACGGACAGATTCAACGTGGGTACCTTCTGAGGGATAGAAAGAGGATGTTATTGCTGGACCTTTACTGAAATTAATCTTTGTAGTTGGCATTGTTGCTCCAACTAATGACTCGCTATTTGTTCGAGAAAGATCACCTAAACGAGATGAGATGTGAGGAAGTTTGCCGTCATCTTTCATACGGTGTAATAATTTTTGAGTGTTGAAAGTTCCTGCAGAAACAATTACTTGTGGTGCAGTAAAAGTTAATGTTGAGCGGCCCCATCCTCTTGTCCCTTTTGCTGAGACAATCCATTCTCCATTAGGGTTTTGCTTAATCTCAGTAACTGTTGTTAAGGGAAAGACCTGCGCGCCGGCTTTTTCTGCAAGTCCGAGATAATTTTTGGGAAGTGTGTTTTTAGCATTGTGGCGACAACCAGTCATACATCCGCCACATCCAACACAACCTTCACGATCTGGGCCAACACCACCAAAAAATGGATCAGTTACCTTCTCCCCAGGTTTATCTCCAAAATGGATTCCAAGAGGTGCGAGTGTAAAAGTGTGGCCAACCCCCATTGCTTCTGATGCATCTTTAAGAGCTTGATCACTGGGTGAAAAATATGGATATTTAGTTACGCCTAACATAGCGCGCGCTTGTACATAGCAAGGTTCTAATTCTTGTTTCCAGTTTGTAATTGCAGACCATTGTGGATCTTGAAAATATTCATCTCCAGGCTGATACAAAGTATTGGCATAAACAAGGGATCCACCACCAACCCCTGCTCCAGCCAGAATTAACACATCTGGAAGCACGTGAATTCTTTGAATACCTAAAAGCCCCAATTTTGGTACAAAAAGAAATTTATTTAGTCGCCAAGACGTTTTGGGAAAGTCTTTATCTTCAAAACGCTTGCCTGCCTCAAGAACTGCAACGCGATAACCCTTTTCAACAAGACGTAGGGCAGAGACTGAACCACCAAAACCAGAGCCAACGATGATGACGTCAAACTCATGCTTCATAGCTTTAAATCTCGATTCCGCTCGAGTCTTCTTCTCGAATTGTCCACGTTGTTCCGTAGGGCTCGAGTAGATCTAAGAAAGGTTTTGCATCAAACCATTCAGGCCCATTTACTCCCGACGGTTGCCAGATACCTTTATGAATAAGCTCCATTGCAATAACGGGATTTACAGCTGTCTGCCAAACAACTGCTTGATCGCCATATTCCTTCATAGACCAAGCGTTATCAATCACGTTGTACATATAACAAGCGTATGGCTTACCTTTTTTATTTAACCCTTTTACAAGAGTTCCCGCGCAAGTTTTCCCGCGCATACGCTCACCTAGTGTTGCCGGATCGGGGAGCGACGCCGTTAACAAATCTCTTGGTGAAACAGAAACTCCTTGCACGTCAACATGCTCTTTGCGATCCATGCCGAGCATATGAATTGTTTTAAGAGTCGTGATGAATTGCGCACCAAGACCGTATTTAAAGTTAACTTTCTTTGCATCGACTTTTTGAGGAATGAGAACAACTTCTTCGTGCTCCACATTCACGCACTCAACTGGCCCAATTCCTTCAGGAAAATCAAAAACTTCAATTTCGCTAAATGGTTCGGTTGTAAACCAGCCACGACCATCTTCCCAAACGAGTGGTGGGTTAAGGCACTCTTCGATTGTCGTCCAAATAGAGAAAGAAGGTGCAAAATTATGACCTTCAACCGTGAGATTTGATCCATCTAGAACGGTGATGGAATCTAAACGACTGAATAAATAATCTGAGGCATAACGTGCGAATACATCGCTCATGCCAGGCTCAATACCCATACCAACGAGCGCGTAAATTCCTCGTTCACTCCAGTTCCAATCACGGGCAAATTGTTCGTCCCCGAGCTTTACGCCAGTTTCGGTGTTCGGGTAGTGAGGATGTGGGCGAGATAGTGACATCGCCATATCTATGTAATTCGTGTTTTCGATTTCGCACGCCAAAAAAATCGGCATGACATAGCGAGGGTCAACCGCGTTGATGACCACATCTGGATTCGCTTTTCGAATTAACTCTCTAATGTCTTCAAGTTCAGCGGCATTAACTTGTGCTGCGGAAAAACGTGAATCTTTGACGCGGGTAACGGCTTCTTCAGCGCGAGACAAATTACGATCGGCAATAACCATTGATGAAATAAATGGCCTTCGAGATGCGATATTTGCGATTGCTCTGCCAACGCCGCCCGCGCCTATAACTAGCGCCTTCATTGTTGGCCTTCCATGAGGAAAATACTCCTGATCAGTTAGATTACCTATGCTAGCCATTTGTATGAGATAAGCCAATTTCGTGCGTAAAAATCGTTACTACTTTAGAAAAACAGTATGAGTATCCTTACCCTAATAAAAACAAATTTCGAGATGCACGTCCCCGTAGCTCAGTGGATAGAGCAACCGCCTCCTAAGCGGTAGGTCGCAGGTTCAACTCCCGCCGGGGACACACTAAAACTTTAATTAAAAATTATTGTTCTTTGCCCTACAAGAAAAATCCTATCTTCCGCATACAACTTGACCGCTTTAGCAAGAACTCGTCTTTCGATATCGCGACCTATTGCAATTAACTCTTCAGGAGTTGAAGCATGATTTACGTGAGCAACATCTTGTTGGATGATTGGTCCTTCATCAAGTTCGCTCGTGACAAAGTGCGCTGTCGCTCCAATAATTTTAACTCCACGTGCATGCGCTTGGTGATACGGCTTTGCACCTTTGAATCCAGGCAAGAATGAATGGTGAATGTTGATTATCTTGCCGGGCATAAAATCACAGAAGCCCTTGGAAAGAATTTGCATGTATCGAGCCAACACTACAAAGTCGATATTTAGCTCTGTGATGCGATTTTTTATTGCATCTTCAGTATTCAGAACCTCAAAAGCAGTTCCATGAGTTTCTACCAAAGAACGGAGATCCTCATGATTAGCGATTACGAGAGGTATCTCGATAGGGAGTTCTCCCAACTCGAGTAGATAAATAAGGTCTCGCAAGCAATGACTTTCCTTAGTTACAAGGACCAAAGCCTTCTTTTTTTGGTTCGCGCCTCGTAATTTAAGAGTTGGAGTAAACCTCGCCAATTCTTTTCCAAGTATTTCCTCTGATTCTTCCAAATTAAGATTTGTTTCAAATCGAGTTCTCATGACAAAAATATTGGTTGCAGGATCAGTAAATTGTTGGTTCTCAATTATGTTTCCCTTGCAGGCTAAAATAGCTGAAGTCATGGCATGCACGATTCCAGGTTGATCTTTGCACTGCAGGGTTACTATCAAATCCATGGTGAAAGAGTAACGGCTATTAGTGAGTAAGAGTAAATCGGCGAAGTAATTTAGGTGCCCACCAATTGCGTTCCCCAAATAAGCGCATAAGAGCCGGAACTAAGAGTGCTCGAATCAAGGTTGCATCTAGCAACACTGCAAAGGCAACTCCAAAGCCAAGTAATTTAATAGATGTTACTCCACTGGTAATAAATACGGCGAACACAACTGCAAGAAGTAAAGCAGCAGCTGTAATAATTCGAGCCGATCTTTGGAGACCGATAGCGACAGATTCGGTATTAGATTTTCCGGAAACATGTTCTTCTCTAATTCTAGAGAGTAGAAATATTTCATAGTCCATTGATAAACCAAAAACGACGACTGCCACAAGGATTGTTGAACCAGTGTCGATTGTTCCCGTCTGTGTGAAATCGCCAACTAACCACTTCAAATGCCCGTCTATGAAAATCCAACTCAATACTCCCAAAGTAGCGACTAGTGAAAGTGCGTTCAGTACAACTGCTTTAATCGGCAGAATAATTGAGCCAGTAAAAATAAAAATGAGAATGAAAACACTAAGGGCTATCCAACCCAGAGCCCAAGGGAGAGCATGAGCAATTCCATCTTGTGAGTCAGTAAAATCAGCTGCCGGGCCTCCGATAAGAGTTCCTTCTGGAGTTTCTAGGGCTCGAATCTCATGAATCATTTTTTCTGCTTCTATAGTCCGTGACGGCATTGATTGAATTGCCGTAATACGCATAACGGAACCGGCGCTTTGCTCTTGGCTTACTCGCAAAACTCCTGGGATCTTTTTTAATTTATCAGCAAAGTCAGTGACTGCGGTCATGTCATTTGCCCCATTAGGAATGATGATTTCAATAGGACTTCCTTCTTGACCTGGAAATCGATCTGCAATTAACTGTGAAGAAATTGCCGCTTTGTCTGATGAAGGCAAAACGCGGGAATCAATCTGTGCAAAAGCTATGCTTTTAATTGGCGCAGCAAAAATTGAAATAATGATCAGGGATACCAAAACAATAGGAATTGGTCTACGCATAACAAATCGCGCAGTAGAAGCCCATCGGCCATCTTCTTTAGGCGTTATGGCACCTTTGCGAATAATTCCTTTATCAATTTTACCTCCTAATATTGCAAGAATTGCAGGCAGTGGAATGAGCGCACCAGTGACCGCAAGGGCTACAACGGAAATTCCTGCATAGCCAAATGATTTGAGAAAAGATAATGGAAACAAGATGAGCGCTAATAAGGTAACAAATACTGTTAGCCCGGAATAAAAAACCGTCTTGCCAGCTGTGTTAATTGTGGTTATTACGCTTTCATCAACACTTTTTCCCGCATGAAGCTCTTCCCTAAATCGATTGACAATGAGCAATGCGTAATCAATACCAAGCCCTAGGCCTAAACCTGTTATGAGATTGAGGGCAAAAACGCTTACTGACGTAAATAGAGTGAAGAGGTAAATACAGAAGAAAGCTCCGAGTATTGAACTCACACCTACAACAAGGGGCATTGCAGAAGCGACGAGTGCGCCAAAAACAAATAACAAGAGGATAAAAACTAAAGGAATCGAGATTGCTTCAGCTAATGCCAGATCCTTTGAGATCTTGTGGTTGATTGCATGTGTAATTACACCACCACCAGAGGCATAAACTTTCAAATTTTGGAAAGTACCGTCGTACTTTGCCTGGATCCGACTGCCGATTTCACTAATTGCACCAAAATCCGACGTATCTGCATAAATGAAAAGGAAACCTGCATTGCCATCGGCAGATTTTAAATTTGGCGCGCTACCGGCAGACCAGTATGAAAGTGTTTGTGAAACCCCAGGTTCCTTCTTAATTAAACTTTCTAATGAAGTTGCAGAGGCAATCACTTGAGGGTCATTGATATCTCGACCCGCATCAAGTACGAGGACAACCCCAGGATCCTTTATATGAAAAGTATCAGTGAGGTAAATAGCTGCTTTGGCTGAATCGCTCTTTGGGTCAGAATAACCACCGCTTTCCAATTTTGAAAAAGAAAGAGAGCCAATTCCGCCAGCCACCAACACAACGAGAATAAATGTGAAGAGTGTGAGTTTTCGTTTACGCACGACAAGAAGTGCCAATGAATTAAACAATCACCGCTCCTTAAGCATTCGATATTCTGGTACTAAGCAATACAATTCTACTATGAGTGAATTAACACCGAAATCGAACTCTGACGAGCGTGATCCCGCACAAGACCTAGAAGACGAAAAACAAAGAGAAGCTCAACTTCAAGAAGATAAACCCCCTCATCACGATTAAAAATGACACTAGAAGTTTTTAATCCTTTTTTAGCGCGGAAGTATTTCCACTTTCAGGGCTAGCTTTTACTGAAGAACTTTCTTTAGGCGCAGTTGATTCTTTGGCTGGGGTAGAATCTTTAGAAGCGCTTGGGGCAATAGTGGCACTTGAGGAACTTTTGGAATCAGTCTTATAAAACCCTGAACCTTTAAAGACAACACCAACTGCTGAATAAACTTTTCTTATTTCTCCATCACAAATTGGGCATTGAGTGAGTGAGGCCTCTGAAAAATCTTGAAATGCCTCAAATTCGTGGCTACACGCATTGCACGCGTATTGATACGTGGGCATTGCACATCCTTATCTCCGGCAATTACTGGCTCTGCAAAAGTTTTTCTCAAAGTACAGTAGAAGTAAGTGTAAAGAAGTGAGACGATTGAGGCGAATCGAGCGGGGTGAAGGAGGCATTCAGTGCGCAAGACCATTATTTCTTCAGCAATATTGCTCCTGACCTTATTTAGTTCATCCGCAGCTCTAGCAAATTCATTAGTGAGTACATCTCCAATCAGCGGATCGACCGTAACAACATCGCCTAGCGCGGTCACAATTACCACCCAAGTTGTCTTGAGCGAGATGGGCAATAGCGTTGTAGTAACAGATAAGAAGGGCCAGCGAGTTGATGACGGTTCATTAATTGTCGACGGCATGGGTGTTTTGATTGGATTGCAATCTCTTGTTGATAGTGGTGTTTACACAGTTACTTATAGTTTGTTATCCGACACAGATTCCCCTTTGGAGGGATCATTTACTTTCAATTACTCCGCGCCAAATGTAATTTCGGTTCAGTCTCCTGTACCTACTGCATCAAAAGTGTCAGTACCTGAAACTGGCAGCAGTAATTCTGCGACATCGATTTTCGTCATAGTGATGCTTTTTCTAGCATTTGTTGTTCTCGTCTCGCTTTCCCTTTATGCTCGGAAAATTTTTAGTCGCAAATGATGCACCTTGCAGCAGCGCTTCCTTCTGCTGGCCCAGCAGTGAATGCTCTTGTAACAATTAGTAAATTTGTTGGCATCACAGCAAGTATCGCTGTAGTTGGCTCCCTACTTGCTAGTGGATTTCTTTTAGAAAATAAAGCAGGTCTTTTAACCCAGAATTCATTGCGGCTTCGTACAGTAACTTTTTGGTCTGCAATTATCTGGATAGTGGCTTCTATCGGAAACATTATCTTCACACTCGCAAACATTTTGGGTCAATCTATTTCTGCAGTATTTGAAATGAACACGTTACAGTCATTTTTAACCCAAATTACTCTCGGCCAATATATGTTTTTTCAAACGCTCGCATCTGTTTTTGTCGCAATTTTCGCAATGAGGATTAAAAAAATTGGCGGATCAATGTGGTTGTTAGCGCTGACCTTGCTAGGAATTATCGCTCCAATTTTTCAATCTCATTCAGCGTCAAGCGGGTCACACGCACTGGCTATCGGTTCACTAATCATTCACGTAATAGCCATATCAATGTGGGTTGGCGGCGTATTTTCTTTGGCGTTGCTAGATCCTGCAGATAGAGCAACGGCAACACCACGTTTTAGTCAGTTAGCACTATGGGCAGCAATTGGGGTTGTTGCCAGCGGATCAGCTAATGCTTGGGCTCGTCTAAATTTTGCCGAAGCATGGCATAGTACTTATGCGCTGGTTGTAATTGGAAAGATAGTTTTAACAATTGCGCTCGTCTTAATTGGGTATCTACACCGAAAGAATATTTCTTTTAAAAATAAAGCCACTGTAAATTGGCCTGATTTTGCAAAATTAATTGTCATTGAGCTCGGAATCATGATCACGGCACTGGCTTTAGGTGCTTGGTTATCTTCAAATAGACCTCCAAGCCCCGGGGCAAATCCAAAATTTAGCCCAGCAATAACTGTTGCCGGACTTTCAATGCCAGATTCTCCAAGCTTGAAGAATGTCTTCTTTTTATACAATCCTGATGCTTTGTTTCTTGGGTTCTTAATACTTGCTGTGGCTCTTTATATTCTTGGCGTAACAAAACTTACGCGCAGGGGAGATAAGTGGCCTGTTGGTAGAACCGTTTCATTTGCACTAGGTATTTTTGCAATTGATCTGGCCACCAGTGGTGGAATCGGAATCTATGCCCATTTTTCATTCTCGTATCACATGATTGCGCACATGATTTTGGGAATGATTGCACCCATTGGTCTCGTGCTAGGCGCACCTATTACTTTGGCTCTTCGAACTCTTCCTCAAGGACGCACACAGGAAGAACGAGGAATCAGAAATCAAGTGGTCATGATGTTGCATTCACGATGGTCAAAAATAGTTGTAAATCCAGTAGTGGCGCTTGCTATTTTTGATGGATCTCTTTTTATCCTCTATTTCACATCACTATTCGGTGGAATGATGCAAAGCCATACTGGACATTTCGCTATGAACCTTCATTTTATTTTAGCCGGGTTTCTTTTCTTTCATGTGATCATTGGAGTAGACCCAAATCCAAATCGAGCACCGTATTTAGTTCGAATAATGATCCTTTTTGGAGCTATGAGCATTCATGCATTTTTCTCGATTGCTCTTATGTCTGCGACAACTTTGCTTGACGGTGGATATTTTGCGCAACTACATACTCCGTGGGTTGCCAATCTATTAGCAGATCAAAGAATGGGTGGAGGAATTGGTTGGGCGATGGGGGAGATTCCAATTCTTTTGGCGCTAGTAGCGACATTTATTCAATGGAGTCGAGATGATACGAAAGAAACGAAGCGCATTGATCGCAATACAGAGCGCATGGCCGCAATGGGGCAACCTGATGATTTGGCAAAATACAACACATACTTATCTGATTTGGCAGAGCGGGACAGGCGTAATAATTAAATTTTAAACTGATTTAGAACACTCTTACATTATTTGGTGTCGCTACTGCATCAACAGAAATATCATGAGGCTCTACTGGTAGTTGGTCATCGCCGACTTCGCCTTCGTGCACCAACGCAACTTTCCATGCATTGAACAAAGGAAGGCTCTTGTCATAGTAGCCACCGCCTTGACCTAACCGAAAACCATCTTTATCGATATAAAGCGCCGGAAGAATCACAACATCAACGATGGATAAATCTTTTTCTGATTCACCAATTGGCTCGAGAAGGTTTCCTCTTTGTTGCAAGTCTTCAAAATCTCCACTCCAAGGCACCCAATCTAAAGAATTATGAGAAATTCTTGGGAGTAGGACGATCTTGTTTTTTTCCAAAAGTTCGGCATTCAGTGAAGAAGTTGATGGCTCAAGTCCATACGAGATATAACTGGCGATTACTTTTGCCTCGCGGATTTGTGGGATGGAAAGCAGATGGAGAAATGGATCCTTTGTGAATCGCTGTGGACGAAGTTGGCGTAGTTGTTCACGCAACTTCGCTTTTTCGTCAGCCTCGGCCATTTAAATCCCCTACAACTCTGCTCTTAACAAGTATGGTGTGATTATGTCAGAACAGATTCGTGTCGATGAATTCCTAAGTTCATTACTTTCCATGTGCGCCCCACTGGAGGCGTTCGAACTTCCACTTTTAGATGCACACGGGGCAACTCTGGCTGAAGATATTTATGCTGGAGAGCGCTTGGTAATGCGCAAAGGCACACGTATTCGCTCAACTCATATTGGTTTAGCAGCTTCCATCGGTCGCGGGCATCTGCCAACTCTTCCTCATCCACGAGTTGTCATACTTTCTGCTGGGCCGGATTTAGTTGAGCCCGGAGAAAACTTGGCTGGCTCAGAAGAATATGAAACAAATTCTTGGTTGCTCACGACTGCAGTTCGCGAAGCTGGGGCGATTGGTTATCGCGTCCATTCCATTCCAGATAACGAAGAAGAATTAAAATCTCTTATAGAGGACCAGTTGGTGCGCGCAGATCTTATAGTCGTCAGTGGTGAACGTGGTGATGATTCTTTTGACCTGATAACTCGGACCCTCAGTACTCTTGGCGAAATTACAACTGTAGATATGGCAATCGAACATAGTGGACGCCATAACTTCGGAAAAATTGGCCCTGACGGGACACCGGTAGTTACATTGCCTGGGGATCCGATATCTGCGTACATTTCATTTGAATTATTTGTTCGGCCAATGATTCGGACGATGTTGGGGTCTGAAAATATTCATCGACCAAGCGTGAAAGCAAAACTAGAGAAACCGATTGCCTCAAATCTAGGTGTGCGCTCCTATCTTCGTGCATTTCTTTCTGAAGATGGAAAATCTGTCCGCGCGATCCCAGATCAAGAAGAAATGTCCACACTTGCTGATTCCAATGCCCTCATTGCCGTTCCTGAAGATGCGACAAAACTTTCAGCCGGGGATCAGGTGGCGGTTGTCGTATTACGACGTAGATATTTTTAATGCTATGGAAAAATTCTCAACCCACCATTGGCCAGTTGTGATCACGTTTGGCTCACTCGAGCTTCGCCCGTTACGGCTGAGAGATCGACGGCAATGGAACCGGGTGCGAAATACAAATTTGCAATGGCTTAAACCTTGGGAAGCGACTCTGCCCCGGATTCCTGGAGAAGATCACGGAATAAATCTTCCAAGCTATTTTCACATGATGAGCACCTACAACAGAGAAGGACGCGCTCAGCGCTCTATTTCACTAGCAATATGGTTTGAAGGTCGCCTTGTGGGCCAAATATCGATGGGTGGAATTATTTTTGGTGCCTTAAGAGGAGCACACATTGGATATTGGATTGATCAGGCTTATTCCAATCGGGGCCTAACAACACAGGCAGTTGACCTACTGACAGAGTATGGATTTTCATCACTGTTACTCCATCGAATCGAAATCAATCTGCGGCCAGAGAATGCAGCCTCGCGTAAAGTTGCAGAAAAAGCTGGCTATCGCTTAGAAGGCGAACGACCTCGCTATCTTCATATCGACGGTCAATGGCGAGATCATCTATGTTTTGTTCGCGAAAATCCAAGAATTTCATAAATACGTATTCAAGAAATCTTCCTTGATAGTGCGCGTAAATCCACGATAGTCATCTAGTTCCCCTCTATCTTTATGCATCATGGCTTCAGGACTCATCTATCTGGCGATTGTTGGAATGTGGATTGCCTATTTCGTACCTCGATGGGTACATAGCCATGATGAATTTTCAGGAAAATCAGTGGAAAGATATAAAAGCGCTCTCCGTATTGTTGCAAGTGGATCAGGTTCAGAAGTTTCTTCCAGCAGTGCCTTAAATACGGATCTAGATCATGAATCTAAAGTGGCGCAAGTTCTTATGCGTCGTCGAATTGTTTTCGCCCTACTATCGATAACTCTCGTGGTGACAATTATGCAAGTAATTTTAAATTCATTGCCTTACACATATTTCTTACTACCGTTAACCGGGTTAATCATTTATGTCGCACACATCAGGCGGCAAAGTGCGGCAACGAGAATTCAGCGCCGAAGAGTTATGCAATTGCACCGAACTACAGCTGGTGTTTCAAATACTAATTTATCGCAAGTTGTCACCCCAAAAGTTTCTCAGGAGCACTGGGTTCCGTTGTCAGAAAGAGAACTCACAGGAGTTGTTTTGTTGCCAAAAGGAACGGCACAAGATAGAAATGTTTGGCAGCCAAATTCTGTTCCTGTACCAACATATGTCAACGCCCCAAAGGCATTTGTGCCGAAGAGGACTATAGATTTAACAATTCCTGGCGCATGGTCTGATGAGCAAGAGCGCTTAGCTAACGAAGCGTTATCCGCTGCCGCACCATCGCGAGATGAAGTCTTTGATCAGCAATTAGCTGATGAGGCTGTAGATCGACTAAAACAAAATCGCGCTGCAAACGAATAGTTGCTGCGCTAAATCCAAGAAGGCCACCACATTCGGTCGTGCCATTGATCGTATGGAATGACCGTACCGTTAAATATGGGTAGGAAATAGAGGAAATTTATAGCCAATACAGCTACAAAGAGAATTACTGCAATTTTTCTATTACGACTCCAAGGCCGAATTCCTAAATACTTATTGACGCAATATGTGAGCGCCAGAATGAGGAAGGGCTCAAAAACGATTGCGTAGAAGCTAAAAACTGTTCTCTTTTGAAAAAGAAACCATGGTAAGTACCCTGCAA
>Ga0114978_10003272_pt1 | contig 13319 bp, 25 predicted proteins | sample S_140212_EF_Meta_FD_87027 | JGI IMG/M metagenome (GOLD analysis project Ga0114978, IMG submission 87027) | Freshwater microbial communities from Lake Simoncouche, Canada to study carbon cycling - S_140212_EF_MetaG | ecosystem: Environmental > Aquatic > Freshwater > Lake | place: Lake...
CATACAAAGCAAGAGGAATTTACTAAGCAAGTTTTAAGTGCAGTTAAACTTCCATTTAAGGATGGGGGTTGGTATCTCGGAAGGAAAGTCAGCAACAGCACAATTTGCGCAGCAGTTGGAATGGCAATGGTGTCGCACTTCGCGACTCGCCCAGAATCCGAGGGTGATATCTATATTGGTTAATCTCAAATAGTGATATACTTGCTCACTATATGGGAATCAAAGAATTCTTTTTAGGCAATCCAACACCAATCGCTAATAGCGTGGATGTTGCAGCTTCTATGGGCTTAGCACCATACGAACCATTTAATCCTTATGCTGGACTGCAAAATTACAATGCAGTTGCATATAGATCTGATGCGATGCAAGTTCCATCTGTCGCTCGCGCAAGAAATATCATCTGTTCAACAGTTGCATCTCTTCCGCTTGAGCAATACAACAAACTATCCGGCGCTCACATAGATCCAAACCGCGTTATTAACCAACCCGATCCAAGAGTGCCGGGTTCTGTTATTTACGCATGGCTCGCCGAGGATTTATGGCTGCATGGTTTTGCTTATGGACAAATTTTGGAATACTACGCTGATGGGCGAATCTCTTCATGGACTCGCATTGCATTTAATCGCGTAACTCCAGAATATAACTCAACAATGACTGAAATTGTTTCCTATCTTGTTGATGGAAAGCAAGTTCCAATTCAAGGCATTGGTTCACTAATTGTTTTTTACGGACTTGATGAAGGTTTCCTTAATCGCGCAGGAAAGACTGTACGCGCAGCAATCGCATTAGAAGCTGCTGCTGAAATGTATGCTAAAGAGCCAGTTCCTACAATGGTTCTCAAATCTACTGGCACAAATCTTTCAGCGGAAAGAATTAAAGCACTTTTAACTGGTTGGAATACTGCCAGAAATACTCGTTCAACGGCATTCTTAAATGCTGATGTTGAATTAACCGCGCTAGGTTTTGATCCAGCTAAATTACAATTAAATGAAGCCCGTCAATATGTTGCACTTGAAATTGCTCGTCAATGCGGAATCCCTGCCTATTTTTTGAGCGCAGAACAAACTTCAATGACCTATTCAAATGCTATTTCAGAGCGCAAATCTCTTATTGACTTTTCATTAAAGCCATTATTAGTAGCTATTGAACAGCGTTTATCTATGCCGGATTTTGTGCCACAAGCATCTGAAATTCGTTTTTCAATCGATGATTTCCTTCGTGGAGATCCATTACAACGCGCACAGGTTTATCAGATTCTCAATTCAATCGGTGCAATGTCTGTTGCACAAATTCAAGAGGAAGAGGACTTAATCGACAATGGAAATTAACTTTTCAATGGATATAGTTGCCGCTGATACCAATGCCAGAACCCTATCCGGGCGCATTGTTACATGGGGAGAGCAAGGCAACACTAGTGCGGGAGCCACAGTATTCGCTCAAGACTCAATCACATTCAGCAAGACCACAAAATTATTGTTAGAGCATGACAGAACCCGACCTATCGGAAAACTTATTGCTCATGAAGTTACAGCAACAGGAATCGATGCGACTTTCAAAGTTGCTAATACTATGGCGGGAGAAGATGCACTTGTCGAAGCGGCAGATGGTTTGCGGGATGGTTTTTCTGTCGGCGTTGCTGTGGATGCTTGGAAAAATCAAGATGGAGTCATGGTCATAACAGCATCTAAGGTACGCGAAGTTTCACTTGTAACAGATCCAGCAATTTCATCAGCTAGGGTCGATAAAGTTTCCGCTTCTGAAAACGAAGTGGAGCAAAAAGAGGAAGTTCAATCCGAACTCCCAGAATCCAAAGGAGATGACCTAGTGTCAGATACCGCTAAAGAGGCAGCACCAACCGAAGCGGTTGAAGCTGCAAAGTCAGAAGTTACTGTGAGCGCAGCAGCTCCAGTAGCATACGCAACACCACGCTCTCCAATCGTTTCAGCCGGATCATACCTTGAGCACACAATCAAGGCTGCTATGGGCAACGATGAATCTCGTACTTATGTAAAGTTCGCAGATGACACTTCAACAAACACAGGCTTAACACTTCCACCACACATGGCGGAATTTATTACTACTTCAATCGATGGTCGCCCAGCGGTTGATGCAGTTTCAAAGGGTGCTCTTCCATCAACAGGAATGTCATTCACAATTCCTAAGCTAACAACAGCTCCAACAGTTGATGGCGATTCAACAGAAACAGAAGCTCTTGGTGGAACTTCAATGGCATCTGGTTATGTAACAGTTGATGTCAAAAAAGCAGCCGGAATGCAGACAGTATCTTGGGAGCTCCTAGATCGCAGCGGGCCGAGCTTTTATGATGCTTTAATTTCTGAATTAAATTATGCTTATGCTAAGGCAACAAACAATGCCCTAACTGCTCGCCTAATTGCAGACGGAACACAAGGATCAACACAAGCTGCAACAATCGCTGGTCTAAAGGCATTCATTGGTAAAGAAACTCCAGCAGCTTACAAGGCAGCAGGAAAGTTTGCTAAGAACCTTATTGCTAACACAGCATGGTGGGAAACCATCATTACAGCCGAAGATTCGACAAACAGACCTCTATTTATTGCTGCACAACCAAACAACGCTCCAGGAGCCGTTGCAGTTAATTCATTGACTGGCACAGTAATGGGTCAAAACCTATTTGTTGATCCACACGCAGCAATCACAACACTTATTGATGATTCAGCATTCTTGGTTGTTCCAGAAGCTGTTACATTCTACGAAGCACCAAAGACAACACTTCAAGTCCAAGCACTAGCTAACGGACAACTACAAGTAGCAGTTTATGGCTACTACGGCATTGCAACTAAGGTCGGCGCAGGAATTCGTCGCTTCAACCTTACATAAGCCAAACCCCTAATAGTGTGGGGTTATCTGCTCCCGGATAGCCCTACACCCCAACTTGAGAGGATGAAATGCCAACAATTATTACTGCAAGCGAATTGCGTTCTGTGCTTGGCGTTTCATCATCTTTATACAGTGACGCAGTTTTAAGCGACATAATAGATAGCGCGGAAACAGTCATCCTTCCGCTTTTAGTTAAGTATTCAACAGGTATAAATGCTCATCAAAGAATTTCAAATGTTGCCACAATTTATACAACTGGATTACACAATTTTGTTATTGGTTCAAGCGTAGAGGTTTTAACTCCGCATTCAGGGTTTAACGGAACAAAAATAGTAACTGATGTTCCTTCACAATATTCTTTTAGTTATGCAAGTACAGGCAGCGATGTTACTAAAAATGCAATTATTCCATCCGGATCAGCAACAATAACTGGTGCTGCTACTTATGTCGGAAACTCAGCAGTCGAATCAGCAGTAACCATAGTTTCAGTAGAAATATTTCAATCACGCACAGCTCCGGGCGGTCAAATCGAGGGCGTAGATTTCAGTCCATCACCATTTAGAATGGGTAGATCCCTATTCAACAGATGCGTAGGTCTGCTCGGTTCATATATTGACACCGATTCAATGGTGCAGTAATGACCGCATCAACAATTCTTTCAGCCGTTAGGCAACCACTCGCAACTGCTCTTGCTGGTGTTTCAGCAAATGTTTTTTCTTATGTTCCAGAGTCAGTCCCAGTTCCAGCAGTAGTAGTAGTTCCAGATTCTCCGTATCTTGAATTCGACACTATTGGAGTTATCTCATCAACGGCTTTTAGCTGCAAAGTTAATTTTACAATCTCATGCTGCGTGGCTTATTCAAGCAATCCGGCATCGCTCGACAATATCGAGCAACTAATCATAAGTGTTGTCGCTGCAATCCCGGCTGGTTATGAAATCAACGAGGTTCAACGCCCAACAGTAACCCAAGTAGGCGCTAGCAATTTGCTGGTCGCGGATATAAGCGTGAGCACACACTACACGCAGACAAACTAAGGAGAAACCCAAATGGCAACAACAGTCATTACAGGTCGCGATCTAACCTTGACCATAGACTCAAAGTCTTATGATCCACAAGTTACCAGCGCTACCCTAAAGACAAACCTAGAGCGCAATGCCTACGAAACAATCGATGGCAAGGTATTTTTCGCACTAGATACAACAGCAGAACTTTCATTGACCATGCTTGCTGACTGGGGCGCTAATTCGCCTTCATCACTATGCGAGGCAATGTGGACAGCAGCTTCAACTGCTCCAAACACTTCTCTGACTTATACTTTCACAGCAGCAACTGGCGCAGTATTTACCGGATCACTTTATCCATCATTTCCAGATGCAGGTGGAACTGGTAAGGATGCTCAGACAGTATCTTTCACACTTCAAGGCACAGCGAAGCCAACACTAACAATCAGCTAATAAACGAAACGGGAGCAAAATGAAGAAGTCAATATCGGTGGAGTTTAATACGGGGGAAACCTGCACATTCGTAGCGTATCCCCCAGATTTTGCAAAATGGGAAATGACAACAAAAAAGTCCATTTCAGAGTTCGCTGGAATGTGGGACATATTGTTCGTTGCTCATAGTGCATATAAACGAGAAGCTGGTGGGAAACCAACAAAATCTCTTGATATTTGGATGGAAAGCATTGTGAATATCGAGGTTGGAGATGATCTCCCAAAAGTCATAGCCGAGGAAGTATCAGCCGACTCCTAGTCGAGTTAGCCATCGCAACCAAGATCCCAATGGATTATTGGAGAACAGCGGAAGATATTTTGACGGCAATCGAAATACTAGAGGAGCAGAATGAATCAGCAAGAGGTTGATGCCTATAACCGGGCTGAAATCCGTTCTGTTATCAAAGCATTCAAGGCAATGGATGACACCGCTATTGCCAAGGCAAAAGAAGTATCTGGCGCATTAGCGGATTACGCTCTTGGAAAGATTCAAGAAGCTGCCGGAACTCGCACAATCGCAACAAAGGTTGCCACTCGCGTTGCCAATAATGCCAAAGTTTCAAAGACTTCAAAGGTTGGTGAAATTAGCATTGGTTTTGCTTCTCAAAAGTTTTCCGGTGGTGGAACTACCAAATCCTTATGGGGTGGAATGGAATTCGGATCTAATCGATTCAAACAATTCCCAAATAGAACTCCATCACTAGGTAGAGGCAATAAAGGTTATTTCATATTTCCATCATTAAAGGCTGCCCAGCCTCATATAATTTCAGAATGGCAAAATGCATTCTCAACCATCCTAAAGGAGTTCAACAATGGCATCTGATTCAAGAACGCTAAAGTTAGCCATCCTTGGTGAAGTTAAGGATCTATCGGCCAGCCTTAATAAAGGTGCCGATGAAGTTTCCACCTTCGGCGATAAGATTACAAAATTTGGAAAGATGGCAGGACTGGCATTTGCCGCTGCTGGCGCTGCTGCAGTTGCCTATGCGGGCAAATTAGCCGTTGATGGGGTCAAAGCGGCGATAGAAGATGAAGCTGCACAATTACGCCTAGCCACAAGCCTAAAGAATGTTACAGGGGCTACTGATGCCCAAATAGCCTCAACTGAGGCTTATATCCTCAAGACTGAACTTGCCTATGGCGTAACCGATAATGAATTACGCCCATCCTTAGATCGCTTAGTTCGTTCAACAAAAGATGTTGAAGAAGCTCAGAAACTCCAAACTCTTGCCTTAGACATTGCTGCCGGAACAGGCAAATCACTCGAAACTGTAACCAATGCTCTTGCTAAAGCCCATGATGGCAGCACTACTGCGCTGGGCAAATTAGGAACTGGAATTGATAAAGCAACTCTCAAGACAATGACTTTTGATGAAGTTACTCAGTCATTAAGTAGAACTTTTGAGAATCAAGCAACAAAACAAGCTGAAACTTTCCAAGGAAAAATGGATCGTTTAAGTGTTGCATTCCAAGAGGGTAAGGAAACCATCGGTGGATTTATTCTCGATGCCATTACCCCAATGATTAACACAATCGTCAAAGATGTAGTTCCAGCCGTTCAATCGTTTATTGAAGGAATTGGCGGCAAAGAAGGCATTTCCGCTGCCATTAAGAATTTTATTGATATTGTTAAAAGCATTGCAATTCCTATTTTTGAAGGCTTAAGATACGCATTCGATAAAATTAAAGATGCGGTTTCAGATAACAAGGATTCATTTGAAGCCCTATTTAAGTTCATGAAGGAATATGTTGCACCATTCTTCGGCGGAGCCATGAAGTTAGCAATCGAAGCATTAGGAACTGCTCTTGGTATTATCTTAGGAATTGTTGGTAAAGTTATCTCTGCATTCCAGACTTTGATCTCTTTAGGTTCATCGGTTGCCAGATTTGTTGGTGGAGCATTTGGTGGGGGCAAAGCATCAGGTGGGGCAGTAACCGCTGGAACAACTTATTTGGTTGGAGAACAAGGCCCAGAATTATTCACAGCCGGATCTAATGGCTCAATCATCCCTAACAACAAAATTTCATCCGGTGGCGGCAACACAGTAAATATCACAGTCAATGGCGCTGTTGATCCAATTTCTACTGCTCGCCAAATTGCTAACCTTCTAAATAAGGAAGCAACTCTCAGCGGCTCATTCAACCGCATTGGCGCTTCATTACTTGTGGGGGCTTAATGGGTTGGACACCACAACCGACTATCACCATCAATGGAACTGACCGAAAGTCAATCACGCTCCATGATGTTCAGATAAGTTATGGCAGAACAAGTGTCTGGGAACAGGCTCGCGCTTCCTATGCCAGAATCTCAATCTTAAACAATACGAATACCGACTATGGATTCGATATGAACCAAACTGTTGCAATCAAGGTCAAGAATAGTGCTGGCAGCGATGTAACAGTTTTCACAGGCAAAATTACTTCGACTTCAAATGCCATTGCTGGTTCTGGAGTCATAGCAACTTCGGCGATTCAGACAATTACAGCTGTGGGAACTTTTGCCCAAATGTCTAGAAAACTCATTGGTGGCTCTGCCTATCCGAAAGAGTTCGATACTGACCGAATGACTAGAATCTTTACTGAGGCTGGCGTAACCATTGACACAGTAGATACGCCTTCAATCTATGAGTTCCAAATTCGAGATGGCAATACCAAAGATGCTTACACAATAGCCGCCGATTACGCTCAACAAGCTGATGGCTATATCTATGAAACAGCCACAGGTTCAGTCGGTTTTGCCAATGAATCACGCCGTTTTATAGATCAACGCGATAATGGTTATTTGACCATTCCCAATAATTATATTCTCTGGAACTCAGTATCTAGCGAAAAAACCCTTGCGGATATCATGAACTCAATTTCTCTTTCATATCGTGCTGGAAATGTAACTAGCGATGATACGACTTCGCAGGCTACATATGGCAAGGTTGCTGGATCTGTTACAACTGAACTTCACAACTTAGCCGATGCTCAAGTTCAAGTAGATAGATATATTGCTCTCAGAGCCTATCCACGGACTTCTCTTTCAAGTTTTACTATTCCTATCGATTCTCCAAATGTCAGCGATGCTAATAAGGATAAGTTCATTTCAATGGCTATGGGTAAGCCAATTCAGATTACTACCCTGCCAATTCCTATTAAGAACACCACCTACAAGGGCATGGTTGAAGGCTATTCATTTTCCATCAATCAGTTTCAGATGGTTATGACTCTCAACACGACTGATTACACATATAGCATCACTCCGACTCGCTGGCAGGATGTATCAGCGGCAACTACTTGGGCAGCTGTTGATGCTGCTGTACAATGGACTACATACGAATGAGGGGCTTAAATGGCAACTAGTACAAATTATGGATGGACTGAGCCGGATAATACCGCTTATGTCAAAGATGGCGCATTGGCTATGCGAACCCTTGGCAATGCAATCGATACAACAGTGAATAAAATTGAAAATTTTCAAGCTGCAATTCCTCATCCATTCCTACTCATGGGAGCATAATCAATGGCAACAACAACCTATAAAACCCTTGGACAAGCTGCACCAGCAGCAACAACTTCAACGGATCTCTATACCGTTCCAGCGGCTACTTCGGCTATCGTTTCGACTATGACCATTGCTAATCGAGCTGCTACTGATGCCACTTTCAGAGTTTCACAATCTCTTGCTGGCGCAGCCTTAGCTAATAAAGATTATTTAATTTATGATGCAACAATTCCAGGATCAGGTTTTATTACTTTAACTCTCGGAATTACTATGGCAACAACAGACAAATTGCGAGTTTATGCTTCATCTGCAAATCTTTCATTTAACGCTTTCGGAACGGAAATCTCCTAATGAGTCAATCAGTTTATCCAAATGTAAGAGTGTGGAAAATTCAAGAATTTACAGGATCAACTACCTGGACAGTTCCAGCGGGAGTTTATGGCGTAGAAGTAGAAATTGCTGGTGCTGGTGGCGGCGGCGGTGGAGCTTCGGCTTCCGCTGGTTTTTGTGCTGGCGGCGGTGGCGGTGGCGCATATTACAAACGCTTTGCCTCTTGCACACCTGGAGAATCCGTAACAATTACAATAGGCGGCGGTGGGGCTGGTGGTGCTTCTACTGGCGCTATTGGAACTTCAGGAAATCAATCTCAATTTATTTCTACACAAACAACAATTACCGCAACTGGCGGTGGTGGTGGTGGTGGAACTACAACTCCGAGCGGGGCAACTGGAGCTTGCGGCGGTGGCGCGGCAAGTGCAACAACTGGCAGAATGGCTGGCTCTGGTGGTGGAATGATGCAGAGTTTAGCAAACACTATCAATAGTGGAATTCCAGTAGGCGGTGGTGGAACGGTAGGCGGATCTGGAAGTGGAGCTTGGAATAATACTTATGGGCCAGGAAGTCCCGCAGGAGTCGGAATAAATGGTTTTTGTGGCGGTGGTGGTGGCGGTGTATCTCAAGCGAATACTTATCAACAAAAAGGTGCAAGCGGTGGTGGAGATGGTGCGATTTCAACCGCTGGTGGAGCAGTGGGCGGAAATGCGACTGCAAACACAGGTTCAGGCGGCGGCGGTGCTTCGGCTGGAGATTCATCTCCAGTAGCTCGCGCAGGTGGAAATGGTGGCTCAGGATTTATTCGTTTAGGATGGTGGCAATAATGGCGCATTTTGCAGAAATTGATAAAGATAACAAAGTGGTTCGGGTAATTGTAGTTCCAGATGAATTTGAAAAAAAAGGTCAAGATTATTGCGCTAAGACTCTAAAACTTGGCGGCACTTGGATTCAGACTTCTTACAATCATAAAATTCGCGGGAAGTTTGCTGGAATTGGCGATACTTATGATGCCAAATTAGATGAATTCATTTCACCAATTATTGAAACAATCGATGAAACCATTTCTGAGTAAAGCCGCTGAAACTCTTAGGAGTCAAATAAATTCGACCTTCCCAGATAGAGATAAGCGTTCGGATGGATGGATCGGAGATTCTCGCCACGCAGCAACTAAGTCGGATCATAATCCTGCTGCTCCATCGGGGGTCGTTCGTGCCATCGATGTTGATGCTGACCTTCGTGGGCCAGCCAATAACGCAAGTTATTTGGCAGATCAACTTAGAATCTTGGGCAAGACCGATAAGCGATTAGCTTATGTAATTTTCAATAAGAAAATTGCGAGCCCTATTATGTTCTGGAAGTGGCGCGATTACAAAGGAATCGATGACCACACTTCGCACTTGCATATTAGTTTTACTGCGCTGGGAGATGCAGATGGAAAGCCATTTAATCTACCAATCCTAGGAGCAAAATGAATCTAAAGAATCCAATCTTCCTTCTCGCCGGAGCATTTCTATCAGCTTGGGCTGCTAGTAATTTTGCTATTGATTATCGTGCAGTTCTCTGGGCGGTTCTTGCGGGCGTATTCGGATACGCAACTCCTAAAAAGTAATGCACCCGCAAGACTGGGCTGCGCTGTCAGTAAGCCTTGTTACCATCATTGGAGCGTTCGTTGCATCAGTTCGTTGGTTAGTTAAACACTACCTAAGCGAACTCAAAAACAATGGGGGTTCATCATTGAGAGATCAAGTGGATAGACTCGAAACGCGTGTCGATACCATCATTGAGATGTTAGGTAAGTAACACTTTACTCATGGCACGCAAAAAGGTCATCGATGTGGGCGACTACTCAGCTCTGGATCAATACTGCATTGGCTTAAATGAATACTACAAGTCATTGCGTAGAAGCGGCTTTAGCGTAGATCATGCGCTGTATTTAATTACTGCACCACAAACTTATCCAGCGACAATACTTCCAACGCCAAATTGGTTACCGGATCAACCCGGTTACTATGAGGATGATGAGGATTAACCTTGAAAAAAATAGTCGTAATATCGGATCTGCAAGTTCCCTATCATGACGAAAGAGCAGTTAGAAATGTTGCATCGTTTATTAAGCGATTCAAACCAGACCAAGTTATTACAATCGGCGATGAAATCGACCTACCCCAAATCTCCAGATGGACAGAAGGAACTCCCGGATGGTTTGAGCAATCATTGGGAGCTGATCGTGATGCGACTGTCGAGATATTGTGGGATTTACAAGTAACAGACATGATTCGAAGCAATCACACAGATCGTTTATATAATGTGATTATGAAGAAAATCCCAGCATTCCTAGCCTTACCAGAATTGAAGTTTGAAAAGTTTATGAAACTAGATGAACTGGGAATTAAGTTTCACCGCAAGCCATTAGAGTTCGCTCCTGACTGGATAGCCATTCATGGAGATGAGGGTAGCGTAAAGCCTACGCCCGGTTTAACAGCCCTAGATGCCGCCCGTAAGCATGGAAAGAGCGTAGTATGTGGACATACTCACAGGGCTGGCCAATCGGCCTTTACAGAGGCCTCTGGGGGCGTTTTAGGGCGTATTCTGCGTGGGATCGAAGTAGGTAATCTAATGGACTTCAAAAAGGCTGGATATACGAAGGGCGTAGCTAACTGGCAGCAGGCTTTTGCCGTATTTTATGTGGATAAAAAGACTGTAACCAACACCATTGTTTATATTGAAAAAGATGGATCGTTCGTATTTGAAGGAAAACGCTATGGATGAGGCTGGTTGTGGCGATGCTTGGCTTGGCGATGAGGATGATTTCGTTATCAAATCGTTATCAAAATACTTCACAATGAGGTTGATTTAGCCTCTTAAGCATGCAACCCTTATCTTATTCACAAACCCTTGTGGATAGATACGGGAGCATCATGATAGAACTAAACGCACTCGCAGTATTGGTGGCTATTGTTTGTCCACCATTAGCTGCATTTTCAGCATATTGGGCTGGATTCAAAGCTGGCAAAAGAGAAGGTTATTTAGAAGGTCGCAAGTGGCTTCGATTCCCTAGCAAGGTGAGTAATGAAGCGCGATGAAATCCTTAGAAGCGCAGAAGCCATCTCAAAGGCTAGAGATATCGAGTATGGATCACCAAATGTTTCTATGCTTCGAATCTCGAAAATCTGGTCAGAATATCTGGGTTATCCAATCGACCCTCACGAAGTCGCAATCTGTATGTTACTTGTCAAAGTCAGTCGTATCTCGGAGCAAGCTGAACACAAAGATTCATACTTCGACATTATCAATTACGCCACCATCGCAGGAGAACTTGCCACAATGGACTGGGATGATCTTGATGCTGGTTAATGCTAAAAAAGGAATTTGGTGTGATTACTGCAAATCGCGGTATGGTGCAACAAATCCAAAAGGTCAAACACAAGCTGCATACACAATAGTTTCAGAATTGCCACGATCAACAAAGATTCCTAGGCACTATTGTCAGGACTGTGCAGCTGACACAAGTAAGTGGGCAGATGGCACATATTTCGACCTCAAACAACAAATCCAATTTGCTATGGAGCGATACGGAATAATTCAAGGAGAACTAAATGGCTTTTAACTTAAACGATTACGAAGATGTTGCAGCACGAATTCGCCGGGTTCACGATAATTATCCAATGTGCAGGTTCAATATAAGAGAAATGAAGGTAGATCATGAAAAAGGTTATTGCTGGGTTATCACCGAAATATATCGTGATGCGAATGACTCTAGTCCTGCTGTCAGCGATGCTGCATATGAGTTCCGTTCTGATCGCGGCGTTAATAAAGATTTCTGGGTCGAGAACTGCGTTACCTCTTCATATGGAAGATCAGCAGGACTCCTCTTGGGAAGCGAGAAGCGCAGCACTAAACAAGATATGGAGAAAGTCGCTCGAATAGAAAATGACTTGGCAAGTGAACGCATTGCAAATGCTCCATTAGCCATAAATAACTCATGGGATGAATTTGTAGGCAAAGAACCGACACCAGAACCAGTCAGCCTTGCATCAGCAGCAGAATTAGTGCAGCAGACATTTGCAGAAGCTGAACCAATTCCATCATGTTCTCATGGAGTTCGCACAATCAAATCGGGAATATCAGCTGCTGGTAAGCCATGGCAGGGCGCATTATGTGAAGTTCGTGGAGCTTCTAAAGGTGATCGTTGTCAGCCAATTTGGTATGTAATGAGCAAAACAACAGGCAAATGGAGATTACCGGAAGGAGTTGAATAATGGGTTATGTTGAGATAACAAGACCAGATGGCACTAAAACCTTGCTTGGAGAAGTGCCAGTTCTGATCTGTCAGATGTGTAACGAGATGCCGCACTTTGATGATTCGGTGCGGATAATGAGTATATCGCCTATCCAATGGCAATGCGAAAAATGCCACGCGGTCAATGGGTGATTCAGCGTTTAAGTTACAAAATCCGTGTCAATGCGGATCATCAGAAATTGCTTTCGCGACATTCGGAAGTAAATTAACTTTAACTTGCCAATGTGGCATAGAACACGAATGGAATTATGACTTCACAGCATCGTAAGCATCGGGGTTATAGAACCCAACGCATCGTAAGCGACTATATGCGCCAATGGTTTCCGTTCGCGGATTCTGCTGGCGCTGGTCGAACTGGATCTGATGTTCTAAATGTTCCATTCGATGTTGAGGTTAAAGCAAGAGCAGGATTTGACCCTAAAGCTGCAATGAATCAATTAAAGCATCGAGAATCAGGCAAATTAGGATTTGCAGTATTACGCTTAAATGGTCAAGGTGAGAATCCAGAAGATTATTGTTGCATCATAAGAATGGATGATTTAATGGGTTTGTTCATACAAGGCGGATATACTAGGAACCTGACACTAGAACCAGAGCGTTGCGACCAATATGGACACTGGAAGATAAAGAATCAGGAGTGTCCACAATGCCAGTCTATGAATTCCAATGTTTAGAATGCTTAGTTATTCATGAGCATTTTATTCCATTTGGATTAGAAACTGCTGATCCGATTCATTGCCATGAACAAATGATAAAACTATTTACACCACCAGCAATCCATTTTAAGGGGAAAGGGTTTTACAAAACCGACAATCGTTAATTGGAGAAATCTATGACACGCCCAA
>Ga0114978_10003273_pt1 | contig 13317 bp, 18 predicted proteins | sample S_140212_EF_Meta_FD_87027 | JGI IMG/M metagenome (GOLD analysis project Ga0114978, IMG submission 87027) | Freshwater microbial communities from Lake Simoncouche, Canada to study carbon cycling - S_140212_EF_MetaG | ecosystem: Environmental > Aquatic > Freshwater > Lake | place: Lake...
CTGCTGAAGTTGAGACTTTGTTAGGTGATGCCTCTAAGGCAAAGGAGAAATTGGGTTGGGAACCTAAGATCTCATTCAAACAATTAGTTGAGGATATGTGCATTTATGGACAGTGATAGTAAAGTATTTGTTGCAGGTAATCGAGGTCTTGTGGGATCTGCGATTGTAAGAAATTTAATTGCTAAAGGATATAAAAATATCTATTCTGCTCCAAGAACTCATTTCGATTTGAGAGATCAGAATGATGTTGAAAAATATTTTGAGGTTAATAGGCCAGAATATATTTTTCTTGCTGCTGCAAAAGTTGGTGGCATCAAGGCAAATAGTGATTATCCAGCACAATTTATTAGAGATAATCTACAGATTCAAACTAATGTAATTGATGCTGCTTATCGTCATGGAGTTAAGAAACTTGTGTTCTTAGGATCTTCTTGCATCTATCCTAAGTTTGCAACTCAACCAATTACAGAAGATCAGTTTATGACTGGTCCTTTGGAACCAACGAATGATGCCTATGCAATTGCAAAGATTGCCGGTATTCGTATGTGTCAAGCATATTATCAACAATATGGATTTAAAGCAATTTCATTGATGCCTACAAATCTTTATGGTCCCAATGATAACTTTGATTTGGAAACATCACATGTTCTTCCTGCGATGATTGCCAAGTTCCATTCTGCTTTAAATTATAGTAAGCACTGGGAAGTTAAACTCTGGGGTGATGGTTCTGCAATGCGTGAGTTTCTTCACGTTGATGATTTGGCAGAAGCTTGCTATGTTTGTATGATGGAATATAATGAACCACTGCACATTAATGTTGGAACTGGTAATGATGTGACGATTAAACAACTGGCAGAGACAATTGCCGATGTTGCTGGTTATGATCGTCACATTAACTGGGATCTCACAAAACCAAATGGGACTCCAAGAAAAGTTCTAAATGTGGATAAGATTAAATCACTTGGTTGGGAACCAAAGATTAGTCTTCGTGAAGGTATTGAAAATACTTATCAGTGGTATAAAGAAAATGTCTGTAAGTGATTACTATAACAAACATATTTCTTCCATTTTAGTTTCGTTAGATTACTTGGAGGGTGATAAAGTTGAAAAGTTTGTTGAATTAATTCTCAACTGCAAAGGTAAGATTTTTTTTACAGGTATAGGTAAGAACGGGCATGTTGCAGCAAAGGCAACTTCCACATTTTCTTCAATTGGAGTTCCTTGTTTTTATATTAATCCCATAGATTCAGTTCATGGTGATATGGGAGTTATTGATGAAGATGATCTTTTAATCGCAATATCTAAAAGTGGTAATACTGAAGAACTTATTAATTTTTTATATCATGTAGAGCATAAAAACTGTAAGATAGTATCAATTCATTCAAATAATGAAAATAAATCTAAAGACTATTCTTGCTTAGATATTAATCTTCATGTAGATCGTGAGGCAGATCATTTAAATATTGTTCCTACATCTTCAATTGCAATCTTTACTATTTTTCTTCAATCAGTTGCATGTGAGATTTCCTTTCGCAAACAACTTACTCTTAAGCAATTTGTTCAAAATCATCCAGGTGGTAGTATTGGAAAGACAATTGTATGATTACTCATAAGGACATTAAGTATGTAATTGTTCAGGCAGGTGGAAAAGGAACCCGCCTAGGAAAATATACTATCAACAGACCAAAGTGTTTGGTTCCGGTAAAGGGAAAACCGATGTTGGAGAATACTTTGGCAATCTATGAAGATAAGACATCCATTATTATTGGTGACACTCTTTTTGATATGTTATTTAATTACATGTATGATATTAGTTCTTATGATAATTATGTTTTAATACAAACAGAAGAGACTGGAACTTCTGCTGGCATTCGTGATGCACTTACAAATATTCCTGATGGAGAACCATTTATCATTACTTGGTCTGATCTTTTTTTTGAAAGAGAACAAGAGTTTAGTTTTGATAATGAAATGCTTGTTGGTCTTGCAGGAGACTTTGATTGCCGATGGTCTTTGGATCGTGGAATATTTAAAAACATTCCTTCACAAGAAAGGGGAGTATCTGGATTTTTTGTATTTAAAAATAAAGAAAGATTTGCAAACATTACTACAGATAAGTCTTTTGTGAGGGGATTTTTAACTGACAATTATATGCCTTATGAGATTTCTTCATTTACTCATCACGATTGTTTTGAGGTTGGTACTGTAGAAAAGTATGAAGAGATACTTAGACGAGCAGTAAATCATAGATTTTTTAATGAAGTTAAAATTGAAGAAGATAAAGTTTATAAAAAATGTATCGATAAAAAATATGATAATGTCCATCAAGCAGAAAAGGAATGGTATGATTTTGTAAGAAATAAATCATATAAAAGGATACCTGAGATTTATTCAACAAATCCTTTGGTTATGTCAAGAATCAAAGGTAAGCATAGTTGGGATATTAAGAGTAATAAAGATAAGGTAATTGAAAATTATTGTAATGCTCTGGATGAATTACATTCTCTTGATGGAAATTATCCAGTATCAAAGAATGATTGTGATGATACTTATATGTTCAAACCTTATCAAAGAGTAATGCAAGTTCGATACATTATCGATGATTTTGATAAACCAGTCATTCAAATTAATGGAAAATCTTGCCGAAATCCTTTTTGTGATTTAAAAAGTTTTGAAAATATTTTTGAAGATATTGTTGCCAATACAAAATATACTGTGATACATGGAGATTGTACATTCAGCAATACTCTAGTCGATGATGACAATCAGATTTGGATGATTGATCCTAGAGGAACATTTGGTGGAACTCGTATTTTTGGAGATCCACGATATGACTGGGCAAAACTGTACTATTCCGCAGTCGGAAATTATGATAAAATAAACTCTCAAAAGTTTGAGGTTGATCGTTCTGATGGTGTAATTTTAAAGATAGAATCAAATGGATATGAGCATTTGGGAAAATATATTCTACAAAGATCTGGAATGAGTCAAACAGAAATGTCACTCATCCATGCTAGCATTTGGTTTTCTTTAGCAGGTTATGTAAAGGAAGATATTGATGCAGTACTTTATTCGTTTTACAAAGGATGTGAAATATGGACAGAAGCAATTACTCAGATTTAACAAAGACTTGGTTATTTGATCTTGACGGAACTTTGGTCAAGCATAATGGGTACAAAAATGGTGGAGATATTTTGCTTCCAGGTGTTTTGGAATTTTTCTCTACAATTCCTGAAAATGATGTTATAATTATTCTAACAGCAAGATCTTCAGAATATAAAAAAATTACTGAAAGTTTTCTGCAAGAGAATAGTATTTTCTTTGATTTTATTCTATATGATTTGCCAGTTGGAGAAAGAATATTGATTAATGATAAAAAACCCAGCGGTCTTCAAACTGCATATGCATACAATCTTGAGAGAGATGGTGGATTATGAATGCTTGTATAACTCTTCAAGATCCTAGATTTAACTATTCATATAAAGGATTTTGCTCTATTGTTTGTGCAATTGTTGACATAGCACTAGAGCATCATTCTTTTTATGGTAACCTGAATTGTTCCATTCATGAATCTCAAACACTCAAGTTATTTGATAATCTTTATGATAATAAAGGTATAGAATATGATACTGGATCTTGGTGGTTAGATAGATTTTTTGGTAATCAACTTTCTTATTCTGAGTATAATGCTCATACTCTTGCAAATATTGAAAATCTTAAAATTAAAAATCAAGTACTTAATAGTATCTTACAAATTAAATCTAATAAGGTGCTACAATTTGATAATACATTTAATGAACTTGGTATTACTGATAGAACTTTAGGAGTTCAAATTAGAGGAACTGATAAGAAAAATGAGGTTAAAGAACCAGACCTAGATAATATAATCAAAAAGATTGATTATTATTTTGAAACTACAAATGTTCAAAATATCTTCTTGGCAACTGATGATTTAAAATATTTAAATGCATTGCTTAATAGGTATGGAGATCTTGTTATTTACGATGATAAAAATACTATTAGCTCGGATAATACTCCTTTGCACACATTATCAGATAGGGATAGAATAAATGAAGAAGTATTATCTAGCGTTTACTTACTTTCAAAGTGTAGTCACTTTTTGTATAGCTTCTCAAATGTTAGTCTCCTGGCACTTATTCTAGGAGTTCATAATTTTCAAACAATATTAAATTTAAATCAAGAATGAAATACATTTATCACCATCTAGGTCTTGGAGACCATATTGTCAATAATGGAATGGTCCGCCATTTTTATAAAGAGTATGGAGCAATCACGTTATTTGCATATAAACATAACGTAAAAAATGTTCAGTACATGTATCGGGATCTAGAAAAGTTTCAGGTAATTGGTATTGAAAGTGATGCTCAGGCAGATCAGTATATTATTAATAATGATCTTGATTGTATCAAAATTGGATTTGGTGATTTAAGTAACTACATGCCAGAGATTGCTTTTGATAAGGCATTTTATATGATTGCTGAATTAGATTTTTCTGTAAGATTTGATGAGTTTTACTTTGAGAGAGATTTAAAAAAAGAAAAGAAAGTTCTAGATACTCTCAACCCAACAGGAGAGAAGTATATTTTTGTTCATGACGATGCAGATCGTGGATTTTCTATTGATATGAATAAGATCAAAACAGAACATAAGATCATTATGAATGATAAAAGATTTAATGTTTTTGATTATATTTCTTTTATTGAAAATGCAGAAGAAGTTCATTTTATGCAATCGTCATTTAAAGAATTGATTTGCTCCTATAACTTGGAAAAACCAACTTTATATCAGCACAATTATGTAAGAAAATATAATGCCGATATGAACTCAACTGGTCTCAATACATTTGTGGAGATTGACTAATGATTAGTATTGTAACCGGCACACTTAATCGATTGGGAATGCTCCCATCTTTAATTGAAAATACTGTGTTGTCTGATGAAAGATTGGAACTGGTATTGGTTGATGGTGGAAGCACTGATGGAACTCTAGATTATATCAAGCAACTCAATCATCCACAAATTAAATTGATTGAAGTTGGTGGTCGTAGTTCATACCCACACTTTATGAATCTTGGTATTCAGGCAGCAACTCATGAAGTTATTTGTCAGTGGAATGATGATGTAATTCTGTGTAATGAATGGTCTGAAGTATTCATAGAACTTCAATCCAATCATGACTTCTATCTTTTTAATTGGAAGTATGGTTCATATGATGATATTAAAAATCCTGAATGGATGAAGGGGGTAGATCATCATGATGGGTGGTGTCTTTGCAATATTGCCGACTCTGGAGGAGAGATTGTAATGAACTATGGTCTTTATAAGAAAAAAATCTTTAGAGAAATTGGAATGTATAATCCGGAGTATCGATATTATTGTGCTGATGGTGATATGGCGTATCGTGCCCATGCATTCGGTTACAAAGTAAAGGATCTTCGACACATTAGAGTATGCTCTCTTCCTGTCGGAAAAGTTGCAACATCACATCCAGAAGACCATTCAATCTATCAAAAAAATATTGATCTTTATAGACAAAAGATCCTTCCAGAAAGTCTTCAGTATCTTTGAATAATCATATCTCTGTGATTTGCCAATTGATTATCATTCTCATCGAATGGTTCTCCAATGAAAGCAAAGTCATCTAACTTACGATCTCTTTTAATAGGAGTTCCAATTCCTTCATAGTTAAAATATTCATCATTAACGAATAAACTTGTGAGTGCCTGAGGGTAGATTATCTCTTGTAGAAATCTTTGATCTACTGCACGATCTGTAACCCAAGAACTTGTCTGGATATATTGCTCCATTTTTTCCTTAATATTTTTAATAAATCCACCTCTTGCTCCCCACATTCCTGCACTAATTTCCCAGGCATGTCCTCCTGGATGATCCCTGATGATGTGAAAGTCTTTACCGGAAGCAATCCATTCTTCTACTGCTGCCACATCTCTTTCAAAGATACGAGAATCACAATCTCTAGAAATAAAATATTCCACTCCTTCTTCTGATGCTGGTGCAAAACGCCACATAGCATTACATACATTCTGATCGACTTTAGTGTTAATTAAAACAACATTATTTGCTTCCAGTTGCTCTAATACATAATTAGGTACAGAGTCATTATGGTAGACTCTCATTTGCCAATCAGGGTAAAATTTTTCTCTAACTTCAGAGTTTTTAATTGCTCCTATTGTATATTTGGGATTATCACCGTATAATGAAAAGGACAGAACTCTCATAGTATTTTCAATTCTTTATTATATATGACTGCGAAAAAACAATACAATTTAGTTGGTGGTGGATTTAATAACTATGATAATGGGAACAACGCATCTTCTATTCATAAACAAGAATCTAAGTTTATTGAATGGGTAGATTTTGGTGCCGAGGAAACATTTTATGTTGACCATGCAATCAGTTTAGCATTTGATGATGAAGATAGTCTTAAGAAGTATGCTTGGTTATTGGAATCGGCAAATATCTATCCAGAGATTATTGAAGATGTGAAACGAAATTATTTGCATTATATGAGAACTTATGATGCAATTTTTACTCACAATCAAGAACTTATAAATCTTCACCCAAAGTTTAAGTTTGCTCCTCTTCAAGGAAGTTGGATTACTGAACCAAAACTTTATGAGAAGAGTAAATTAGTTTCTATGATTTGTTCCAATAAAGTTATGTGTGCCGGGCATGAATATAGATTGTCATGGGCACAAAAACTTCAAGGGCAAGTTGATTTTTATGGTCGTGGATTTAATGAGATTGAAAATAAAGAGGAAGGTCTAATAGACTATATGTTCTCGGTGGCAATTGAGAATGCAAGTTATGAAACCTACTTTACAGAAAAGATTCAAGATTGTTTTGCAACTGGAACCATTCCAGTTTATTACGGAGCACCAGATATTGGAAAGTTTTTTAATCCAAAAGGAATTATCACTTTGGATGATGAATTTAATGTTGATCTATTGACTTCAGAAATGTATTATGATAGACTTGATGCGGTAAAAGAAAATCTAGAAATTGTAAAAGATTTTGCAATTAACGAAGATTACATTTATAACACTTATTTAAAAACAAAATGATAATCAGTTTCACCAATATGGTTAAAAAATACAATATGGATATTAAAGGTATTATCCATGTTGGTGCTCATCGAGGTCAAGAAATCGAAGAGTACATTGAGAATGGGGTTCAGGATATCATTATGTTTGAACCTGTTAGTTTGAACTTTAAAATCCTTGAACAACGAATGCAAGATATGAATGCAAATATTTCTGCATATCAAGTTGCCTTGGGTAATGAAGAAAAAAATGTGACGATGTATTTGAGTGATAACGATCTGATTAGTAGTTCTGTTTTGAAACCCAAAGTTCACCTTCAACTTCACCCCGGTGTTGGATTTCCTGGAACAGAAGAAGTTGAAATGCAACGGTTGGATAGTTTTGAAGAAGAAACTCAAAACTTTAACTTTATTAATATGGATGTTCAGGGTTATGAGCTAGAAGTTTTAAGGGGTGGTGCAGAAACTTTGAAGCACGTTGATTATGTTTATTGTGAAATCAATCGTGATGAACTATATGAAGGAAATGCCTTTGTAGAAGATCTAGATGAGTTTCTTTCTTCTTATAATATGGAAAGAGTCGAAACTGATTGGGCAGGAACTCTTTGGGGGGATGCTCTATATGTGAGGAAGAACTGATGACAATTAGTTATAATCAACTTGGATCAAATGGTCGTCTTGGGAACCAGATGTTTCAGTATGCTGGTCTAAGGGGAATTGCTTCTCATCGTGGATTTGATTGGTTGATTCCTCGTCCAGAGAGTTATGGTGATTCTAATTATGGACTCTTTGATTGTTTTGAAATGAGTTCTGTAAATGAAAAAAACTTTGGGCATCTGAATGCTCAAAGTATTGCAACAGGACAATTTCATTTTAGTCAAGAGTTCTTTGACAATTGCCCTGATAATGTAAATCTTCACGATTACTTTCAGTCTTCAAAATACTTTTCCAATATTGAGGATCAAATTCGAGAAGACTTTACTTTCAAGGCAGATATTTTAAATCCTTGTCAAGAGATTATGAGTGATTTGGAAAGTCCCATTTTCATTCACGTTCGTCGTGGTGATTATGTAAATAGTCAAAATGCTCATCCTGTTTGTTCAGTAGAATACTATAAAGAGGCACTCACTCATTTTGATGATGAAGTTCCTGTTCTAGTGTTTTCTGACGATATTGAATGGTGCAAAAAACAAGAACTATTTTCTGATGATCGGTTTATGCTCTCTGAATATCAAGAACGATATCCTCAAACTTGTGATACTAATGATGGAAAGCAAAATGCCCTGATTCCTTATTTTGATCTTTGTATGATGTCTCTTTGTTCTGGAGGTATTGTTGCAAATAGTTCTATGAGTTGGTGGGGTGCCTGGTTAATTAATAATCCAACTCAACCAATTATTGCTCCCAATCCATGGTTTGGTCCACAATATAATAAGTATTATATGGGAGATCTTCTTCCCAATTCTTGGGTTGAGGTTCAGTCATGAACTTGAGTTTTTTGATGCCTTGCAGAATTGAATCTGAAGACCGACTAAAGAATGTAATTACTTCACTTAGTTATCTTTTATATCATTTTCCAGAGTGTCCGATTATTATTAAAGAGAACGATGCTCAATCTGTTTTTGGAGATAAAGTAGTTCCTGTCATTCAAAAACTTTTTGGTAAAGTTCCCAATAATCTCCAACATATCTTCGAACAATCTAATCAGCAATTTTTTCATAAGACTAGGATTTTGAATGATCTTTTAGTTGAATCGAAGACTGAAGTTGTTTATAATTATGATGTTGATGTAATCTATCCAGTTTCGAGTTATCATACTGCTTATAATATGATTACTCAGGGTGGGTATGATGCAGTATATCCATTTGGTTGTGGAATCTATCAGTGGGCAGTTGAATATCCAGTTGAACTTTTTGATAAGTTTATTACATCAAAGTTTGATTTGAATGTATTAAAACCAAATTGTGATCTGCAACCTTCTGTAATGGGTTGGGGACAAATGATTAATCGTCAAATTTATATTGATTCTTATATGTGGAATGAGAACTTTATTTCTTGGGGTGCCGAAGATTGTGAATATCACTATCGTCTTCCCGCACTAGGATATAGAGTTGGGAGAGTAAATGATTTTGTTTATCATTTCAATCATTCTAGAACTTTTAATTCTCATTATCATAATCCAAAGTTTGCAGATAATCATAATCTTTGGCAGACTATACGAAAACTAGATAAAGATGCTATAATAAGGTATTATAAAGATCAAAATTATGTTAAAGAAAGGGGGAATCAATTAAATGTTGGCGTTTAATTATTTGGGACAACTTGGAAGACTTGGAAATCAAATGTTCCAATATGCTTCTTTGAAAGGTATTTCTCGTCGTCGTGGGTATAATTATTGTATTCCAAATCATAAGCAAGTAGTCAAAGATCCTTATGGATTTGATATGAAGATTGAACTATTCTATCCATTTAAGATGAGTAGTGTGACTCCTAGCAATATTGGTATACTGGATCGTGGATATGCTCCTGTTGTAGAAGAAAAATATTTTCATTTTGATGAGATTCTTTTTACGATGTGTCCTGATGAGATTACTCTTGCCGGATACTTTCAATCCGAAAAATATTTCAAGCATATTGAAGATGAGATTCGTGCAGACTTTTCATTCAAGGATGAGATCCTAGAACCTTGTAAAGAAATGATCGGTTCTGTTGGAGAGGTAATTTCTCTTCATGTTCGTAGAACTGATTATCTTACTAATCCAAATCATACGGCACTGGGTGCGGATTACTATGAGGAGGCACTTAAGAAATTTGATAATACTTCTTCGGTTCTTGTATTCTCTGATGATACTGAATGGTGTAAAGAGCAAGAACTATTTTCTGGTGATCGTTTTATGATTTCTGAATCTGGTGATCAATATGTTGATTTGTGTTTGATGAGTCTTTGTAAGCAGCACGTGATTGCCAATTCATCATTCTCTTGGTGGGGTGCATGGTTATCTGGTTCTGATGATGTCGTAGCTCCTGTAAAGTGGTTTGGTGAAGATAATCAAGATAAAGATACTAAAGATCTAATTCCTGAACGTTGGACGAGAATCTAATGGATAGAAATAAAGCAATCTATAAACTCAAGGGTCTTCCTCCCATTTATTATCTCAATCTGGACGAACAACCAGAAAGAGTGGAATATATGGAGGGTCAGTTTAAGTATTGGCAGATTGAAGATTACACTCGCATCTCTGCCTATGATGGTAGAGATGGTAGAGACCTCGGAGATATTCTTAAAGGACGTTACCCTGATATGATGACTTCTGGTGAAGTGGGATGTGTAACATCGCACTTGAAGGCACTGAAGCACTTTCTGGAGAACTCTGATTCCCCCTGTGCTTTAATCATGGAAGATGATTGTGATCTTGATACGATAAAGCACTGGGGATTTACCTGGAAAGATTTTTTCAGTAAAGTTCCTTATGATTATGATGTAGTTCAACTTGCAATTATCAACCCAGCACAGGTTCATATCAAAATGCATCGTCGATTTGTAAATGACTTCTCAACTGCCTGCTATTTGATTACTCGTCATTATGCACAGAAACTTATGGATCTTCATGTTCGTGGTGATAAGTATAAGATTGATAATGGAGTCAAACCCCGTGCCGTTGCCGATGATTTGATCTATAATTCTGGCAATACCTTTGCAATTCCTTTGTTCCTTTATAAGATTGAACTGGGATCTTCAATTCATACTGAACATGTGGATGTATTTCATAAATCAAGTTATGAAGGTTTATGGCAATTTTGGAGAAATGATTCTAGTAATATAAGTGACTGGAATCCTATATTTGATTATGACCCTTATTTTGGCACACTTCCACCAGGATTTGAAAACAAATAGGACTTGACAAGTCTTTAGGATTCCTATATAATTGTGTAATGTTTCGTAACAAAACGAAAAAATGACTGTAACGACTAATGAGTTCGGGCAACAGAATATGTTTGCTAAAGAACCCACGATGTACATTTCTGATGCCGATGCCATTAAGTATGGTATGATGACCCACAACGAAAGAGCAGAGCTTGCCAACGGACGCTGGGCTATGCTAGGATTTATCGCAGGTATCGTGTTTTACGTTGCCACTGGTAAACTATTCTTTGGTGTCTTCTGATGTCCGAAGTTATTTTTACAACAACCAGTGTTGCCTTTTTTATATTGTTGGCACACTCAATTAATCAACTTTCAGAAACTTATTAAGGAGAACTAAAATGAAATTCGGATTTACACCTGAGGGAGAGATTTTAAATGGTCGCCTCGCAATGCTTGGATTCGTAATCGCAGTCGGAACCTATCTCACGACTGGGCAGATTCTTCCAGGCGTGTTTTAAAACCCTAACAAAATTAAGCAATAATACTTACCTCAATTCTAAATATGAGTGGGGAACACAATATTTCATATGTTAATAGCAGAAACTTATTTTGTCATACTTCTTTCTTTAATCATATTAAAGGCAGCATTTGCAAAATAATTCTTTATCCTCTTCTATATAAAGGAGAGGATTTTTTATTATGTCTAAGAATCAGATTACAAAGAACGAGATTAAAGTTCAGGTAGAAAAGTTAAAGACCGAACTTTATAATGAGCAAACTTATGGTGGAAAAGATCTTGCTCATAAGTATCTCAATAAAGTTTTAGATAAGATAGAAGAATATAGAGTATAATAAATATTCATAACAAAAAAACTATTAATGAAAAAACTCATTCTTCATTTAGGTGGTAGATTAGGCCGTGCAGATAAGTGTATTGAACTTGCTAAACAATTTAAAGATGCTGTAATTTTAGTTTCCAGTGAAGGTGGAAATGTTTTAGAGTATTATACTGATAGGGGTATTGAGTCTTCTCGTGTTTTTCACGATATTGATGCTTGGGATACAGTTACTAACTTTACAGAAACATATAAAAGAATTAAAGAAGAGTTTCAAGCAGATGAAGTTTATGTCGTAACTGATAGTTTTCATATGAGAAGGTCGATGATTATTGCACAGGCAGTTTATTGGGCAAAAGGTATTACTACAATTCCTTGTTCTGCTGGTGATAGTATTAGTACAATAGAATCTGATAATCTTGTAATTTCTGATGCGATTCGTGCCTGGGTTTGGAGATTAACTGGACTTCTTTTTTATTGGAAAGCAGTTAGAAAAGAAAGAACTGGTATTGAGTATTCTACTAAATGGAATGAAATTGGTATTTAATTTGTAAAATAAAAGAATATGGAGTATAATAAATACCAGTATGTGAAAAGTGTAGCAAAAATACGTGTCTCTTAAGAAGCCTTCGGAATTGTTTGAGCAAAGGAGAAACCAATCTCTTGTGGATGAACTTGCTCAAAAAAAGAAGAAAGAAGAACTAGAACCATCAAATAAAAGAATTATATCTCCGAAAGAACTGTTTGGAGTAGAAGAGGAAGTACAAGAAGAAATAATTGAAGAAGTAGAAGTAGGAGAAGAAATTGTAATTGATCCTTATCTTGAGGAGATTGAATTACTAAGGAATAATTTGGAAAGAGTATCTCTTTCAATTCCTGAAGAAACTGATCTCACTAAAGTATTTCAAGATATTCAAATACTTAGAAATAGAATTGATAATATCCCAAATCAAAAGGATTATAGTGGAGATATTGAATCTATTCGTGAAGAACTTGTAAGAATTGAAGGTAGTATTCCATTACCTGAAGTTTTTGATGCTTCGGATTTGTATGAAAATATTTCGGCACTTAAAAATAAATTAGAAGAAGTTCGTTCTGAGATTCCTACAATTCCAGAACCAATTCTTTATGATTATCAGTTGGATCAACTGAAAGAAATGGTTGTGGATGTTCGTAATAGCATTCCAGTTGTTCCTGAAATTAGATATTATGAAAATGAACTGAATGAAATTATAAATGCGATTGAAGAAGTTCGTTCCGAAATTCCAGAACTTCCTGAGATCAAGTATTATGATGATGAGATTTCTGTAATTGAAAATAGATTAATTGAAATTGAAAACTCAATTCCAGTTGTACCTGAAATCAAATATTATGATGAGGATGTAAAAACTCTTAGAGATGAAATTATTTCAGTTAAGAAATCTATTCCCACTGTTCCCGAAGTTAAGTATTATGATAAGGATGTAAAGGAACTCAAAGAAGAGATTGCTTCTGTTAAAGGATCTATTCCTGAAGTTAAGTATTACGACGAAG
>Ga0114978_10003274_pt1 | contig 13313 bp, 6 predicted proteins | sample S_140212_EF_Meta_FD_87027 | JGI IMG/M metagenome (GOLD analysis project Ga0114978, IMG submission 87027) | Freshwater microbial communities from Lake Simoncouche, Canada to study carbon cycling - S_140212_EF_MetaG | ecosystem: Environmental > Aquatic > Freshwater > Lake | place: Lake...
GAATTCAAAGTAGCCGATGCCACCATTGGTATCTTTACCTGTGGCAAATATTGCCACACCAGCAGCTGATGCTGGATTATAGGTAATATTAACAGCATTGTTGGTGGTTGTGGTGGTTACTGATAGCGTGTTGGCAGTGAATGCTCCACTGACATTCATTGCATCATCTACTTGTATTGCAGATGATTCTGATGAAGAAATATTATTGGTAACGAATGTGTTGGCAGTCAGTGTTCCACTGACATTCATTGCATCATCCACTTGTATTGCAGATGATTCTGATGAAGAAATATTATTAGTAACGAATGTGTTGGCAGTCAGTGTTCCACTGACATTTAATCCATCATTGATTTGTACAGCAGTGCTGTCTGCTGAAGAAATATCATTAGTGACAATAGTGTTTGCAGTCAGAGTACCACTGATTGTGGCAGTGCTATCAGTTTTTAATGTATTAGCAGTCAGTGAGCCACTGACGTTTACAGCATCGTTGATCTGAATAGCAGATGATTCTGATGAAGAAATATTATTAGTAACGAATGTGTTGGCAGTCAGTGTGCCACTGACATTCACACCATCGTTGATTTGTACAGCAGTAGAATCTCCAGAACTGATATCGTTGGTAACAAATGTGTTAGCGGTCAGTGTTCCACTCACATTTAAAGCATCGTTGATTTGTACAGCAGTGCTGTCTGCAGAAGATATGTTGTTTACTGAAATGCTGTCAGAACTAAATGATCCTGCTGTTAGTGCTCCTGTAACATCTAAAGCTCCGGTCACATTGGTATCTGCCATTAATTCTATTACCCCTGTGCCATTTGGATTCAATAGTATATTAAAATTAGTTGGTGTGCTGATTGTAGTGTCATTGAATATTAATGAGTTTATGGTAGCAGTGCCTGTGATTAAGGTATCACCGACTACTTCTAATCCATCTCTAACACGAAACTTATTATTTGCCACAGGTTTCTTCCTTTATACTATGTCTATGACTTTCTTTTTATAAAAACAATTAAACGAGCACACACTCGCAACGAGTTATTACATTGAAAGAACTAAACAATATGGATATTTATGTTATAATTGTGCTTTTTACCACTAATTTAAAGTTCTTTTAACTCTGGGTCTAGGCCAAACAGCACCCGAAGATGGTCTTGGTTTATAGTTTATTTTTGGATATACACTGCCATCCACTTCACGCTCTGGTTTGTAGTAAAGATATAGATTGGGAGCTCCTTGTAGATCTTGACCATCTGTAGGACCACCCGAAGTGGCAGTTAATTGATTAGATTTTGCAATTGCAGTGATATATTCTTTGGCACGCTCTTGATTCATTTCAGGATAAATTTCCAATGCACAAGCAATTACACCACATACCTGAGGAGAAGCCATACTGGTTCCAGAATATTTGCCTAAGTAATATGTTACACCGCCCGGTGCTCGAGTTTCACTTACTCCTGAAGGCAACGAACTAATAATGTATGTACCAGGAGCCCATATTGTGCAGGCCGGTCCGCAATCACTGTATAGAACTTTTTGATCTGGATTTATGCTGTCTACTGATCCCACGGTGATGGCTGGTAGATCGTAAGTGCCATCGGTAGTATTATCAAGAGCTGTTGGACTGGTACCTCTCATATAGTAATAAGGACTAGCTACAGTGCCGGGATATCTAATGGCCATTTCAAAAGTGTTGTTCCAATCGGCACCACCTGGCACTTCGTGTTTCCATCTTCCGTTACCAGCAGCACCTACCATGATTATACCTTCATCATATGCATCTTCTATATCTACATCCATCATAGCTACTCGAGCAGGTATACGCTGTCCTGCTATGAATCCCCAAGCATTCAATTGAGCAGTAGTGAAAGAAGTTCCTGACACAGTTTTACGATTGTTTGCACCCAGTTGTAGATCTATTTGTGTTGGAGAAGCTTCATAGAATACCCATTCATTCACCATTCCAGGACTGCCTAATGTACCTGTAGAGTTAGCATTTCCTTCCATTCGAATCCTATAAGTTCTATTAGGAGCAGTGCCTTCAGTACCATAATAAATTCTCTGCACAGAGTTATCATCAGAACACCACATGATTTTAGGTATGTTAGGATTAGAAGCACTCAAACTAGAATAATTTGAAGATCCAGAACCAAATGTTACATAATGGTTTGTGCCCACATAGACGGTACTATAAGTCACTCCCATAAATTTAATTGAAAAAGGCAAGTTAAGAGTCCAATATCCGTCATCGTTATTGCCCACAGTGGGTGTAGTAGAAGCAGTCAAACTGGCTGCACCCAATAAACTACCAGTTAGTGTGGACACTGTGGCAGCATCTGTTATGGTTGGATCATTGTCTATTAAGATATCCATATCAAATGCATATACACGACCAGTAACTTCAGCATTGCTGATTGTGGTACTGTATACTATTGAATAATTGCCTAATTGAGCTAGCGTTGCTGTATCATCGATCACGTTTGTAGCAGTGCCTCCGTCGGATGACACAGTGGGTCCTACAGTGTATGTATTAACCACAGTGTTGTCACTCTCTCTTCTGATTGTTATTGTGGTGGTGAGAGTGGTTACTCCACTGCTGCCACCGGCTGATACATCGCTTTGAACCCGTACACCCGCTCCTACAGTATCGGTGCTCATTCGAATTGTGTAACTGCTCGCAGGCTGTGTTACTCCAGCGATACTAGCATGATAATTAGAGTCTTTAGTCCATGAAGAAGGATTTGAAATTAGAGCTCCTTCTCCTTGATCTGCTGTACCTGTAGTGGTGATTCTATTTCCATTATTTTCAAAATTAATCAATGTGGCCAATCTTGTGGATGCTGTACACACTCCACTGAATCCATTATAAGTAGTGGTTCCACCAGTTGGAACGTATCGAGTGCCTCTGTAGGTCACTGCAGTGATATCAGTGAGAGCCCATTCTCCAGGAAATATACTCATTCCCCAGCTATTATTCACTATGGTAGGGTTTTTTCTACCGGTAGCGGCGTTTACAGATTTATTTCTATGAAATTCTCTTATATAGTCAAATGTATATTGAAAATACGGATACGTATTACCAGCATCATAATAGATATTGTAAATATTGGCATCTCTGGCCCAACCTTGAGTGTTGCCTGCCACAGTGCCTGATACGTGTGTGGAGTGACTTCCTGTGCCATATGCATAGTTTCCTGGAGATGTCCCCCTCACTGCGGTATTGTGTTGTTCCCAATTGTACTGAACAGTTCTATTAGAACCGCTGCTGCCATCTGGGTTGGAGTTATATTCTGGATGACCCCATACAATACCATTTTCATCACAAATTACACAGTCTACATTTCTACCGGTTTGAGTTAATTTTATTGTACCACTCACTGCAGGAGTACCTGACCCAGTACCTTCATATCCTGTACCTCCCCATCCGGATCGTTGAACTCCTTCTGTGCATCTTAATAGAGCAAAATTTTTCATAGTATTACTGGTGGAACTGGATTTATCCCATGCAGCGCTGGTTTGTTCTGTGGCATATAATCCGGCTTTGATTCCTAATTCATCAGGATGTAATTCTACTGATTTAACTCTGGGATCTGTTTTTAATTGTGTGGCTTCCCAATCGGTCAGTCTATAAACTGTGGCACGACTTATAGGTTTACGTTCCAAACATTCTATTTTTCTAGTAAGTTCAAGTCCTTTTGGGGTGCTGTCTAACGTTTCTAATTCACTGTACAAAGATTCTAAATCTCCATAGGTATGAACCATAACGCAATATTTTTTAGTATTAACATATGGTGCTGACGTCGACGCTCTAACAGACATCTTAAACCTCCAATTGTACTGCGGTCAATGTAATTGTAATTGCAGCAGTGGAACCACTCTTGTTAGTCACTGCTAATGATATGTTTGTGCTAGGAGATGTTTCATTGCTGAATCCTATTGCTCCTGGACTGATTAATATTGTTTGTGATGCTGTAGAAATTACTTCAGCAATAACTCCAGAACCTGGCGTTGGGTCAGCACCTTCTGCTCTACTAGCATCTGCTGTTCTAGCAGCAGTGCTGACATAGACTCTTACCCATGCTGCAGCTGATGTTGCAATTTTATACAGCATATAGCCTTTGTATCCTACGATAGTTAGGTCACCTGTGGCACCATTGGCTAAACTAGATGTTGTTCCTGCAAGACTGGCTCTGCTGGCCATACTTCCACCACCGCCTGTGGCTGTGATAGTTAATACATCTCCGGCTATTGCTGTGGTGATACCTGTACCACCTGCAACTTTTAATGTTTCTCCATTGTTAAGTGTGGTACCCGTGCTGTCATCCCCCACAAATGTCATAGTGGCTTGAGGCACACCTGTAATAGTCAACACATCGCCCGACACTGCTGTGGTGATACCTGTACCACCTGCAATTTTAATAGTTTCTCCTGAATTTAATGTAACTCCTGTAGAATCATCTCCTACCACTGTTATGGTGCTTGATCCTCCCCCGGATCCTGTAATAGTTAATACATCTCCCGACATAGAAGTAGTAACACTACCTGCTCCTGCTATCTTGATTGTTTCTCCATCTGAAATTCTTGTGCCTGATGAATCATCGCCTACAAATGTTAATCCTTGTGCTGCTGATAATCCTGCAGCAGAAAAATAAGTTAGGTTTACCCAAGCTGATGAACCGTTACCAATTTTAATTTTATATGTGTCTGTTTCAAAACCAAGTTCTCCCTGACTTAATGTAGGATTGGTTGAAGTCCAGTTTGCTGCTGTGTCTCTTCTTACTTGTATTTTATTTGCCATATTATGCTCCGCCTCCGTCTACTGCTGTTTCTCCGGCTCCATATGTTGAAGAACCAGATCCACCATCTAAGCTCAAAACTGCTAAATCATAAACAGTTGCAGTTGCGCCACCATCTATATTTAATGTCACAAGCGTGGTTCCACTTATAGTAACATTACCTTCTGCGTCTGTAGCAGTGCTTATACCATTAGAACCAACAAATTTAATAGTATTTCCTGTGGATATTGCACGTTGTGTGCTGTCATCTCCTGCTACACTAAAAGTAAATGCTGTGGGACCGGTAATTGTAAGAGTATCGCCACTCATGGCAGTAGTAATGCCTCCGGATCCGGCAATTTTAACAGTTTCTCCATCTGAAATTCTTGTGCCACTACTATCATCGCCCGCAAATGTTAATCCTTGTGCTGTGGCTTCTCCGGTAGCAGTGATTGTTAATACATCACCCGTCATGGATGTGGTAATTCCTGTGCCTCCTGCAATTTTAACTGTTTCGTTGTCAGAAATTCTTGTGCCTGTAGAATCATCGCCTACAAATGTAATGCCCTGAGCAGATAAACTAGCATTGCTATTACCTGCTTCTGGTCTATATAAACTAATTCGATATCCTGTAATTTTTATTTCACCTTCGGAACCACTAGCTTGTAAGAAAAGTTGATTGCCTCGAATGTATGCAGACCATTCTATATGAATTGTACCATCTGTAGACAGTTGTGGACCTACTGTAATACTTACATCATGTCCATTGTGTACTACAACAACTTCGGATACGCTCGATTGACTATTGTTTGTGTCGTGTGCTGAAAGTGTATAAAAAGCAGCGGTAGTATCGGTTAAGTGGAAAGAATCTATAGTGGCAGCTGCAGACGATGTGGTAGTAGTGCCAACAATTTTTTGATAATCAGTTTCATCGGTTGATTCTGTGTCTGATAATAATAATTTGTGCAGTTTTAAATTTAATGTTCCACCGGTAGAACGTGCTCTTAATCTAGCAACACCATCATTGATGTCAGCAGTGAATATTATAAAACTCTCATTACTACTACTCACTATGTTATATGTGGTTATGTAGGCATCGGTGCCATTGTGAACCATGGATATTTCTGCATTAAGGTAATCGTTGGATATCGCTGCTCCTTCATCAGATACTGATACAAAATATTTTGCTGATCTATATTCACCTATAGACCAAGTGTCTATTACTGTTTCTGCAGTGGATAAATTTTCGTATCTCAATGTGGATGTTCTTCCGTTATTTTTTAATCCTGTGTTGTCAAATAATGGAAGTCTATAACATTGTATACTGTTTATTGCAGAATCTCCTGTGACTTTATATAAAACATCATCTCCAACCACTCTTGCAGATAAGGTATTGTGTCCTGCATGAGGAAGAACACTGGTTGAATTAACCACAGCAGACACAGACATAAAGGCTTCTAATCCATTGTGTACAATACTAGTTTTTGAAGCAATTACTTCATTACGTATTTCATCTCTATAAACTTGATAATATAATGATGAACGTATATCAGAAGTTGAAACACGATCTATTGTTTTTTCTGATGTGTCTATACCTATCTTAGAAATAATTTTAGCACTTTCATCCAACATTGAAGATGGAGTGTTAATTCTTCCACTGAATATTAATCCTGTTTTGCTGGAACTGATAGTTTGATCCCCTATATAAACTGTGCCAGATCCAAAGTATCCTTTTCTAAATCTTTTGGTTAATGATCCTAAATCTACAGCATCATCTGTGGTAGGAATTATTGAAGCATTGGTTGTGATAACACCTGTGCCTGAAGTGCTGATCTCAATATCTTCGTTGGATCTAGATCCAGTAATTTTATTGTCGTCTATCAACAAACCGCCTGTGTTTAAAGAATCTATAGAACTTGTGCCAGTAATGGTTAGAACGTTTCCAGATATTGATGTATCCACAGAACCTGCACCCACAATTTGTAGAGTTCCACCATCTGCAACAGCAGTGCCAGTAGAATCATCTCCGATAAAAGTTATACCCTGTGCTGGATTAGATCCATTGATGGTCAAAGTATCTCCTGATACAGCAGTGGTAATATTAGAGCCACCTGCTATTTTAAATGTTTCTCCGACGGTTACAGCAGTGCCGGTGGAGTCATCACCCACTATGGTGATTGCAGTGTCTGTTTTTTGTGCATAGCCTGTTAAACTGGGACCAGTAATGGTTAGAGTGTCACCCGACACTGCTGTGGTTATATTTTGAGTGCCTGCTATTTTGATTGTCTCACCAGAGTTTACTGCGGTTCCAGTTGAGTCATCTCCAACAAATGTGATCGATTGTGCTGTGTTCTGTGCATCGATGTAGGCCTTGACAGCTTTAGCCGAGGGCACAGTGTCATCGCTCGCAGACACCGCGGATAGGTCAGTGTCAACCACTCCAGAGGCAAAGTCTGCCACTTCAATGTTTGTAATAGAATTTCCCGTGCCGTTGGCATTAAATGTCTTGTTGGTCAATGTGTCAGCGCTTGAGGCAGTGATGAAAGAAGTTAAATTTGGACCTGTTATGGTTAGAGTGTCACCCGACACTGCTGTGGTTATATTCTGCGTGCCTGCAACTTTGATTGTCTCACCAGTGTTCAATGTGGTTCCAGTACTATCATCACCCACGATGGTGATTGGAGAATTGGTTAGATAAGATGATAGATTGGGACCAGTGATGGTCAACGTATCTCCACTCACTGCTGTGGTTATATTTTGAGTGCCTGCTATTTTAAATGTTTCTGCTGTGTTGATGGTGCTGCCTGTGCTGTCATCACCTACAAAAGTAATACCTGTGAAAGCACTTAAACTTGTGAAACTTAATTGTCCAGAACCATTTGTGGTCAATACTTGATTGGCAGAGCCATCTGCTTGTGGCCAATACAATCCATCTAACACAATAGATCCTGTGCCATTGGGTGTAATTTCTATATTGCCATTAATTCCATCATTGATTAAAATACTCCCACTATTTGAACCAGAGTTGGTATTCAATGTTAAATCACCCGTGCCATTGGTAGTGATGGTGGCATTGGCGTTGCTGTCTCCCACCCTAACTGTATCTGTAGTAAGATACACATCACCCGTGCCGTTGGGTGCTAGTTCTATGTTGCCGTTGGCACCATCGTATAATCTTATCGTGCCCTCTGTGCCAGAACCCTCATTGGTTGTGAGTATCAGATCACCAGTGCCTCTGGTGGCAATGGTGGCATCACTGTTGTTGTCACCTATGCGAACTGAATCTGTGTTGAGATGCACATCACCCGTGCCATCTGGTGCTATGGTCACTGGTGAGTTGGTGTCTCCCGTGATGGATCCCAAGAATGTGGCATCACCCGTGAACCTGCTGGTGCTGGTTACTGCCAAGGTGTTGTTGATTGTGGCAGCACCTGATACGTTCACAGCATCGTTGATCTGAATGGCAGATGAGTCTTCTGAACCAATAGTGTTAGTGATTAAAGTTTTAGCATTTAACGTTCCGGATATGTTCACACCATCATTGATCTGTATGGCTGTGCTGTCATCTGATTCAATGGTATTGGCCACTAGAGTATTTTTTAATACTATTCTGCCTGTGCCCGCGGCTTGAATGACAATGTCTTCGTTGGATCTAGATCCTGCAATGGTGTTGTCGTTTATAGATATTGCACCTGTGTCTAGACTGTTGATTGATCCTGCTTCAAATACTATGTTGCCACTCACAGAAAGATCTCCTGTGATTGTGGTGTTGCCGACTATGTGTAATGTGGTGTTGGGTTCAGAGGTTCCTATGCCCACTCGATTGTTAGTGACATCGAGATACAACAGGTTTGTTTCAAATGCTAGATCGACGCCGTTACGAGTAAGATTACTCTTCAACACCGATCCAGATATACGGCCTATGGCCATACTGGTGGATCCTCTCTATAAAAATATTTCAACGAGCATATGCTCGCAGAGCTCTATTACATTGTGAGCCAAACAGTATAGATATTTATGCTGTAAATGAGAAAAGGGCCTTGCGGCCCTTTTCAACTACTGAGGAAGTGTAGTACTTATTAGTTGTTAGCTTGGACGAAACAATTTACCATGCCAATACCTGTATCGGATTTGCTTTCTAAAGCTCTGCCAATTACGTGGAAAGGATTGATAGATTCACCAGTTTTAGCAGCTCTAGCTGTGCCTTTTACGCTGGATGATACTAATCTGTCACCTTTGTTTACCACACCAGTAACTCTCACAGGAGTTCTACCAGTCATAGCCACAAAAGGATGTGATTGATTATTACCCGCACCTGCATTCATCATGTAGGCTGGTTTTGAAGAGATAACACCAAAAACTTGATCAGAAAGTTCTTCACCTGTTTCTGTGATCTCTTGTGCACCACCCAACATAACCACTGCGCCTTCAGTCATTGGAGCATCTGCTGCAAATCTCTCTGCGATATCCGCATACTGAGCCGAAGTTGCTGTGGCATTGATAACTCTGCATCTGATATCCACTAATTGGAAATCATCATTGGGAGTACCTGTTCCCACGTTGTGAGTGGATCTTAATGCTGTGAAAGTACCACCTGATGCTGCTGGAAATATTGTGGATGCATCATCGTTGTATGCATCATCCCACACCCAATATAAATCCTGTTCAGTTGGCACTGAAGTGGATCCTCTGTGAATTTGAATTCCTGAGAATCTAGGCATTTGTCCTGGTTGTGATACGTTGCTGTTGACACCAATTAGGTTGTCCGCTACTTCGAATGTTTGTGTGTTAAGAATAGTTTGTGTTCCGCTCACTGTTAAAGTACCATTAATGGTCACTGATCCACCAAAGTCTGCTGTGGAAGTAGTGGTTAATGTAGAGAACTTACCTGTGCCTGGAGTGGTAGCACCGATGTTCATGTTATTGATGTTACCGGTCGCCGTTGGATTGATAGAAACTGCTCCAGCTGGTGCAATTGTCACAGTACCACTTCCAGTTGGTGACAAGGTCACTGTTTGGTTGGATGTGATTGCTGAAATGTTACCTGCTAAAGTGGAAGTAACTCCTGCAGTACCCAAAGTCAATGTGCTGGCTGGTGCAATTGATACTGTACCTGTGCCAGTTGGTGACAAGGTCACTGTTTTGTTAGATCCTGTTAAGCTCAAATCTCCAGATAGAGTGGTGTTACCTGTTACTCCTAATGTGCTGGACGCTGTTAATCCGTTAGCCACTGTGGTAGCTGCTGCTGCCACTGTTAAGTAAGTGCTGCCATCTGCTTGGATAGTTACTGCTCCAACACCTGCATCTGTTACTGTAACGTTGGAGTTGCCTTGAGTGATTGAATTTTGTGATAAACCGGCTAAACCGTCATCCACATATTTTTTATTGGCTACATCTCCATCTGCTGTTGGTGCTGATGTAGATAATCCTGTTATTTTATTTGTTGAAGCGTCGATTACGATATCACCTACTGATATTCCGTTATTGACTCTAAAGTTTCTTGTTGTCATGGTTCCATATCTCCCGCATGATTGTTATTATTTTACAATAGAACGTTCTATTGCACGAGTATTTACCCAATATTGGTAATTTTTATGGTTTACAGCTCAATTATACTGCAGCCAATGAGTACTGTACGATAGCAGATGATGTGCCACCAGTGCTGATCGCTTGTACATTCACTGTGCCAGATGTGTATGTAGCAGTCAATGTTGCAGTGTCAGATCCACCTGTGTTAACAACACCGTAAGTGTTGATGTAAGCAGTGGTTCCGTTGTGTATCACGTGAGCTTTCATACAAGAGTATTCAGTGTTGGCAGCATCAGTCACTTGAACATACAGTTCAGCTGATCTGTAATTGCTAGCATTGAAACTCATAATAGTGGTTGCAGAACTTTCAAAATTCACTGATTCAGTCAATGTTCTAGCCACACCGCCTGTTTGCACAGCAGTGTTGTCAAAACCTTCAATGGCAAATATTCTAGCACCTGAGTGAGGAGCAGAAGTAAATGTTATGTTGTTGGAAGAAACTGTGTAGTTTTCTGTGGGTTCTTGATAAACGTTGTCGATATACACCATGACGTTGTTGGCTGTGGCTGGTGCTGTTGAGAAGAAGCCATTAAATGTTGATGTTGAACCATCACCTGTTGTGGTAACTTTGTTGATAGCAATTGTGCCACCTGTTCCCATAGTGAACTGTATCCATGTGGATCCATCCTGTGAACCTTCATACACACCCAATTGAGTGTTGAATCTAATTACACCTGTGTGTGCAGTGGGTCTCGCAGCAGTGTTGCCGTTTGGTACTCTGATAGCACCTGTGTTCGAACCTGCGTCTAATATGTAGGTCGGAGTGCTAGTACCAATACCAATTTTGTCAGCTGATGCGTCCACGTAAAATAAAGAAACAACTGTGTCTCCTGAAATTTGTGTGTCCACGTCGGCGGCTGCAGCATTGATCTTGATCGAGCTAGAAGCGGCCCCATCTATTTTTAATATTCCGGTTTGGTTGTTAATAGTGGTGTCTGTGCCATCGTGTGCTATTTGTAGATCTCCACTTGCACCAATTTTAATTGCTTTGCCGTCAGCTCCTATCACGATATGATCGTTGGTGTTAACTGTGGTAAACGTACCTGCTGCTGCAGTTGAGCCGCCGATCACAGTACCATCAATGGTTCCACCATTGATATCTGTTGTGGTTAATACTGAGCTACCTACGGTGATAACGCCTGTGCTGTTTGCTATAGTGGCTGCTGCTGAACCATCGGCTGCTTTGATTGCGCCTGTGTCTAAAGATGTGTTTGCTTTAATAATACCAGCTTTTAATTGTTGATATGAATCAATTGTGATGTTACCTGCAGTGGATCCTGTTTCAGCAGCAGTAGTTGCGAACACAAACTCGTCAGCGGACTCATCCCAAAAGAAAGCCACGTTGCTCAGTGATCCTCTGTTGAATAATAAACCTTCGTCATAAATGTTGGCAGATCCGCCTGAATTATTTTTTGCTAAAACGATTAATGGATCTTCAATTGATAGTGTCTCTGTGTCAACTGTGGTAGTAGTACCATTAACAATTAAGTTTCCACCCACTGTTATATCGCCTGTGGATTCTACTGTGGTAAATTTTCCTGATGCTTGTGTTGATGCACCAATGGCCACATTGTTCATTGAACCTGTTGTGGTTCCTGTGATGCTGATTGTGCCGTTACCTGTTAAATCAGTGAATGATCCTGTGCTGGCTGATGCTGAACCAATTGTGGTTCCATCAATAGAGCCACCGTCAATATTAACTTTAGTCATGGCCACTGAACCAGTACCATTCGGAGTTATTACGATATCTGCGTTGGTAACCAAGCCTGTTACTGTTTGGCTAGCTATGTTTAAATTGTTTAATTCTATATTTCCATTGCTTCGGATGTGAGCCACATCGCCCTGACCTTCTACAAAGAAATGAATTTGATTTTCGTCTGAAGTTCTCTCAACATCAATACCGGTGTTGCCTTCTGTGTCTAACACTTGAGCTCCTGCACCTAAGTTAACCCATGCTCCACCCGCATAACCTTCTATAGATCCTATTGTGCTGTTGTATCGTAGATCTCCATTAGCAGCTGAACCTCGTTCACCTGTGGTGCCAGATGGTAATCTTATTGCACCTGTGCCTGAAATGTGTAACTGTCTTGATGGCGTTGCTGTTCCAATACCCACGAATGAGTTGGTAACATCTAATACTAATAAATTTGTTTCGAATGCTAAATCTGTGCCAGACCTTAATAGGTTGGCTTTAAGCATCTGTCCTGATATACGTCCGATAGCCATGGTAGAATCCTTATTTTGTTAACCTGTTAACTGAGTTATTTATTTGACTTGCCATAAAAAATGCCGTTAAATACACAATAATAATGACTAAAAATACGTATATTACTGTGGTGGGTTCGCAGCCCTTGGATTTTGATTTAACGGTATGCAAACGTTTAGGACCCATGATAGTGGCGGGCAACAATCATAAAAATACAGTGTTTGAATATGCAACTGCTAATAGTGAGCAGCATGTGCAGGACATGCTGAATTCTCCCAGTTTTCGCGACACTCGCATAGTGGTCAATGAGCAATTATACAAAAAATACATATTCTTTGATCCATTGGATTGTGTGCCTAATTTTCCTGCCGTTAATTCCATGGATCTATCCTCAGCTGAATTGAGTGAACAGAGCCTGGCATTGCTGTTGGCCTGCTGGTTGGACATAGAGAATATACTGCTGCTGGGATATGACATAGAAAATTTAACTGAACGAGCTCGATTGCTCAGCATAGGTTCAGCACATCCACACAATAAAATAGTGTATGTGAGGAAACCCAACCCTAATAAGATATTCCTGTTTGACAAATATCCCAACATGTCAGTGACTGATTATAAGAAATTATCGGAGATGAATAAACGTGGTTAAAAAAACAGAAAAATCTAAAAATTACAAATATCAGATCATGCTGAAATGGCCTGCTGTGTGTAGAAATCGCAGTCCAGAAACTCTGCAGGAGAGACCA
>Ga0114978_10003276_pt1 | contig 13306 bp, 21 predicted proteins | sample S_140212_EF_Meta_FD_87027 | JGI IMG/M metagenome (GOLD analysis project Ga0114978, IMG submission 87027) | Freshwater microbial communities from Lake Simoncouche, Canada to study carbon cycling - S_140212_EF_MetaG | ecosystem: Environmental > Aquatic > Freshwater > Lake | place: Lake...
AAAGTTTACACACGAGATTGTTGAGGATTATTTTAAAAATCCAATATGGGATCGGTGGGGGATTCCGATGCCAGACTACGCAACGGACTCAATGAAATTGTTACAGGTATTTGAAGACGATTGTCCTACCTGGGCATTTAAAATTAAAGAAAAATTTGACAGTTGGTTACATTATAGTACAACAGGTATTACTATGATGCTGCCAGGAAAAATTAATGCTCCGCATTCAGACTCAATGTTTAGATTGAAGAAAAGCATGTTGGATCAACAATTAAATACAGAGTCAATGATTCCTGTTAGAGTTAATATTTTTTTACAAGATAAAAAAATAGGTCATTTCCTTGATTTTGAAAATGGAGATGTACTAGGTAACTATGTTCGTGGTGATTATGTAGTCATTTACCCAAATGTAGTACATTCTGCGGCAAATGTAGGACCGGATAATCGATACACAATGCAACTCACTGGATTTGTCAATGAAGATGAATTAATCAATATTCATCAAGTCTAATAGAATTATTACAATAATATTATGACTTCAAAATTGGTGTATTTTTTTCAACCACAATATGCTACTCTAATAGACAGTACTCCACACTATTGGTTACCTTACAGCGCAGCCTGTGTGTGGGCATATTGTCAGCAGTTTGATGACATCAAGCAACATTGGCAATTAGGTGGACTTGAATACACTAGAGATTCTATTGATCAAGTAATCAATTCAATGGATACTCCTTCGTTGTGTGCATTTAGTTGTTACGCCTGGAACGAGCAGTATAATCTGGCCTTGGCAAAAGAAATAAAACAGCGTTGGCCCACGTGCCACATTGTTTTTGGTGGTCCACAAACAGGTGGGAATCACATCCAACACGATTTTATTGATAGTATTGTATTTGGTGAGGGCGAGGAAACTTTTTTAGAAATACTCAGATGTTTGGATCAGAATCAAAAGCCTGAACAATTCTACAGAAAAAAACGTTTAGAAAATTTAGATGTTCCTAGCCCTTATTTGCTGGGACTGTTTGATGATATTATTAGTAATGCCAGTTCCGATTGCTTTTTTCAAGTAATCTTAGAAACTAATCGTGGATGTCCGTACGCCTGCACTTACTGTGATTGGGGTGGGTTGACCTACAGCAAGGTTAAAAAGTTTGACTTAGAAAAAATTGAACAAGAACTAATTTGGTTTAAAAACAATCCTGTAAGTGTAGTATTCATTGCTGATGCTAATTTTGGCATATTCAAACAACGAGATTTTGAAATAGCACAAATGGTAAGACGCTATCTTGAAAATAGTTCTGTAGATTTTATCAATATGAACTATGCAAAAAACAGCAACGAAACTGTATTTGAAATTGCTAAAGAGTTTGGTAACATTACAAAAAGCATAACAATGAGTATGCAAACTATGAATCCCGCCACGTTAAAAGCAATTAAACGTGACAACATGAAAAGCAATGATGTCAAAAAAATGCTTGAACTTAGTAAACAATATGATATTCCCACCTTTACTGATATGATTCTTGTGTTACCGGAAGAAACATTAGAAAGTTGGTGCAATGGCTTTTGCGAGCTGTTGGAACTGGGCCAGCATAATCATGCTGACATTTATATAGCCAATGTGTTAGAGAATACAGAACTCAATCAGTCTCAAAAATTACAGTACGGAATAAAGACTGTGGTAGTTGAAAATTATCAACCATTTGGAATAAATGATCCTAGCGGTATCAAGGAGTACATGGAACTAGTCAGCGAAACTAGAACCATGCCCAGGGCTGATATGATTGATGCATTTATGTACCATTGGATGATGCAAAATTTTCATTTTGCAGGATATAGTCAACTGTTGTCTAAATATTGTAGATATGTATTAGGTATTGATTATAAAAAATTCTACGATTCTATAATGGAAAAAATAAAGTTAGATAGCGGTGCTATTGGTCAAGAATACCAAACTATTCGATCTATGCTTACCCAGCTATTAGAAACAGGTTATCTCGGAGAAGATATTGAAATACATCTTTTTTATTCTAAGAGTTATTATTATTTTTATCAGAATATAAAAGATGTTATTGATTTAGCTTTAACAACATCTTTTGAATTTGGAAAAATTGATCAGTCGGTAATCAAATTACAACAAAGATTTATGCTAAATGAAATTTGGAAGCCTAATTGCAACATTGTTTGTAACTACAACATTGATTCTTGGGAGAAGATTCAGACCGAATATCAGATCTCTAATAAGATTTCTGATTTTGTTCCGTCTTCACAAAAATTTCAGTTTGCAAGACGCAGTGGCGCACTTAAAAATTCAATCCAATCAACAATTTATAAAAATGGTTAAACACAATTTGACTATCAATCAATATTGCTTTACAATAGCACAAGCGGTCTTTAGAGCATTCATCCCGCTATACAAATTCTGCAAGCCTATGCTATAAACATAGGAGAAAACAGCATGTCAGACGATTTTAACGCAGTTATCAAAAGAGAATACCAGCCAGTAACATACAAGTTTACCAGCACCAAAGAGTACATTGACGCATTTCCGTGTGCCTACCGACAGTGGAGGGCCGACAGTCATTGTAACTTGAATCATGGGTACTCATTTAGTATGAAGTTTTACTTTGGTACAAATGATCTTGATGTTCGTAATTGGGCCGCTGACTACGGTGGTCTTAAAGAACTTAAAAAGATACTAGAAGATCAATTTGATCACACAACCTTGGTATCACAAGATGATCCTGAACTGGAGTTCTACAAAGAAATGGAACGTCGTAAACTGGCTAAGCTCACTATCTTGCCCCGAGTAGGATGTGAATCACTAGCTGACATGCTTTACAAGTATGTGAATGGTGTTTACATTCCTGACTTCTGGGGAGAATACGAAGCAAGTCGTTTGTGGTGCTACCGAGTGGAAGTGCGTGAAACACAAGCAAACATGGCATTTAGAGAAGGCCATAGAGAATGGAATGAGGATTTATTTGAATGAGATTAATTGAAATACCAACTTTAATTTTAGAACCAAAATATGATGTAGCTATACTATTGCCCACCCGCGGGCGTACAACTGCATTGCTTGATAGTCTTATTAGCTTAATTGACCGCGCCGATGATGTAAAATCAATACAAATTTTACTAGGTATGGATGAAGACGACAAAGAGTCTATTGAGTGGGCGGCGGAAAATATTTTTAAAGACTTTGACGGTCGGGGTATTTCAACGTCAATATTAGAATTTAAACCAGTTGGTTATACTCGTTTAAATGAATATGTAACAGAACTGGCTAAAAAAAGCAATGCACGTTGGCTAATGTTTTGGAATGACGATGCAATTATGAAAACACAAGGCTGGGACAGTCGAATAAGAGAACACAACGGTAAGTTTCGTGTGCTAAGAATGCCCACACACAACGAGCATCCTTATGCAGTATTTCCAATTGTTCCAAGAGACTGGTTAATGTTGTTTAATTATATAAGCGCACATCAACTTTCAGACGCATGGGTTAGTCAGATTGCATATATCTTGAATATTATGGAAACTATTTCGGTTGATGTATTACACAATCGTCACGATTTAACCGGTGATAACAATGACGAAACTTTTCAGAATAGAATTATGTATGAAGGCCGGCCTGAAGACCCTAGAGACTTTAATCACTTTGACTATCGTCGTCAACGCTTTTTAGATGCTAGCAAAATCGCTTGGTTTATGCATGCTCGAGGTGAAGATGTTAGTTGGTTTATGAATGTTCTGGCAAGCAAACAAGACCCTTGGGTTAGAATGCTCAACGAGTTTGACCCAAATAAACAAATGGCAAAATTTAATTAATTATGGATTTACAAAAAAGAATTCTTGACTACTGGAATACACAACCATGTAATGTTGGTCACAGTAATGCTACCATTGGCTCTGAACAGTACTTTGACGAAGTAACAAGCAAACGATATCGTGCTGAACCACATATCCTTGATTTTGCTGGGTTCCACCACTGGCGAGGAAAACGTGTATTAGAGATTGGATGTGGCATTGGTACAGATGCAGAACAGTTTGCTAGACACGGTGCCGAATACGTGGGAATTGATTTGTCTGACGCCAGTTTAGATCTGTGCAAGCAACGATTTGACGTTTATGGTCTCGAAGGTGATTTTCACAATATTGATATCACTGACCGCAAAGTACTAGACTTAGGACAATTTGATTTAGTCTACAGCTACGGGGTACTACATCATTACCCTGGCATGCAAGATCATATTAAAACTGTTGCCAGTTTGTTAAAACACGACGGCGAGTTTAGATTTATGGTCTATGCTAAAAACTCCTGGAAGTATGCAATGATTCGAAAAGGTCTAGATCAATTTGAAGCCCAGGCGGGTTGTCCTTATGCCGAAGCGTATACTTCTGAAGAAATACACGAACTACTAAAAGAAGATTTTAACCTGTTAAGGTTGCGACAAAGTCATTGTTTCATGTATAATGTAGAAAAATACAAGCAAGGTATTTTTGAACTTGAGCCATGGTTTGAAGCAATGTCCGAATTAATGCAAGAAGCAGTTAAAGAATACCTAGGTTGGCATCTTTTGGTGAAAGCAAAAAAGTTATGAAAAAAGTATATGTAAGTTGGAGTGATGTACAACGACAGGTGCAAGAAATTCTTAGGCAGATGTTATTGGATAATTGGCGTCCTGATTATGTAGTAGGCATCACCCGTGGTGGACTAATGCCAGCAAACTTACTTTCACAATACCTAGACTGCCGTATGGAGACTCTTAAAGTTAAATTGCGTGATCTTAAAGATGATGAAAGCTGTGAGTCAAATTTATGGATGGCCGAGGATGCATACAAAGGTAAAAATATTCTTATTATAGATGATATCAACGATTCAGGTGCCACATTAAATTGGATTAGAGAGGATTGGCCAGCTGGTTGTCTCCCGTCAGATACAAAATGGCAGTCAGTTTGGGGAAGTAATGTTAGAGTAGCAGTATTGTACGATAACGAATCCAGTGATTCAACTGTGCCTATTACCTACTGCGCAGAAACTATTAATAAATTTAATGATCCACAATGGATTGTATTTCCTTGGGAAGAGTGGTGGCGTCGTTGGAATCCAGAAGAAGAAGTAATTGTCAAATAATTATAGGAAATATTAAAATCATGGACTCAAAAATAAACGAAGTAATGGATATTCTCCAGGAAGAATGCGCTGAAGTTATACAAATTGTAAGCAAGATACGTAGATTCGGTATTGATGAGATTCATTTGAAACGTGGAATGTCTAATAGAGAAATGTTGTGCGAGGAAGTCGGAGATGTACTATGCATGATTGAATTACTTAGAGAACTTAAAATTATTGACGGTGCTAGTGTACAAGACGCAGTTCAGAATAAAAGAAAAAAACTAGAGCAATGGTCAACCATTTTTAAAGAAGAAACTGTATGAAAATTAAAGTAAGTGAATTGTTTTATTCTGCCCAAGGAGAGGGTCGCTTTGTGGGTGTACCAAGTGTGTTCTTGCGTACATTTGGCTGTAACTTTACCTGTAGCGGATTTGGCTGTGCTCCAGGGGTTAAGTCTACTGAAGCAGATGACGTTGCCAAAGAAGTACATTTATACAAAGACTTCCTTAGCCTGCCTTTAGTCAACACAGGCTGTGATAGTTATGCAAGTTGGCATCCGGACTTTAAACACCTGAGCCCAACATTTGAAACAACACAACTAGTCAATGATATGTTAAATCTCACACCCAATCATAAATGGGTACAAGACAACGGCAATGATGTACACTTAGTTATTACGGGTGGTGAGCCGTTGTTAGGCTGGCAACGTGCCTACGAGGAAATGATTAGTAATCCTCTCATGAATGACCTGCGTAACATTACATTTGAAACTAACGGCACCCAGAAATTACAAACAGGCTTTAGAGATTTTTTACAAGCTTGGCAACAACCTGCGCTTGGTAGCAAACAAGATCGATTTGTTACATTTAGTGTCAGTGCCAAACTCAGTGCCAGCGGTGAGCGTTGGGAGGAAGCAATCTGTCCTGACATTGTTGCTAGCTATCAAGAATTGGGCACAGTATATCTCAAGTTTGTTGTGGAAACCGAGGCTCACTTTGCCGAGGTAGAACGTGCAGTCAAAGAGTTTAGAGCAGGTGGATTTACTGGCGTAGTATATGTTATGCCACAAGGTGGTGTGGTTACTCCTTATGCGCAGAATCGTGTTCGTGTAGCAGACTGGGCATGTAGTCGAGGTTATTACTACAGTCCTAGACTACACGTTGACCTTTGGGGCAATGGATGGGGAAAATAAATGACTATAAATGAATTATTTTTAATTGCATTAATTATAATTTTTTCTATCCCGTATGCTATTTGGCGCCTTGGAAATATCGACTATTGGGCACCGTTGGTTGTTGTACAAATTATAGCAGGTATTTTGTTAGGGCCAGGAATTCTTGGACATATTCAACCGGACGTTTATAATTTTATCTTTACCAAAGATGTAATTCAGTTTCTTAACGGCATAGCAATTTGGGCAGTTACATTGTTTGTATTTTTTGCCGGCTTAGAATTAAACCTGCACGAACTTAAAACTAACAAGAAAGAAACTGCAATCACATCCAGTCTGGCATTGGGTATGCCATTATTATGTGGTGCTGTTGGTGCGTTTATTGTTCTCAATTATTTCCCTGGGAATTGGATGGGAACAAATGCACAAACTTGGCAATTTATTTTTGGTATTGGTATGGCCTGTGCTGTGACTGCTCTTCCTATATTAATTCTGTTGATGGAAAAGCTTGATATACTAAAACAACCCATTGGTCAACGCATTCTACGGTATGCCAGCTTTGATGATATTGCAATTTGGGCAGTTTTGGCAATTATTTTAATGGATTGGACTAGACTAACTCACCAGTTAATTTTTTTAGTTAGTTATATTTTTGGGTCTATGGCTATTAGGAACTTTTTAACCAGGATACCGTTAACAGATAGAATATATGTTTCACTGGTGTGGTTAGCGTCGGTTGCATTGTTGGCAGACTGGGCAGGACTACATTTTATGGTAGGAGCTTTCTTGGCTGGAGCAATAGTAGACCGACATTGGTTTGACGAAAACCAACTCGACAATCTGAGAAATAGTGTGTTATTATTAATGATGCCAGTTTTCTTTTTAAGCACTGGATTGAGAACTTCCTGGGAGTTTGGGGGAGTACTAATTCTGCTAGTAGCATTATTTTTCTTTGTTATCCAGTTGGCAGGAAAAATGTCCGGGTTATATATTGCTGGAAAACTATTAAACTGGCAGGAAAAAGAATCAAGTTTAATTGGATGGCTGTTGCAGACCAAGGCGCTAATTGAAATTATATTTGTTAGTATCTTGTTAGATAAAAAGATTATCACCAATGAAATGTTTACAGTTATGTTGTTAATGGCTGTTGCAAGTACTATGATTACTATACCTCGCACATTGCCATTGATTAAAAGAATGCCACATCTGGTTAAAAAACATTAAGGATAGAATTATGAAAAACTTGTTTAGTCAAATTTTTAAAAAGAAAAAACCCGAGCCACCAAAAGAACACAAGGAACCCAAATCTAAGAAGTCCGAAAAAGAGTTGGCCACGGAACGTGGAGAACCTTATGTGGCAATACTAGGTTTAGAAATTGATGCTGATAATATGCATCAAGGTGCATTTGACCTTGACTGGAATGAAAAATTTGTAGCCAATCTCCTACGTGCAGGATATGCAGGTAAAACAGATGCTGATATAGTTGACCAGTGGTTCCAAAATGTCTGTAGACATGTTGTAATGGAAACCTGGGAACAAGAGCAGGCTATGAATCCCAATCGATACACTAGAGAACGAGATCTAGGTGGCGGAAGAAAGGAAATATCATGATTTTTAATCGCATTAAAGAACTCAAAGTACAGGGTAAAAAAATTGGTATTACCTTTTCACAATTTGACATGCTACATGCAGGCCATATTGCCATGTTGGCCGAAGCAAAAAATCATTGCGATTATTTGATTGCAGGGCTACAAACTGATGCTAGTGTTGATCGACCGGATTCAAAAAATCCCCCTGTGCAAAGTATTGTAGAACGTCAGATACAATTGAGTGCATGTCGTTTTGTAGATGAAATTGTGATTTACACCACCGAACAAGACCTAATTGACTTGATATTGACCTTGCCCATTGATGTGCGTATCCTTGGAAAAGAGTATGAAGACACTAATTTTACCGGTCGTAACGAAGGTATAGGTCTTCAGATTGAACATGTGTTCAACAGCCGCGATCACAGTTTTTCAAGTTCAAGTCTACGCAAACGAGTAGTTGCCGCGGAAAAACAAAAGGAACTGATGTGATATTATACGTAAACGGCGATAGTCACACAGCTGGTGCAGAAATTGTAACTCCTTATGCATTTGCCGGAGATGACCAACGCTATGTCTACATGGGTCGTAGACCACATCCTGAAAACATTATTGCTACGTGGGGCAAAACATTAGCTGATGCAATCAAAGCAGGTTTTTGGTACGACGCTGAGTCTGCCAGTTCAAATGCACGTATTATTAGAACCACAGAAAAATATCTAACGGAGCATGCTAGTAACCTGTACGAAACATTGATGATCATTCAATGGAGTACTTGGGAACGAGAAGAATGGTTACACAACGGTGTTTATTATCAAGTAAATGCTAGCGGTATTGATGACGTTCCACAAGAGTTACAAGAAAAATACAGAAATTATATTGTTGGAATTGATTGGCAATTGAAAACCGAACAAGCACACAACAACATTTGGCAACTACATTGCCAACTCAACGATTTAAATGTCAAACATGTGTTTTTTAATGGTAACTCAGATTTTTCTAAAATTTCTGATCAACACAATTGGGGAGTAAGTTATATAGATCCTTACAAACCAAAATCTACATTTTCGGATATACTTAAACAACATGGGTTTGATACAGTAGCACCCAATTCTTATCATTTTGGTAAACCTGCTCATAGCTTTTGGAGCAATTATATGCTACAATACGTTATCAGTAACCATTTGATTTGAGTCAAAATGCAATATCTTTTAATCGATACTTCTAACATGTTTTTTCGTGCTAGGCATGTGGCCTACAGAGCAGAGGATGCTTGGGAAAAAATTGGATATGCATTGCACATTACACTAGCATCAATTAACAAGGTAGCACGTCATTTTGATGCAGACCATGTGGTTTTTGCACTCGAGGGACGTAGTTGGCGTAAGGATTTTTACAAGCCCTACAAAGCAAACCGTGCAGAATCACGGGCGGCTATGTCAGAAAAAGAGCAAGAAGAAGACAAATTGTTCTGGGAAACCTATGATAATCTGACTAAATATTTACTAGAGCAAACAAACTGTTCAGTAATCCGACACCCCAATGCAGAAGCAGATGATGTAATAGCACGTTGGACTGCTCTGCACCCACAAGACAAACATATTATTATTTCCAGCGACACAGATTTTGTGCAGTTACTGGCAGAAAATGTGCAACAGTACAACGGCATAACCGATGAACTACTCACAATCAATGGCATCTTTGATGCCAAAGGTAAACCAGTAATTGATAAGAAAACAAAAGAACCCAAGACTATTCCAAATCCAAAATGGCTTTTATTTGAAAAATGTATGCGAGGTGATACATCCGACAATGTCTTTAGTGCCTATCCCGGGGTACGCCTTAAAGGAACTAAAAATAAAATTGGCTTGCAAGAAGCATTTGAAGATATGAATAAAAAAGGCTATGCCTGGAATAACATGATGCTTCAGCGTTGGACCGACCATAATGGTTTAGAACATCGTGTGTTGGATGACTATGAACGTAATCGGCACTTGATTGATCTGAGTGAACAGCCAGAAGAAATTAAACAACAAGTCGATCAAGCAATACGTGAACAGATTAGTCATCGAGACATTGGACAAGTTGGTGTTAGATTTATGAAATTTTGTGGCAAGTACGAACTCAATCGTATTAGTGAAAACCCTGAACAGTTTGCTCGCTGGTTAAACGCAACATACCAAGGAACATTAAATGATCATAGCTAAAGCAGTCATTCCAAATCAATATTGGATATTAAAAGAAAACGATCGTAAGATCGGTAACATCGAATCAGGGCCTGAGGGATTCTCTGTTAAAATTAAAGATCGAACCACATGTTTTAAAACATTGAACATGGTACAACAACGTGTTGGTATTGACTTTGAACCTATTAAACAAAGATCTGTGCCTGAACCCAATCAAGTACACGGATACCCAACAACAGAACATCCATATAATCCAATCTTTGATGTTAAACGTCAACTACCAATTTGGACTCAGGAAGAAAAATCCAAGTCGTGGTTTGCCGCAGGTTGGTATCGGATAAAAACAGGGCGTACATGGAACGTAGTACAATGTCCAAAACTCATTACACTTCAGCGTTATCCATACACTGGACCATTTTATACAGAAGAACAAGCCTCAATGCACAGTAGTTAAAAAGATAGGAGAAAAACTATGTCAGAGATTAACAGAGTTGCCGCACAAACAGCAGAGATGTATCGACAACTTGATATTAAAAAGTTAGATAAGCGTCACGAAGAACTTAGATTAGAAGAACAGCGTGTTCGACTTAATCTCAAAGCTAATGAAGAAGCAAGAATTGAAATGAACCGCCGGATGAACCGTGCGGGACAAAACGTAGATAGGATGGCATAATGACAAACCCGTTTAGAGATCAAGAAAAGTTTATGAAGGCTTGCGACCAAACTGTGGGCATACGTAACGAAGATCAATATACAATGTATTTAGATTTGATCGACGAAGAATATAAAGAGCTTAAAGCAGGTATTGCCGACGATGCCGAAGCATTGGATGCACTAATTGATATTTTAGTTGTTACTATCGGTGCTATTCAATCTGCTGGTTTTGACGGAGAACGTGCCTGGAAAGAAGTTATGTCAACAAACTTTGCTAAAATTGACCGACTAACTGGCAAGGTACGTAAACGTGAAGATGGTAAGGTATTAAAGCCGGTTGGGTGGACACCACCTAATTTAGCACCTTACCTAAAAAGAACATAATGTTACACATTAACAAATTTATTGATCGAATCAAAGCGGCAGAAAGTAGAAGCCAACGTGATTTGATTATGACTATTAATGAAGCAAGAGATCTGCATGCTGACATTACAAAGTTACTGCTAGGTCTTCAGGTACTACGTGAACAGGCTCCTGTAACATCTGTAGAACCCATAACTAACATCGAGGTTGTCGGCGGCTCATTCTAAAACTACCTACATAACGGGATAAATAAATGTAGGAGTTTAACAACGATGAGTAGACCAAAACCTAAAGTTCTATTAGAACTAACCAACAAGGTCAGTTACAAGACCGAACAAGTACTTGCGGCTGAAGGGATTTGGGCTGTATTTTTTGATGGACTACCTATCAATCTTAAGACATCAAATATGCTAGTTCATTATCCTGGACCGAAGTATAAAAAGGTTAGTTTTTCCAATAGTGGTCATGCAATTAATCTAGCAAAAAAACTTAATACACAATTTAAGACTGACAAATTCTCCGTGGTGTTATTAAAGCAAGGCCCTCAAATCTTCCCAGATGGTAAACAAAAATGAACTAACGCAAACGTTAGTTGAATTATTACCTGATTCATTATCTGTAACTACAGAAAAAGCACTTAAGACTTGGTATTGTAATATTCGATCCAGTGGCGGTTTACGGCTTACTGATTACGGCTACAAAGCTTTTCAATTCTTGGAAATTGAAAGTTGGACTGTTCCAATTGAGATTAAGAAAAATCTCAATAAGAAAGGATTACTGGCGTTGGATCGTAAGTTGACTTTTCCCTATTATATTGATTTAAAAAATAAACAGATAGTTATGTTTTCTAGCAAAGAAGCAATGCTGGCAACCCTTTACGGGGACTTACAAAAGTTTCTTGACAATTATTCTGGTTGACCAATAATTCCCAATTTACTATAATAAGTGAATATAAAGAGTTAATATTATCAATAATACTATTAATAATACCCAATAATCATTATTGGATTATCAAGGATACTTGAGTATTACCTTATTTTTGTTGTTTTTTTACCACAATTTTGTGGCTTTTTTGCCACAGTTGTTTTTGGTTGACTAGAAATGCTCGTTTTGCTATAATACTTGTATGGAACTTAAAAAGCAAACACGCAAAAAACGCACCGATCGCACTCACATCATTTACATGATTGAAAGCGGCACAGACTTCTACATTGGTGTCACAGCCAAGACTATGAGTACTGTTAAAAAGAGTGTGTTGGTTCGTTGCAACAAACATATCTATCGTATGCGTTCAGAAGACAAGTCATGGATGTTGTACGAGACCATGCGTGAGCGCGGTACCGACTCATTCACTGTTCGTGTATTAGCAGTTGTGCGTGGCAAGACAGAAGCTCACAACCTTGAGCGTGGCTTAATCCGTAGCATGAAGCCCAACTTAAATACTGATGTTCGTGGAGTTAACTTTTAATGGTGCAGTATGAAAATTAAACAACTCAAACCTAGAGACTTTGTTGCCAAAGATTTGCGCACACCAAAATATCGTATGCGCAAAGAAGAATTGAAAACGGCATACCAACGACATGAAAAACACCAATCACGTTGTCGTCTTGTTGACTTTAAAATTGCATAAGTGTATAATCTATATCTAACCAGGAGTATATCATATGATCACAATGAAAGAATGGATGGAACTAGTTGACTATAAAATCACTGAAGGTGGTGATTTTGGCTGGGACTGTTACGGATCAAATAGTTACCAGCTGAGTAGCTGGAACGGTCTCCACGATCGGGGTGGCTGGAGTTTTAATGTTGTATTCAGCACCAAGAGTCAAAAGGTCTATGAAGTAGCAGTTTGCGACTATACCAACAAACGTGCATATCGCATGATCAACTCTGACTATGTTAAAAAGTACAACAAAGAAGCCAAGACTCGCGGCGAAATGCTAAACCAGGCCTGGGACGATGTTGATTACGTGGACCTAGAAGTAGATGATGATTTTATTCAAAAATGTCTTGCTATCAAAGCTGGAGAGGTGTATGATACTCGTGTGAGCGTTCCTATTGATTTACCTGACAATGTGATGCTTGCATTGATGAAAATGGCACACGAACGTGACATCACATTTAACCAATTGGTAGAAGAAATTCTTAAAGAATATATTAGTCTTAACAACAAATTATAATATAATTACTTGTACAGGGCTTATAGCTTAATGGTAAAGCAAC
>Ga0114978_10003282_pt1 | contig 13283 bp, 9 predicted proteins | sample S_140212_EF_Meta_FD_87027 | JGI IMG/M metagenome (GOLD analysis project Ga0114978, IMG submission 87027) | Freshwater microbial communities from Lake Simoncouche, Canada to study carbon cycling - S_140212_EF_MetaG | ecosystem: Environmental > Aquatic > Freshwater > Lake | place: Lake...
ACACGTTGGCCACTGTGCAGACCCACACCCACTGCACGGGTCATTGAGCGAAGGGTTCTTTGTTTAAGCATGTTTGTATTTTACATTGGCCCAACAACTTCACCACAACCCCAAAAACATTCCAGGTGCACCTGAGTATCTTCTTGTGCTTTGTAAAAAGAACAAAAAAGGCTGTCCTCGCTTTTAAATAAAGCAAATGACAGCCTTGAACCTTGGCGTCTCAAAGGGGACTAATCTGCCTGTTTTCTTAAGAATGCAGGGATTTCATAATCGTCCATCCCACCCGAAGCCAGGGCATCCACCTTGGCCGCAGCTTGCACGCGATTGGTTCTCCAAACGCTTGGAACGGCCATGTCGGTGTAATTGGGCTGAACACGACTGGGAGCGGGATTGGCTTTGTGCTCAGGCGCCAAAGGGGTCGACAAAACCGAGGCCACACTCACCGGAGTCGCGTCCTCAATGAACGGGTTGACTGGCATGGATGGCAAGCCCTCGCTGGGTGCACCAAAGCTAGCGGGCAATATCGCTGGCGGCTGGCTCGATACTGGGTTGTTGTACGTCGCGTTCACCTGAAGCGCCACGTTGTCCGTTCCGGTGCGAATGACTTGAAAGGGCTGCGCTTGACGTTTGCCAGGTGAGGACAAGCCCGTTGCAACCACCGTCACGCGGATCTCGTTGCCCAATTCTTCGTCATACGCTGTGCCGTAAATCACATGTGCATCATTGGATGCGAACTTGCAAATCGTGCTCATCGCCTCTCTGGATTCTGAGAGTTTGAGCCCACCTTTGGCGGCCGTGACCAAGACCAAAACGCCTTTGGCACCACTCATGTCAATGCCCTCTAGGAGTGGACAAGCAACGGCTTGCTCAGCCGCAATGCGCGCTCTGTCAGGGCCGCTCGCTTTGGCCGTGCCCATCATGGCTTTGCCTTGCTCACTCATGACGGTTCTCACGTCCTCAAAGTCCACATTCACCAACGCTTCCACATTGATGATCTCCGCTATGCCACCGACCGAGTTCCTGAGCACATCGTTGGCATAGGCAAACGCCTCGTCTTGGCTGATATCGTCTCCAAAGACTTGCAGTAATTTTTCATTGAGCACCACGATCAAGGAGTCGACATTTTCTTCAAGCTCGCTTAGACCCGACTCGGCATGCGTCATGCGTCGTCCACCCTCCCAGTCAAACGGCTTGGTGACCACACCCACCGTTAAAATGCCCATCTCTCTCGCGACTCTTGCCACCACCGGAGCAGCACCTGTGCCTGTGCCGCCTCCCATGCCCGCGGTGATGAAGAGCATGTTGCACCCCTCCAAGACCTCACGGATTTCTTCAATCGCCATCTCCGCCGCTTCGCGACCGCGCTCAGGCTTGCTACCCGCGCCAAGTCCTGACTGACCGAGTTGAATGACACGGTGCGCAGAGCTGGTTCTAAGGGCTTGCGCGTCGGTGTTGGCACACACAAACTCAACGCCCTTGACGCCACTTTTGATCATGTGCTCCACAGCGTTACCGCCGCCACCTCCCACACCAATCACTTTGATTTGTGTGCCCGCATTGAAGCCTTCAACTTCCATCATTTCTATCGTCATAACTCTCTCCCGTTTTTTTTAATCTAAATCTGCAGTTGCTTTGAATTGGTTTTAAATTTCTTATTGTTAAATATCTTCACGTTTTTTTGATTCTTCTACCCGCTCCCACTTTCAAATTCTTTTCTCACCCATGTTTGCTTGGCTGCCTTGCGCCAAGGCGCATCGAATCGTGGCACACCAGGCCCACGCCATCGCCAGCGCTGCCTTTGCATCTCATCGCATTGAACTGCTTTTGATTTGATTTGCATCTTGTTCATCAAAAATTCCCTACAAACCAATCTTTGACATAGCTGAAAGCGGTTTTAACAGAACCACTTTTTTGAGCCACCTTGAACCCCCTTAAACGACCCATGCGCGCCTCCTCCAACAAGCCCATGACGGTCGCGGCTCTGGGTTGTGAGACCATATCGGCCAAGGCCCCAGAATAATTGGGCACCCCTCGGCGAACGGGTTTTAAGAAAATATCCTCTCCCAACTCCACCATGCCAGGCATCAAAGCGCTGCCGCCTGTGATCACAATGCCTGAGGAGAGCACCTCTTCAAATCCCGAATCCCGAATGACTTGCTGCACCAAGGCAAAGATCTCTTCTACACGCGGCTCGATGACTCCGGCCAGCGCTTGCCTTGAGAGCATGCGCGGCCCCCTGTCTCCCAGACCAGGCACCTCCACTTGCACCTCGGGGTCAGCCAACAGTTGCTTGGCATAGCCCGACTCAACCTTGATCTCTTCTGCATCCTTGGTGGGTGTTCGAAGCGCCATGGCGATGTCGCTGGTGATCAAGTCCCCAGCAATGGGAATCACCGCCGTGTGCCGAATGGCGCCACCTGTAAAAATCGCCACATCGGTGGTGCCCGCGCCAATGTCCACCAAAGCCACACCCAGTTCTTTTTCATCGGGGGTCAGCACCGAACGGCTCGAGGCCAATGGGTTGAGCATCAGCATGTCCACATCCAGACCACATCGGCGTACACACTTCATGATGTTTTCAGCCGCACTTTGCGCGCCCGTCACAATGTGCACCTTCGCCTCCAAACGAATGCCGCTCATACCAATGGGCTCTTTGACATCTTGTCCATCGATCACAAACTCTTGGGGTTCAACGAGGAGCAAACGCTGATCGGTCGAGATGTTGATGGCTTTGGCCGTCTCCACCACCCGCGCTACATCAGGCGCTGTGACCTCTCGGTCCTTGACGGCCACCATCCCGCTGGAGTTGATGCCTCGAATGTGACTGCCCGTGATGCCGGTGTACACCCGGGTGATTTTGCAATCGGCCATCAACTCAGCCTCTCTCAACGCTTGCTGAATGCTTTGCACGGTGGCGTCGATGTTGACCACCACGCCACGCTTGAGTCCACTGCTGTGGGAGACGCCAAGACCCGCAATTTTGAGCTCTCCATCGCCCAAAACCTCAGCAACGACCACCATCACTTTGCTCGTGCCGATGTCCAGTCCAATTACCAAATCTTTGTATTCTTTTGCCATAAAGACCTCGGTCTTACCTCTTGATCGTTTGTAAATCCACGGTGCTCAAGCCCCTCATTCTGAGGGCGTAGCCATGATCGTGGCGTAAATCTGCGGACTCCAATGCCGTGACTTTCTTTTCATAACGCGCGCTCACTTGCGCAATCGTTAGGGTGAACATCTTCACACGGTTTAAAATCTCTTGGCTTGTGCCTCTTCCCATCTCAACCACGCTTGCATTGGCAAGCTTTGCTCTCCAACTGCCTCTTGCGGTCAACTCCAAAGCTTGAATCGATAGGCCCATGCGCTTGAACTCAGGTTCAATCAACTGATACACATCCAGCACCTGTGCGGACTGATTGTCTGGGCCACTTAATTGGGGCAAGTTTTCTTCATCAATCTCGCCCCAATTGGCATCAAACACCTCGCCTTGTTTGTTCAAGAGGCGGCCCTGTGACTCCTTGGCCCAATAGGCCACCGGTTGATGCTCCTCGAGCTTGACTCTAAGGCGATTGGGAAACTCTCGCTCGACCACTGCGCGCCTGACCCAGGGCACGGTTTCAAATATTTTTTGAGTTCTTTGCAAATCAAACGTAAAGAAGTCTCCCTTTAATTGAGGCGTGACATTGGCACGAATTGTCACTTCATTGTTGTGCTCGACTTGTCCCACCATCGTGATCCCCGCAATCGAGAAGACCGGCAAGCGAATCAAGCACCAAACCATGCCGGCCAAGACAATGAGCGTCAAAGCTAGCATGAGCATGCGATTGAATTGCTGCATCATTCGAATATCAAGTGGCAAAGGCTGCGGCTTGACTTCGCGGCGAGGTCTGACATGTCTGGTCATGCATGCTCCTTTTGCGTTGAATCGGTGGGTCTGTTTTTTTCGCCATAGGGCTTGGTCAGTGTCGCCGCCATTAAGATTTCAAGACACAAGTCTTCGTAGGACATGCCACTGGCTTTGGCCGACATGGGCACCAAGGAGTGAGATGTCATCCCGGGAGAGGTGTTCATCTCTAAGAGATAGGGCTCTAGCGTTTGTTCATCCAAGATCAAATCCAAGCGACCCCAACCCCTACAGCCCAAGGCTCGGTAGGCTTTCAAAGACAGCTCTTGCACATGCTCATCGAGTTGCCCATGCAAGCCACTTGGACACTGGTATTGCACAAGATCTGTGAAGTATTTATTCTGATAATCATAAGCACCCTCAGGTGCTTGAATTCGCACCACAGGCAATGCTTTGGCACCGGCACCCTCACCCAAAATGGGGCAAGTCAGCTCTTTGCCTGAAATGAAGCGCTCACACAAAATATCACGATCGTACTGTTTGGCCAGGTTGACCGCCTCTTCAAAGGAGGCCAAGTCATGGGCCTTACTGATGCCAATGGAGGAGCCTTCATGGGGTGGTTTGACCATCAATGGGTATCCCACTCGTTTGGCCACACCCTTTAATGCATCCAAACTCAAGTCCTCTGCGCTCAAGACCTCAAACTCTGCCGTACGCAATTGATGACTCAACCAAATGCGTTTCGTGGCCACTTTGTCCATGGACAAGGCTGAGGACATGACCCCCGAGCCCGTGTATGGAATGCCCAACAACTCAAGCGCACCTTGAACCGTGCCGTCTTCGCCATAGCGTCCATGCAAGGAAATAAACGCATGCGTAAAGTGCTCATCCACCAAAGCCTGCAAAGGCCGCTTGGCTGGATCGAATTCGTGAGCATTGACACCCTTTTGTTTCAAGGCATTCAACACGCCTGCGCCCGACAACATCGAAATGTCTCTCTCCATGGATCTTCCACCCATCAGCACCGCTACTTTGGCGCTGTGCTGATTAAACGCTGGCGTCACAGTGCTCATGCCACAACCTCCTGCATGCGTTCAATCACTCTTGAGGGCACTTGCCCGATCGATCCCGCTCCCATGCACATCACCACATCGCCTGCTTGAGCATCGCTTGCAATTTGTTGAACGAGCTCATCCAAAGTTTCAACAAAGACCACATTCTCAAACCCTGCAACTCTCAAAGCCCGAGCCAAAGCTTTTGAATCGGCCGCAACGATTGGTTTTTCACCCGCCGCGTAGACTTGCGTCAAGATGACCCTATCGGCCAACTTCAAAACGCGAACAAAGTCTTCAAAACAATCCCGCGTTCTTGTATAACGATGCGGCTGAAAGGCCAAGACCAGTCTTTGACCAGGATAGGCACCTCTCGCAGCAGCAAGGGTCACCATCAGCTCGGCTGGATGGTGACCATAATCCTCAATCAAAGTGAAGTGACCCCCCTCTTTGACGATGATTTGACCGTGCTGTTGAAAGCGTCTGCCCACACCTTTGAATTGTTCAAGTGCATCCAAAACCGCCTGATCAGGCACACCCAACTCAACGGCAACAGCAATAGCTGCCAACGCATTTCTGACATTGTGCAGACCTGGCAAATTAAGCACCACCTTCATCTCTGGCAAAGTGACGCCGTTGCTTCTAGAGACTTTAAAGTGCATTTTTGCACCATGGGCCTCTATATCAAATGCCCTGACTTGTGCATCCTCGGACAGGCCAAAACTTGTGATCGGACGGTTGACCTCTGGCAAGATCGATTTGATCGCATCGTCATCGATGCACAAAATGGCGGCTCCGTAAAAAGGCATGCGATGCAAGAACTCTACAAACGCAGACTTCAGGCGTTCAAAGTCATGCCCATAAGTCTCCATGTGATCTTCATCGATGTTGGTGACCACCGACATGGTGGGCAACAAATTTAAAAAAGAAGCATCCGACTCATCGGCCTCCACCACAATGAAGTCGCCAGCGCCCAGTTTGGCATTGGTCCCTGCGCTGTTTAACTTTCCACCAATCACAAAGGTCGGGTCCATTCCTGCTTGCGCCAAGACACTGGCGACCAAACTGGTGGTCGTGGTTTTGCCGTGCGTGCCGGCAATTGCAATGCCTTGCTTAAAACGCATGAGCTCAGCCAACATCACCGCTCTTGGCACCACTGGGATCAAACGGCGATGCGCCTCCACCACCTCTGGATTGTCGGCCTTCACGGCCGTAGATGTGACCACCGCATCTGCGCCCAAGATATGCTTTGCATCGTGACCAACTTGGGTTGGAATCCCCAAGCCCTTTAAGCGTTGCAGCACCGCAGAATCGGTCAAGTCCGAACCAGACACTCGGTAGCCCAAATTCAAGAAAACTTCAGCAATGCCACTCATCCCAGCGCCACCTATGCCGACAAAGTGAATATGTTGTATGGCGTGCTTCATGTACTTTGCTCCATGTGGGTCGACCCATCAGGACTTGCAGTCCCCAATTGTGCTTGGCATACACCACACAAAACTTCAACCGCCTCCAAGTTCTTGAGTGCATAAGCCTTTTGCGCCATCTCGCTCAATTGCGCTCGATCCAAACCACTTAACCACTGCACCAACCACTCTGCACTCAATGCACTTTGTTGACAAATCCAGGCCGCTTCGTGTGACGCCAAAAATTCTGCATTGGCGCTTTGATGATCATCCACAGCAAAGGGAAAAGGCACCAACAAACTGGCCACTCCGATGGCTGCAATCTCTGTCACCGTGCTTGCACCCGCTCTAGAGATCACCACATCCACACTGGACAATGCACTTGCCATGTCTTCTATGAATGGCAACAACTGCGCTTGAACGCCCGCATTGGTGTAGGCCTCTTTTAGAGCTTGAATTTGTTTGGCGCCACTTTGATGGGTCACCATGGGGCGCAGTGACTCAGGCATCATGGCCAGCGCTTTGGGCACAACTTCATTCAAGGCTTTAGCCCCTAAACTGCCACCCACCACCAACAGCTTGAGTGGCCCGCTCTTGGTGGCATAGCGAATAGCGGGCGCGCGAACTTGGAGAAAGGCAGCTCTTAAAGGATTGCCAATCCATTGCCCACCTTTCAAGGCGCTGGGAAAAGCCGTGAAACACAAACTTGTCAGTTTGGATAAAAAGACGTTGGCCATGCCAGGCTTGGCATTTTGCTCATGCAACACCAGGGGCACACGACATAAAAAACTGGCCAATCCACCAGGCAAACTCATGTAACCACCAAAACCCAACACCACCTTGGGTCTGATGGATCGAATGAGTTGAATGCTGTGCACCAAAGCTTTTAAGACCGCAAACGGTGCTGTGAGCATTCGCACCAAACCCTTGCCCCTGACTCCTTTGAAATTCAATGGGTGGTATTCAAAGCCCGCCTTGGGCACCAAGTCACTCTCCATGCTTGGTGGCTCACCACCAAGCCAATGCACCTGCCAGCCTCTTTGACTCAAACCCTGTGCCACAGCCAAGCCCGGAAAGATATGTCCCCCAGTCCCACCAGCCATGATCAGCGCTTGTGCAGGTAGGCTCATGCGCGCCCTCCGTGCATCATGAGGCGATTTTCATAATCCACCCTCAGCACCACTGCAATGGCAACGATGTTCACCAAAATGGCAGACCCGCCAAAACTCATGAGCGGCAAGGTCAATCCCTTGGTGGGCAATGCGCCCAAGTTCACGCCCATATTGATAAAGGATTGAAACCCCACCCAGACTCCCACGCCTTGCGCAAAGAGACCGGCAAAAATTTGATCCATGGCGATCGCTTGGCGACCAATGTACATGATGCGTCGCGTCAACCACATGAACAGACCAATCACACACATCACCCCAATAAAACCAAACTCTTCACCAATGACCGCTAGCAAAAAGTCCGTGTGCGCCTCTGGCAACCAATGCAACTTCTCCACACTCCCGCCCAGTCCCACACCAAAGATCTCGCCCCGTCCAATGGCAATCAAGGAGTGCGAGAGTTGGTATCCTTTGCCCATCGAGTACTTGTCACTCCAAGGGTCAAGGTAGGCAAAAATTCGCTCTCGCCGCCAATCTGAAAAGAAAATAATCAAAGCAAATGCAAACACCAGTATCAACGCGATCAAGAAAAACATTCTTGCATTGACGCCTCCTAAAAACAAAATGCCCATGGCAATGACAGCAATCACCATGAACGCGCCCATGTCAGGCTCAGCCAACAGCAGTGAGCCCACCAAACCCACCGCAATGGCCATGGGGGCGACAGAAGTGAAGAACTTCTCTTTCACCTCCATTTTTCTAACCATGTAATTGGCTGCATAAAGCAAAACACCAAATTTGGCCAATTCGGAGGGCTGAAAGTTCATCCCCCCAAAAGAGATCCAACGCCTCGCTCCATTGACCCCTTTGCCAATAAAAGGAAACAACACCGCAATCAAGAGCACCAAGGACACCACAAAGACCCAAGGCGCCACACGCTCCCATGTCTCCAAGGGTACTTGAAAAGCTATCATGGCCACCACCAGCCCCACTGCCAAAGAGATGACGTGCCTGACCAAAAAATGGGTTTGAGAATAATGGATAAACTTGGGGTTGTCGGGCATGGCAATCGATGCCGAGTACACCATGACCAAACCCCAAAGCATAAGTGCCAAGGTGACAAACACCAAGGGTTGATCAAACGCACTGAAGCGAACAGGTACAGAGGAGGTGGCCGTGAATTGCGTACCGTGTACGCGAACAGGCAAAACGTCTCCCCGACCCCAATCGTGTTTGCCAGCTCCTTGCCCTTTGGAGGAAAACAATTTTTGCCCAATGCCAGAGAAAATGGAAGTGGCACTCAAGTTCGCACCTCCGTCAAAGTGCCCGCTTGAACCAATTCAAGGGCGCCCATTTCTGACAATGCTTGAACCGCCTCTATAAAAACTTCCCCCCGGTGGGCATAGTTTTTAAACATATCCAAACTTGAACAAGCGGGCGACAAAAGCACGGCGTCCGAACTTTTCGCATGCAAGCTGGCTTTTTGAACTGCCTCATGCATCGTCTGCACTCGAACGAACGCGATCTTGACCAAGGCCAAGGATTTTTCTATCAAGTCTGCATCTCGTCCAAGCAAGATCACCGCTCGCGCAAAACGATTGATCGGTTGAATCAATGGTGTGAAGTCTTGCGATTTCGCATCCCCACCCAAGATCAACACCAGCTTTCGCTCGTGACCCAGACCCTCAAGTGCAGCCACAGTGGCGCCCACATTCGTGCCCTTGCTGTCATCAAAGTACTCCACCCCCTCGATGATTTGGACCGATTGAATGCGATGGGGCTCGCCTGTGTACTCTCTCAAGCCATACAACATCGGCGCCAGTTTGGCTTGTGTGGTGCTTGCAAGGGCCAAAGCCGCAAGCGCATTGCTTGCATTGTGTCGTCCAAGTATGCGCAAGGCATCCACAGGGATCAAGCGTTGAATCTCCAACTCCTCAAGCGTTTGATTTTTCTTGACCTTGAGGCCCGAGTCGGCAAGCGCTCGCACCAACCAAGACATGCCATTGACATGTTCAACACCAAAGTCACCTGCACGCATGGGCATACCAAACCCAAACTCAATGAACAATGGCAGTGCCGGCGTTTTACTTTTGGCTTTGGACACCAGAGATGAGGGCTTTAATTTCTCTTTTGCTTGAGGCACAAAAGACATGACCTGAGGGTCATCTCGGTTCAAAACGCGTTGCGTCCTTGCACCAAAAATAGCCGCTTTGGATTGCACGTAATCTTCCATGTCCGCATGCCAATCCAAATGGTCTTGGCTGATATTTAATACACTGGCAGCCGTGGGCTCAAATTCTGTCACCCCCTTGAGCTGAAAACTTGACAACTCCAAGACCCAGGCTTGTGGCAAATCAGCGACCCAAGGAAAAAGGGCGAGAAGCCGTTGCGTTTTGAGTTGTTCGCTTGAGATGATCGGTGCAATCATCTCTGGCCCTGGCCCTGTCTCCATTTCTTTCGAAGTTGCATCGATTTCTGTAGGGAACTCAGCCTCCTCAATTGAGCTCAAGTGCTCGGGGTTGGCCTCTTGCAAAGCGGCCTCTTGGTCTTGAACAAAACCTTGATCGCGTACGTTTACAACCTCTTCTTGCTTGTGCCCTAAAGAAGGATCGCATTCTTTGGCAATCTCTGCCTCTAGGCTTTGAAGATCAAAGTCTCGCAAGCTCTCAATGAATATGGGCTTTAAGTAACTTTGCAAGGTATCCAAGAGTGCAGGTCCAATATTGCCGGCGACGGCCACCTTCATTTGGGCACGCCGCAAAAGCGCTGCCGTCAAAGAAGTGACCGTGGTCTTGCCATTGGTGCCCGTCACCGCCAGAACATGGGGTGCGTATAAACATTTTTGCTTGAGCTCATTCATCGCCATGGCATAGAGGGTGAGTTCCGTACCCGTTGACAAGCCCTGCGACTGGGCGTGTTGCCACAAATCTTGGACCACTGCGGGAGAAAGCCCTGGGCTTTTAAAGACCGCCTTCACAGGTACCGCATTCAAGACGCCCGCTTGGAAATTTGCCCCAATGAATTGCACCTGCGGCATTTCTTCTTTAAGCGTTTTCAAGTGCGGTGGATCTTGCCGGTCATCGACCACCCACACATTCGCCCCACACAGCACGCACCAACGGACCATGGACAGGCCGGACTCGCCCAGCCCCAGGATCATGATGTTTTGATCTTTTAAGTTCAACATGCCCTTAACGCAGCTTCAAGGTTGATAAACCCACCAAACACAAAAGCATGGTGACGATCCAAAAGCGAACCACCACTTGCGTTTCGTGCCATCCGCTTTTCTCAAAGTGATGATGCAAAGGCGCCATCTTGAAAATTCGACGACCCTGTCCAAATTTTCGTTTTGAGTATTTAAAGTACGTGACCTGCAGCATCACCGAAAGCGCCTCAACCACAAATATCCCACCCATGATCGCCAGCACAATTTCTTGACGCACAATGACCGCTATGGTGCCCAAAGCAGCGCCCAAGGCCAAGGCCCCAACGTCGCCCATGAAGACCTGTGCAGGGTGCGTGTTGAACCACAAAAAGGACAGGCCCGCACCCGCCATGGCCGCACAAAAAATCAACAATTCGCCCGATCCAGGGATGTAGGGAAATATCAAATATTTTGAATACACCGAGCTTCCCGTGACGTATGCAAAGACACCAAGGGCCGAGCCAACCATCACCACAGGCATGATGGCCAACCCATCCAAGCCATCGGTCAAATTCACCGCATTGCTTGAGCCCACAATGACCAAATAAGTGAGCACCACAAACCCCAATATCCCTAAGGGGTAGCTCACCTCTTTCATGAAGGGCACCATCAATCCCGCTTTCGGCGGCAAACTCAAATCAAACCCTGATCCAATCCAACTCCAAAAGAGCTGAATGACTTTTAGATTATTGCTTTCTGAAATGCTGAACACCAAATACAGCGCAGCCATCAAGCCTATGATCGACTGCCACATGTATTTTTCTCTAGCAGGCATGCCCTCAGGATCTTTTCTAACCACTTTTCGCCAATCATCGGCCCAACCAATTGCACCAAATCCAAAGGTCACCAACATCACAATCCAAACAAAGCGGTTGGACCAATCAGACCACAAGACCGTTGAGACGGCTATCGAGATCAGGATCAACACACCGCCCATTGTGGGTGTGCCACTTTTACTCAAATGCGTTTGCATCGCGTAGTCTCGAATAGGCTGCCCAATCTTCAAAGCCACCAGTCTCCTGATCACCCAAGGACCTGCAACCAACCCAATGAGCAACGCCGTCATGGCGGCCATCACAGCCCTAAAAGTGATGTATTGAAACACCCGAAAGAAACCAAAATCCGGTGACAAGGTTTGTAACCATTGCGCCAAGCTCAAGAGCATGTGATGTCCTCTTTCGCCATGTTTTGTGACCACAGTGCTTGCACCACTCGCTCCATCTTCATGAATCTTGATCCTTTAACGAGCACACTTTGAAACTCAGGCAATCGACTCGATAACGCCTCAATCAATGGCTCTATACTTTCAAAATGCTCTGCCCTTTGATCCCTTGATTTGCTTTGATTGAATGCCACTGTGGCGTGCTGTGTCAAAGCACCCAAGCCCAACAACTGCTCAATGCCAACTTGGCTTGCATAGCGACCCACTTCTTCGTGGAACATCACAGCGTTTTCACCCACCTCACCCATGTCACCCAACACCAACACTCTGGGACCCTCTAGATGAGCGAGCAAATCGATGGCTGCAAGCACCGAGTCTGGGTTGGCGTTGTAAGAGTCGTCAACCAGCGCAATGCTGTGCTCTAGCTCTTGACCCAACTGCGCATTGAAGGCTTTGATCTGTAGGGTTTTAAAATTGCTTCGGCCCTGAACGGCCTGAAAGCTTTCCAAGCCCCGTTGAATCACTTCAATGGGGGCACCTAAGCTGTAGGCGCAGGCAATGCCAGCCAGTGCATTGTGCACATTGTGCTCACCGGGCATGCTCAATTTGAAGGTGGCGCTCTTTTTTGCCACGTTGACTTCAAGCGTCCACGTCCCTTTGGACCACTCACTCTTGAGAAGACGCACATCGGCGTTCTCTTTTTTACCAAAACAGCAGATCTTCAAGTCTCTTGCCATTTGCACCCAAAGATCGCTGTGTTCATCGTCCACGGGAAAGACAGCGACGCCACCCAGACTTAGGGCAGCAAACACTTGTGCATTCTCTATGGCCACCGCTTTCACGCTGCCCATGAATTCTTGATGCTCTCGCTGCGCATTGTTGACCAATGCCACTTGGGGTTGAACCCATTGAGCGAGTTGAAGAATCTCGCCCGGATGGTTCATGCCCAACTCCAGCACTGCACAGCGATGCGACTTTCTCATTCTCAACAAAGTCAAGGGCACGCCCACCGCATTGTTGAAGTTGCCTTGAGTGGCCAAACTTTTCTCCCCTTGCCATGCCTTTAAAATGCTGGCCAACATCTGGGTCACGGTGGTTTTACCGTTGCTCCCCGTCACAGCAATCACCCCCACATCCAAGTCTCGCCTCCAACTTGCCCCAAGCGTACCCAACGCTTTGCCCGTGTCGCTCACTTCAATGCCCGTCCAATTCATGGCGTGCAAGCCCACCTCACATATTGCCGCCTTGGCACCCAATTCTTTGGCTTGTTTCAAAAATGAATTGGCATCAAATTTTTCGCCCTTGAGTGCTACAAACAAATCCCCTGTTTTCAATGTTCTGGTGTCGGTGTGCACGCGATCAAAGACAAGGGTGTCGCTTACTTCGCCCACAAATCGCGCTTGAAGGTGAGCGTCGGCTTTAAGCCACTCCAGCGCTTTTTGCACACTCAAGTTCATGGGCTCAAGGGTAACGTGCAACCCATTTAACGGGCCTAGGCTCATAGG
>Ga0114978_10003283_pt1 | contig 13281 bp, 6 predicted proteins | sample S_140212_EF_Meta_FD_87027 | JGI IMG/M metagenome (GOLD analysis project Ga0114978, IMG submission 87027) | Freshwater microbial communities from Lake Simoncouche, Canada to study carbon cycling - S_140212_EF_MetaG | ecosystem: Environmental > Aquatic > Freshwater > Lake | place: Lake...
CAATACGCTTTCTATTTATAATAAATTATTAAATCGAATCCATAATCGGATTAAAACAGTCTCTCGACAACAATTGAACGAACAGTATTGTTGGTATGTTGTGCCGGAAATAATATTAGGTATACCCAAGTTTGATCATGGGGCATGCACTGCTTATTTGATTGATAAATTACAGAGCAATGGCTTTATTGTTCGATATACACATCCTAATTTATTACTTATTTGCTGGAAAGATTTTATTCCGTCCTATGTACGCGATGAAATTAAGAAGAAAACGGGTATTGTTATAGATGGTAAAGGTAACAAGGTTGAAAAGGGTGAAACAGATACACAACAAAAAGTGTCTGACGATCCAAATGAATTAATGTTTCAACGCGGAAATAAATTGGCTATTGAAAATAAATCGAATAAAGAATTCAAATCGATCGACTCGTATAAACCCACGGGTAACCTGATTTATAATGAAAATCTATTGAAATCGACGTTTAAAACCAACCTTTAAAACCAACCTTTTGAGAAAAGGTTGAGCCAAAACACAACCCTTTAAACCAACCTTTAAACCAACCTTTAAAAAAGGTTGAGCCAAATTCAGTGTTAAAATCTAGGTTAAAATGTAGGTTAAAATCTAGGTTAAAATCTAGGTTAAAATCTAGGTTAAAATCTAGGTTAAAATCTAGGTTAAAATCTACTAGGTTGTGTTTTGGTTCAACCTTTTCTAAAGGTTGATTTTAAAAAGTTGTATATATATAACAAAAACAAGATGAACATATTGAAAGAAGCGTTGGCCTATATTGTTTCGTTTAGTTTAACTATATTTGTTTTAGTCTATTTGCTGGACTTGCCGAAATATATATCCGAAAAACCAAAAGTAGTAGACTTGTATACTAATAAATACCTGGTTAAATCTTTTTTGTATGAAATGTTAATTATTGCGGCATATATTGGTATAACATATTTTATTATTAAGGTGTTTAAGGTTAGTGAAAACTATAAGAAATTAATATTAGTTAATATGGTAACAGCCTTTTTTTCAGGGTTATTTGTTTTGTTATATAAATATGCACCACATTCACCCACTATATTTAACCGATGGTTTAAAGCCACCGGCTGGACATATGTGTTGTATGAAGTTATTTTAGTGGGGACAATATATCACGTATATGAACATTTAGCTCATAAATTTATAGACTCATAAATTTATAGACTCATAAATTTATAGACTCATAAATTTATAGACTCATAAATTTATATAAAAAGTATATATAATGAACATACATCATAACACCACCAACACAACCATAAAAGTATTAGTGTTGGTTGGAAGTGAACCTTTAGCAGAGAAAATAACATTTTCCGATGGGTCAGTTCAATACAGAGGTCTTTATTATGATATGTGGTCGGTAATGAAAAAAAGTTTGGCTGGCAAATATCAGTTTGAAGAAGAGTTTCAAGTAAATAGCGATTATAATCAAATCATTGATTCCATTAACAAAGGTACCTATGACATTTGTATAGCACCTTTTACTCCTAATTTTGAACGTGTTGATAAGGTTAATTTTACAAACTCTATCATATCTGATTCGCCGTCAATATTACATTTCAAACGACTAAATTATTTTAATACAATATATGAATTAATAAAAGAAGTATTTATACTACCATTGCTAATAATTATCCTATTGGGCTTGATAATAGGTACATTATTTTATTACGTAGAGAAGGATGGGTGGAACGCACTCGGAATAAAAAAAGCACATTATTTTCGCAAAGCATTTTTAACAATAGTATCTTCTTTTTTCGGTGAATCCGGATTTTTAACTGGTACAACCACGCTTCATATCTATAATATTATGGTTATCATATTTATTTTAATGCTTTCTACTATTATTACCATGTATGTACAAGCGAATGCTACTAGCAAAATGATTGAGTTAAATAGTCAAGGTTATTATAATAGACAAACTATTAAAGGTAAACACTTTATAACGCAAACAGGATATGACGATGGTCGACAAGTGGAACAATGGGGTGGTAAAGTTACCTATGTAGATAAGCCGGTGGATATTATTGTTAAAGAATTTATAGAAAATCCGTCAAAATACAATGGCGTTGTATTGGATAGAACCGAATCATATTATTACGTTGATTTATATAAATATACGCACCCGGATTTAACAATTTCGTATTCAGATTTTGGTTATATCGATCAATGTTTTCCAATAAATAAAAATAGAGTTGATTTTTTAACAGATGTGGATTTACAAATTATGAATATACAAACATATGGTTTTACTGAAAAAATTTGTAGAGAATATCGTGATCAGTCATTGGTGAACTTGTGCGTTCACTAATACCTTTTTGCCATACTTTTTTCTAAAAAGTATATATATAAAATGATAATGCATCACACTGCGACAAATCATTTACAAGTCATGTTTGTTATTATGGTATTATCCGGCTTTCTGACAACTATGAATGTATGGGCGGATTCTATAAATGATATCAGGTTTAGTTTGAACGATTTATACATGACATTATTGATGACGGGTTGGATGTTTATTTTTATGGGGTTATTTTATAAACAACATAAAACATTTTTAATAGGTATATTACTAGCCATTGTTAATTTTTGGTGTATACGCTCACAATTTATGATTTCACAACAACAATATATATTAGGTATGATACCGCATCATTCAATGGCTGTTCATATGAGCAAAAAAGTATTGGAAAATAACGATTTAAATAATAATAAAAAATTAAAATCGTTTGTAGAAAATATAATTAGTAATCAGGCGAAAGAAATAGTAGAATTAAAAAATAATGCCTAAAATCAATAACGTTTTTTACTTTTACGTGTTTTTTTAAAATACTTGCGTTTTTTTTTACGAGTTCCGCCTGATGATTTCACAGCATCAACAGCATCGACCTTTCCAACCGAGGGTAGTATGGTCATATTAGTCGCTATTATAGGCTTTGTCGTCGGAGGCAAAGACGCGGTCGCTATTATAGGCTTTGTCGTCAAAGGCAAAGAAGCGGTTGTAGTTGTAGGCAAAGAAGCGGTTGTAGTTGTAGGCAAAGAAGCGGTTGTAGGTGTAGGCAAAGAAGCGGTTGTAGGTGTAGGTGTAGTTGTGTTTTCTATTTCTTTTTCAACTTCATCCTCAAACGTTGGTGTCTGTATGACATCTTTTGTTTCATCTGTTTCAGCTACATTTTCCTCTGTTTCGGCCACATTTTCATCTGTTTCATCTACTACATTTTCCTCTGTTTTTTCCTCTGTTTTTTCCTCTGTTTCTGTTAAAGGTGTTTCTGTACTAATATCATTAGACGCCAACGTAGTATCAATACTTGTTTCCAGCATTTTAATTTGTTCTTTAGAAGTATCAATAATCTGTTTTTCAACAATAGCTTCAAATATTTCAAGCCCTTTCAAGAAATCATTTTCACATGTAATGTACAATTCTATGATTAGTTTCCGAGCCATTTCTATAATGGTCTGTAATTTTTTCTCGGTTAACGTTGGACTGACCACAATTTCCTTTTTATTGGTAAGTATATTGGTATTGAATACGAAAAGTATATCAATAATTTCCAATAATTTATTTTGATTTTCCGTTGTTACATTCATCATAGTTTTAACGTGGTCGGCGTAATCCTTAAACAATTTATCTTTCAATGAACCCTTATAACCAGATGACTTATTGTATAATCCCTCTGGTTTACATCCTGGAAGTTTATGAAAGTCTTTTAATGGAATCTGACTAAATTTTGTAATGGTTTTTTTACCTTTATTGTCCAATGGTATATCTTTACCCGTAAACGCTTTATAGAAATTTGCCACGTCCTTTTCATATACATCAGCGCGCATCGTATCAGTCATACCAATAAAATCGCCATGGTCATAATCATATTTATCATAATATAATTTTTCCAACTCTGGAATACCGGGTTCATTTGAAAGAGTAGGGTTTTCGACCGAATTCATGTGGCAAAAACTCGGTTTAACTGTAATGTCGCCACTGCTGCTACTGCTGCTACTGCTGCTACTAGAAAAATCTTGGTTATTCACCAAAGCATCAATGCGTTTATTACATATATTAATTCGTTTTATGGTGACAGTAGCATGTTCGGGGATAGATTGCTTTTCTGCCAAAGAACTGGTAATGCTCTGACCACTCGCATCAGTATGAGAATAGGTCGGATTTATAGTAGTAGAAATCGCAGCAAATAAATGCGCCACTTTTACATAATGTTTAGCAATGCCAATACACAATCGCCGTTTTTGTGTCTGGTTGCGCACGTCTAAATTTGGCAGGTTGGCTGTATTTAGAAAAATCACATTATCTTTATCCATATAATTAACCTCTTCATCGCCTTTAAGACGCTGTGCCAGATATTCTACTTCTAAATTACTTAAACTATTGGCTATTATTTTGGATGTAAGAATGACTAATTTATTGCAATAGCCCATATCGGATAATTTTGTCATATCCTCGAAATTTTGGGTTAATATATAGTTGGCCGCCACATAATCGATAATTTCAGCTAATGATTTTTTGGGCGTGGATGAATCTTGCTTGTTTTGTGAATTACCCATTGGTATTTGTATATACATAATACTTTAAAAACCCGCTTTCGCCGTGGAACAAGTTCGAAAAGCTTGGCAAAACCCGCTTTTGAAAAAAGCGTGGCAAAACCCGCTTTTGAAAAAAGCGTGGCAAAACCGATGTAAAGTGTAATGTCAAAGTATTGTATTTGTTTTTCAAGCTTTTCTCAAAAGCTAATTCACCTCGGTTTTGGCAAGCTTTTCTCAAAAGCTAATTTACCTCGGTTTTGGTAAGCTTTTCTCAAAAGCTGGTTTTGGCAAGCTTTTCTCAAAAGCTGGCGAAAGCTGTGGAAAATTGAATTAATATAATTCATAAATTAAAATATCAACAATACTAATTATAATGACTGCTCATGCGGAATTGACAAAAACGAAAAAGATTAAGAAGACTGAAAAGGTAGATAAAAAAGCATTATGGGACATGTTTGATGAGAGTGAGGGTATAACAGAGGGCGATGATAGCGAGGGAAAAAAGCACAGCAAAATAGAATGTGTGTATCGAGCGTCGGGTGAACGAGAAAGTTGCGAGTGTTGTCAATCGTCATTATCCATCACCGATGAAGGATTTTTAGCCTGTACAAATAAAGCGTGTGGCATTATTTATACAGATATTTTAGACCGTAGTGCCGAATGGCGTTATTATGGAGCTGACGATAATCAGGGCGGGGACCCTACCCGGTGTGGTATGCCAATTAATCCTTTATTGGTAGAATCGTCGTTCGGCTGTAAAGTAGTCTGTCCTAGCAATTCCAGTTATCAAATGCGAAAAATAAGACGTTATACGGAATGGCAATCGATGCCGTATAAAGAAAAATCGCAATATGACGAATTTCAGCGTATTACTATCTTGGCCAATCAAGGCGGTATTCCTAAAATTATTATCGACGATGCGGTCCGGTATCATAAGAAATTATCCGAAGCCAAAACATTTCGCGGTCTTAATCGCGATGGTATTATTGCGGCGACCATCTATATTGCGGCGCGCATTAATGGTTGCCCCCGCACAGCCAAAGAAATTGCCACAATATTTCATATCGACAATACCAGTGCTACATTGGGTTGTAAGAATGCGATTTCTATTATCAATGAAATAGAAAACGACATGGAAAATGATGATAAAACATCGCTCTGTAATACGACGCCGTTGTCTTTTATTGACCGCTATTGTAGCCGTCTCAATATCAATGCGGAATTGACAAAATTATGTAAATTTATCGCTGTTCGTATCCAAAAGAATAATTTAATCCCGGAAAACACCCCGCATTCTATTGCGGCTGGCATTGTCTACTTTGTCGCACAACAGTGTAATCTAAATGTCAGTAAGAAAAGCGTGAATAATGTAAGCGAAATTAGCGAAGTAACGATTAATAAATGCTTTAAAAAACTAGAATCGATGCGAGAAAAGTTGATACCACCCAGTGTGTTTGACAAGTACAAGTAAAGGGCAAGGGGCAAGGGGCTATGCCCCTTTAGAACCCCATACAAGGGGTTACGCCCCTTCAGAACCCCATACAAGGGGTTACACCCCTTCAGAACCCCATACAAGGGCACGGGGCAATCCAATACAAGGGCAAAAAGTAACCGAATTATTTATATAATATTTTTTAACATAGTAGGTGGCTGCGTCTTGCCCTGGTTAGGGGGTTCTAAAGGGGTGTAACCCCTTGTAATGGGGGTTTTCAAGGGGCACAGCCCCTTGGTTAGAGATTATAAAGAGCCGGTATACGTACATTATATTTTTTAGGAATTTCATTTTTTAAACAATTAAATTCAATCGAGAAATCGAAATTATTATTCTGAAAGTCGACTAGTCGTCCATCATGAAAACGGAATTTAAAAATAAGTCGGACAATTCGTTCGATTGGCGGATCATATTGAACCACATTTTGTAAAAATAAAGAACGAGAATCTTGATTTATATAATTAGAGCTATTAATGGGTATCTTGGCAAAAGCTGAATTTACCTTGCCATTATAGGCATTATTATCAAACATTTGACATGAACTTTTATTATAAGGATATAGCTCATCATAGGAATTGTATTTATCTACTTCCATATAAAAACAGGTGTCGCCGGTTATGTTAGCAGTATGAGGAGCAATAACAGAAAACAAATTTGAAATATTATTTTGTATCGCATTGTAGTTTTGCTTATCAAACCCTAAATTATATGGCAGACCCCAATTCGCATACTGATTCCACATGACAGGATTGGTATTATAATTATTACAGGTAGTGGTATATGGTACTTGTATATCAAAATTTAAACTGAAATCTGCTACAGATTGAAATGAAAATTTTTGTGAGATTGGATTATAAGAACAATCAGCGACTACTGTATTGAAAGATAAATCTGTAGTTATTTCAGCAGCCATCTGTTGTGGTGTATATATTCCGCTCTGTATGGTTATATAGGATACATCGTTCACTAAAAGTTGCGTATTTTGATAATTGTCACTAAAGACGTAATATTGGCCAGGGAAATTACATTGGACCAGACGAAGCGACTGAACATTATACATGGTTTCCGGCAAAATAATTTCAAAATAGTTGGAATTTGGGTATTTGGTAATATCACGATCTACCGAATGAACTGTCAATAATCGCCGATCTAAAACATAATTTTGTTCTCTGTTGATTAAAGGTTTTGAATTGCCCAAATTATAGGAAACGCCGCTCATTATATTATTACATATACAAAATAATATAATGAACTCGGTAATACTCGCATTTGTATTTAAAGAGTATATCCAAATATATGAAAGTTTACTTGGTCAGTACCTATATATCTACTTAATGATAGTTGGTCACCACTATTTAATACTATGTTAAGTATTTGAGGTTTATTATAATCGATACTATTACATTGTATATAAGAATTATTTAATTGTATTGAATATGTTGTGCCGTTATTTATACCAACGAGCGTTGCCCATATTGAAGTAATTACGGTATTTGAATTGCTGTAATATGTTAATGAGTTGACTCCTGAACTTAATATTTGATAACTTGCGAGGGATGATTTAATACCTAAAGCCGTACAATTAATATTGTTTACCCCGGGCGATGATACAATAGCATAAATACTGTCACCTGTCGCCAGTGTGATATTCAATGAGGGGGGTAAAGTTTTTGTCTGGTCATTGTTATAGATTATATAATTATTAGAAGATATATCTATAACGCCAGACGGTATGACGGCAATGTTATAGGTAAAATTAAATCCAATAGCTGACAGTACATATAGATTGTTTATAATTGTTGGTGCGTCTGCTTGGTAAAGTAGACCGGATACATCATTATTAGGAAAGCTATTAAAATTAAAAGATACATCTCCTAAAAAAGAATTATAACTATTGGTAGAAAATGGACTATACAGTATTTCTTTATGTACGGTATCATAATAGAGATTATTTATACTTTCAGTGCCTTTGCGAATAGGGGCAATGTAGAGCGCATTACTAGCATCTGAATCTAATACAGTTCCTTGAGCATTTAAAATGATGGTGTTGGCATGTTGACTAGTTTCACCAGCACTATAACCAATAGCGACTGAATAAGATGCTTGACCCGAATAACCCGCATTTGATCCTACTGCAATCGCATAATTTTCTTGATTTGTTTGACCTGCGAATGGACCCAATGCAATCGCACTACTACCTTGTTCAGTAGTACCAGCAGCTTTACCCAATGCTATCGCATAAGTTCCTTGACTGGTATTACCCGCACTTTCACCAATAGCAATCGCAGAAACACCTTGACTGGTATTACCAGCATTTGAACCCATAGCAATCGCAGAAATACCTTGACTGGTATTACCAGCATTTGATCCTAATGCAATGGCACTAGAACCTTGACTGGTTAGACCTGCGGATGGACCCAGTGCAATCGCACTAGATCCTTGACTGGTTTGTCCTGTATAATGACCCAACGCAATCGCATAACCTCCTTGACCAGTTTGACCTGCATTTAAACCCAGTGCAATCGCATAATTTTCTTGATTTGTTAGACCAGCATTTGAACCCAAAGCAATCGCATACATTCCTTGACCAGTATAACCAGCAGCTGAACCCAACGCAATCGCATAAATTCCTTGACTGGTTTGACCAGCAGCACTACCCATAGCAAACGCACTGCTGCCTTGACTGGTTTGACCAGCAGCACTACCCATAGCAAACGCACTGCTGCCTTGACTGGTTTGACCAGCATTTAAACCCATAGCAAACGCATTAGATCCTTGACTGGTTTGACCAGCATTTGATCCCATAGCAAACGCACTGCTCCCTTGACCGGTTTGACCAGCATTTAAACCCATAGCAAATGCACCAATGCCTTGACTGGTTTGACCAGCATATGAACCCAATGCAAACGCTACACTTCCTTGATCGGTATTACCAGCATTTAAACCCAATGCAATCGCACTTTGTCCTTGATTAGTTTGTCCCGAGTTTTGACCTAACGCAATCGCATTTTGTCCTTGACCGGTATTACCAGCATATGAACCCAATGCAATTGCACTTTGTCCTTGACTGATTTTACCAGCATTACCCCCCATCGCAATCGCTTCATTTCCTTGACCGGTTTGACCGGCATAACTACCAATCGCAACCGCATAGTTTGATTGACTGGTTTTACCAGCATTATTACCAATAGCAATCGCATATAAACCTTGACTAGTTTGACCTCCATAACAACCTATAGCAATTGCATATGATCCTTGCCCAGTATTACCAGCATATGGACCCAATGCAAACGCACTACTTCCTTGACCAGTTTGACCCGCATTTAAACCAATAGCAACACTAGAACTACTAATCGAAAAATAATTTTCAATAGTCAACACACCGCCGCCAGTTATATTTAAATTGCCACTCAAAGAATCATATGTTAAATTGGTAGAACCAGTAACACCTGATCCATTATAGAACAAAATAGAACCAGTAGGGCCTGAACTAAATCCTATGCCAGTAGCACCAGTAGCACCAGTAGGACCTATCACACCTGTGACACCTGTGACACCTGTGACACCTGTGACACCTGTTGGTCCTATTGGCCCTACAAATGGCCCAACATTATTCCATGTGGCATTTAAAGCATACGCCCATAAATCACTTTGAATAATATAGCCGTCTCCGGCAGTTGCACCAGTGGGTCCGGGTAAACTGCCAGATGAATCTAATGAGCCTAATATTCGAATGGTACCTATAGGAATATCTCCAACAGTAGATCCCAGAGGTATGTTAATAGTGGACCCATTGGCACTAATAGGATTGCCACCTATATAGAGTGTTTTGGGAGCGATAAAAACTTCGTTAATTGGCTTATCACTTGTTCCCATAGTAGCATTATTATTTCCAGGCAGCATAGGCACATTAAAATAAATATTACTACCATCAAAGGTTAAAGCATTATTTGTAAACACATTATTATTAGTATTGGACAATAGATATTGGCCAGTTACGCCAGTTATAACAGCTGTGCCTGTCGCATATACAATACTAAAATTTTTCGTACCAACATATGGTAATACTCGTCGAGAAGCTAATGCCTTACAACTGCTATTACTAAAAATAGTTGTACTACGATTCCACCATGTTTTACCATCACTGCTATAGGCTAAATCATTGGTTCCATTTCCACCAGCTACCCATAAACTCCCATTCCAGGTTACTGTATTACACTGCGATGCAGTAAAAATTGTATCAGTCTCACCATTAACCGATGGAGTCCAATTCATACCATCACTGCTATAGGCCAATGGGTTTGTTCCTTCACCACCAGCTACCCATAAACTGCCATTCCAAGCTACTGATAAACACTTGTATTGATCAAAAATCGTAGTACCGGAAGAAGTCCATGTAATACCATCACTACTATAGGCTAATGTGTTTGTATTTCCAGTTGTTCCGTTGCCACCAGCTACCCATAAACTGCCATTCCAAGCAACCGTATTACACTGTACGCCATCAAACATGCTAGTACCATTAGAAGAATCCGTCCAATTTTTACCATCACTGCTATAAGCTAACGTGTTTCTATTTTGTTGTACAGTTGTGTCGCCAACTCCACCTGCTACCCATAAACTACCATTACTAGCTACTGTTAAGCACTGGTTTTGAGAAAAAATGCCAGTACCATTAGCCGAATTAGTCCAGGTAATGCCATCGCTACTATAGGCTAATGGGTTATTTCCTATAAAATCGCCAACACCACCAGCTACCCATAAACTGCCATTCCAGGCTACTGTATTACATACGCCATTAAAAATAGTAGTATCACCATTAGAAGAATCTGTCCAAGTGATACCATCATTGCTATAGGCTAATAATGTGTCTGTACCTTCACCGCCGGCTATCCATAAAATACCATTCCAAGCTACTGTATTACAAATGCCGTTGCTGAAAATACCAGTACCATTAGATGAATCCGTCCAAGTTATACCATCACTACTATAGGCTAATGTGTTTGTTCCATTTCCACCAGCTACCATAAAATTTTCCGTTACATAAGATGATATGGATCCTGTAGAACCGGTGATACCTGTAGGACCTGTTATACCTGTTAAACCCGTAAGGCCAGTTAAACCCGTTAAGCCAGTTAAACCTGTAAGACCTGTGTCACCCGTTAAGCCCGTTAAGCCTGTTAAACCTGTAAGACCAGTAAGACCAGTTAAACCAGTAAGACCCGTAAGACCTGTTTCACCTGTAAGACCCGTAAGACCTGTAAGACCAGTTTCACCCGTTAAACCTGTAAGACCTGTAGATCCAGAAACAGGTTGTCCTACTATACTATAACAAACTTCACTATTACTAATATCATAGTATAAGTAATTGCTCGTGCCGGTACGCCCTCGAATAGGGGCAACATAAAACGCGTTACTAGCATCTGAATCTAATACAGATCCTTTTGCATTCAAAATAATGGTGTTGGCATGCTGATTATTCGCTCCTGCTCCTTGACCAATAGCAATCGCATTATCTGATTGACCAGTATTACCTGCACTAGCACCAATCGCAATCGCGTTATTAGATTGATCAGCATTACCTGCAAATGAACCAATAGCAATCGCAGATGTTTTTTGATTATTCGCTCCTGCTCCTTGACCAATAGCAATTGTATAATTTGATTGACCAGTATTACCTGCTTCTTGACCAATCGCAATTGCATTATTAGATTGATCAGTATTACCTGCTGATTGACCAATCGCAATCGCATATGATTTTTGATTAGTATTACCTGCTGATTGACCAATCGCAATTGAATATGATTTTTGATTAGTATTACCTGCTGATTGACCAATCGCAATCGCATTATTAGATTGATCAGTATTACCTGCTGATTGACCAATCGCAATCGCATTATTAGATTGACCAGTATTACCTGCTGATTGACCAATCGCAATCGCATTATTAGATTGACCAGTATAACCAGCACTATTACCAATCGCAATCGCGTTATTAGATTGATCAGTATTACCTGCTAATGAACCAATAGCAATCGCATATGATTTTTGATTCTTCGCTCCTGCTGCTGGACCAATAGCAATCGTATAATCTGATTGACCAGTATTACCTGCAAAAGAGCCAAGAGCAATCGCATAATCTGACTGAACAGTACCTGCATATGCACCAATCGCAATCGCAAATAGTGATTGACTATAATACCCAGCAATAGTACCGATAGCTATCGCATTATTAGATTGATCAGTATAACCAGCAGCTGAACCAATCGCAATCGCATATTTTCCTTGATGGCTGCGCCCAGTACCTGGTCCGATAGCTATCGCATTATTAGATTGATCAGTATTACCTGCATATGAACCAATCGCAATCGCATATATTCCTTGGCCAGTTTTACCCGCATTTAAACCAATAGCAACACTGGTACTAGTCATCGAAAAATAATTTTCAATAGTCAACACGCCTCCGCCTGTTATATTTAAATTACCACTCGAATCATATGTTAAATTGGTCGACCCAGTAACACCTGATCCATTATAGAACAAAATAGAACCAGTAGGACCTGAACTAAATCCAGCACCTGTAACGCCAGTTAAGCCAGTTAAACCTGTAAGACCTGTAAGACCTGTAAGACCTGTAAGACCTGTAATACCTGTAAGACCAGTTAGACCAGTTAAGCCGGTTTCGCCCGTTAAACCTGTAAGACCAGTTTCGCCAGTTAAGCCCGTTAAACCCGTTAAACCCGTTAAACCCGTTAAACCCGTTAAACCAGTAAGACCTGTTTCACCTGTAAGACCAGTTAAACCTGTTTCGCCTGTAAGACCCGTTAAACCTGTAAGACCGGTTTCGCCCGTTAAACCCGTTAAACCAGTTAAACCAGTTAAACCCGTTAAACCCGTAAGACCTGTTTCACCCGTTAAACCCGTAAGACCTGTAATGCCTGTAATACCTGTAAGACCTGTTTCACCCGTTAAACCCGTAAGACCTGTTAAACCTGTAAGACCTGTAATACCTGTAAGACCCGTAAGACCTGTAATACCTGTAAGACCTGTTTCACCCGTTAAACCAGTTAAACCCGTTAAACCTGTAAGACCTGTTTCACCCGTTAAACCTGTAAGACCTGTAATACCTGTAAGACCTGTAAGACCCGTAAGACCTGTTTCACCTGTAAGACCTGTAATACCTGTAAGACCCGTAAGACCTGTAATACCTGTA
>Ga0114978_10003284_pt1 | contig 13279 bp, 13 predicted proteins | sample S_140212_EF_Meta_FD_87027 | JGI IMG/M metagenome (GOLD analysis project Ga0114978, IMG submission 87027) | Freshwater microbial communities from Lake Simoncouche, Canada to study carbon cycling - S_140212_EF_MetaG | ecosystem: Environmental > Aquatic > Freshwater > Lake | place: Lake...
GAAGCGATCGTTTGAACCGTGCTGGGTGTCAGAGTTGAGCTCATTCTGGTCGCCTCTACTTTGCGGTCTCGGAAACGGGTGCTGCAACACCCGGGAGGTTCTGGTTTCGGTTGTATTCAGAGCCGAGCTGGCCTTCAAAGCCATCATCAGCAAGTTTCTGAGTGTAGGCAAGCTACTCAGCTTCTGAGACAACCTTGACTTGGAAGAGCATCTGCGAGTGGTACTCGCCACAAAGCTCGGCGCATTTACCCTTGAAGGTTCCTTCACGCTCGGGAACAAACGACATGTAGTTCGTCTTCCCCGGAATCATGTCCTTTTTATACAAAAAGTCGATGACCCAAAAAGAGTGGATGACGTCACGCGCGTTGAGCTGAATCTCGACGGTCTTGCCTACGGGCAAGAACAACGTGGGAATCGAGGCGGGGTCAATCGAGCCCACCGGAGCCGCAGGGTCTTTCGACGGCTGGACTTGAATGCCCGAGGTGTAAACGTTTTCGTTCACGTAGTTGAAGTCCCACGCCCACTGCTTGCCAAAGGCCTGAATGGTGACGTCGGGGTTGTCGTAGCGGGCCTCAATGATGGCCTGATCGCGAGCAGTGAAGGCGAAGAAGCCCAGCACCAAGAAGAGAGGAACAACCGTGAAGAAAATCTCAATCGGCATGTTGTACCGAAGCTGGACGGGGAAACCTGTCTGGCCCTTGCGACGACGGTAGACAATCATTGCCCAGATCATGAGGCCCCAGGTGATGATTCCCACGACGAGAAGCACAATCCAGCTGGTGACCCAGAGACCGACGACGCGATCAACGTGATTGGTGGCAGCACCACCCTCACCGACGGGCAAATAGCCCTGGAGTTGTTGCTGGGTACACCCAGCAAGCACGAACGCTAACGTTGCTGCGATTGGAATCGCAGCCCATCGGAGACGACGAGAAGTACGCACCGCTGACCTTTCACAAAGACTTGCCGGGAACCACAACTACAACGTGTGGTCGACCCTCAGCCTATCGCGTGGGGCAGTTTTTGTTGTGCTCGCCGACGCCGTTTCCGCTCAGAAAAATCGCGGGAAAAACAGTTCTTAGTGGAAGGAATCTCCGCAGGCGCAACTGCCTTCAGCGTTCGGGTTGTCAATTGTGAATCCTTGCTTCTGAATCGTGTCCTCGAAGTCGATGGATGAACCATCAAGGTAAGGAACGCTCATCTTGTCGACGACAACCTCGACACCCTCAAAATCGACAACCGCATCGCCATCAAGAGACCGCTCGTCGAAGTAAAGCTGGTAGATCAATCCCGAACAACCACCAGGCTGGACGGCAACCCGAAGGCGCAAGTCATCGCGACCTTCTTGCGAAAGCAAGCTGCGTACTTTTTCTTTGGCAACGGCGGATAGTCCCACGCCGTGGGCACGTACTTCGGTCGAGATTGTTTCGGTCATTTCCACTCCTCGGAACATGGTGCTTCGGTCTTCTAAGTCTATGACGATAACCCCGCGAGAGGCTGGGTTATTCCTGAGTTAGGCGCCGGAATTTAGCCGCAAGAGAAGCAGTGTTTGGGTGACAATGGCCTTCTCAAAGGCACCAATATGAAGCGACTCGTTGGGGCTGTGCGCTCGGGAATCGGGGTCCTCGACCCCCGTGACGAGGATCTGAGCCTGAGGGAACATTGCCACAAAATCGGAGATAAAGGGAATGGATCCTCCGACGCCCATATCTACGGGGGCAATCCCCCACGCGTCTTCCATTGCCGAACGCGCCGCCATCGCCGCGGGCCCGGTGGTGTCCGCCAAGAATGGTTCCCCCGTACTGAGGTCTGAGATGACCGGAACGACTCCCCAGGGGGCATTCGCCGAAAGATGCGCGGTAACGGTGTCAGCCGCCGCGGCCGCCTTTTGCCCCGGAGCCACTCGCACGCTTACGCGAACCGACACCTCGGGCAACAAAGTATTTGACGCGTTATCAACGTTTGGCGCATCAATTCCGGTCACCGTGATGGACGGCTGATTCCATATTCGATTCAAAAATGTTCCTGATCCAAGGGGGCTGATGCCCTTCAGTAGGCCGGATTCCTCGCGAAGCTGAGCTTCGTCGTATTCCGGCGTAATCGGAGCATTGGACGTCAAGCCATCCACGGCAACAGATCCATCGGCGTGATGAAGCGTGGCAAGGAGGTGGATCATGGCGAGCATGGCATCCGGAATGGCACCCCCAAACATGCCTGAATGCACGGCGTGATCCAGGGTGCGAACAGTGAGCTTGAAGGTCACATTTCCGCGAAGGCTGACGGTGAGGGCCGGAACGGTTTCACTCCAGTTGCCGGAGTCAGCGACGATGATGATGTCGGAGGCCAACAGCTCACGGTGGTCGGCGAGGAAGTTCTGGAACGAGGGTGAGCCAAACTCCTCTTCGCCCTCCACGTAGAGAACAACACCGAGGTCCACGTCCCCAACAAGCTCGGTGAGGGCGCGCAGTGACGCGATGTGAGACATGACGCCAGCCTTGTCATCGGCGGAACCGCGACCAAACATGCGATCGCCGATCACGACAGGTTCAAAGGGGGTTGTGAGCCAATCGGAATCGGCTCCGGGAGGCTGAACATCATGGTGCGCATACAGCAACACCGTGGGCCGTCCATTTTTCGCCGCACGCCGGGCGACAACCGCCGGCTGTCCCAACCCTAAACCGTCGCTCTTCTGAGATTGAAGAATATTCACGGTCTCAAAAAAGGCGAGACCCCTCGCAAGACTGGCAACGGCTTCACTGCTGCGCTGAACGTTTGCCGGGTCGAACGAGCTCCACGAAACGGAGGGGATGCGGACCAAAGTTGCGAGTTCGTCAAGGATGGTGTCGAGGTCACGAGAAATCAGGGCAGCGACGTCTGTGGCGTCAGCATTCATATGGCTCATGTTGGTAATCTTAGGGACGTACTTTACGAACAAGGGACCTCACCGTGGCACAAGGAAAATCTCAGTCTGAGCGCAACGCCGACGAAAGCTCTGCGACAGAGTCGTCCAAGGGTCACGCAACGCCCACGCGCAAAGAGCGCGAAGCGGCCAACCAGCGCCCCCTCGTTCCCTCGGACCGCAAGGTAGCGTCAAAGGAATATCGCGCCCAACAGGCCGAGGCCCGCAACCGTGCCCGCATCGGAATGGCTGCCGGTGAAGAGAAGTACCTCCCTGTTCGCGACCGCGGTGTTCAGCGTCGTTATGCTCGGGACTACGTAGACGCTCGCTACAACGTTGGTGAGCTGATGGTTCCCTTCATGTTCCTCGTCATCATCATGACGTTCTTGCCCGATCAGAACATCGCCCAGTTGGGCATCCTGACGCTGTGGGGCTTCTTCCTCGTTGCCATCATCGACGTCGTCATCGCTACGTGGATGCTCCGCCGCCGCATCGATGCCAAATTTGGCGAGGGCAACATGGAACGGGGCATCCGCTGGTATGCCGCCATGCGCACCTTGCAGATGCGCCAGCTTCGTTTGCCGAAGCCTCAGGTCAAGCGTCGCGCCTTCCCCAGCTAGTCGGAAGCGAAGCTACCAAACGGGGAAGCTTCTCACCTAAAAAGCTCGACGAATCCGGGCGAGTCCCCGATTGATTTCGCGGGCCCACGCTGGACCACGGTAGATAAAAGCTGTGTAGCCCTGAACAAGGGTTGCTCCCGCATCGAGACGTTCTTGAACATCGGCAGCATTTTCGATGCCCCCGACCGAAATGACACACAGTGTCGACGGAACAACGGCGCGAATCACCATCAGAACTTCGAGGGAACGAGCGGCAAGGGGTGCGCCGGAGAGCCCTCCAGCCCCAGCGGCCTCAATCTCGGCCGCGCTGGCTACCAAACCCTCACGGGAGAGTGTCGTGTTCGTGGCAATGATGCCATCAAGCCCAAGACGCACCACGAGTTCAGAGATTCTCACGACCTCGTCATTGGTGAGATCCGGAGCAATCTTGACCAGAAGTGGCGTCGAGCCGCACTCGGCTTTCACCGCTGTCAGCAGGGGTTCGAGCTGGTCGAGTTCTTGGAGCCCCCGCAGGCCGGGAGTGTTGGGCGATGAAACGTTGACCACGAGATAGTCAGCCAACGGGGCGAGAAGACGGGTGCTCACGAGGTAATCAGCCGTGGCATTTTCAACCTCGACCACACGACTCTTGCCGATGTTGACCCCAATGACCGGGCGATTGCGACGCGCGTGGAGCTTTGTGAGCCGGGGAACGGCCGCTGCGGCTCCCCCATTATTGAAACCCATTCGATTGATCACGGCACGGTCCCCAACCAGACGAAATAATCGTGGGCGTGGATTACCAGGTTGGGCCACCGCCGTGAGGGTTCCCACTTCTACGTGGCCGAAACCAAGCGCCCCGAGTCCAGCAACCATCGTCGCGTCCTTGTCAAAACCCGCGGCAACACCGAAGGGTGACTCAAAATGCAGGCCCAGAGTCTGCACGTGCAAGGCGGCATCGGCGTGCGTCGCGCGCGACTTCATCGATCGAAAAAAGGGGAGACCGGCCGCCTTGATCACGGTGGCACCGAGGTGGTGGGCGTCCTCGGGATCAAATCTTTTCAAGACGAGCGTAAACAGTGTCGCGTAGACCCGCGAGCCGCGAGCCTGCGCCCGCGTCAGCGTATTCAGATAGCTCACGAGAGTGAATCTGCGGAGTCAGACTGGGCCCGTGCGTGCTGCAAGCGCAGATCCGCAATCGCCATCTCAAAGTCCTCAAGGGACTCAAAGCCCTGGTAAACGCTCGCAAAGCGAAGGTAGGCAACTTCGTCAAGGTCCCGAAGGGAGGGCAAAATTGCGAGCCCAATCTCATTCGCTTCAATTTGTGATGCCCCGGTGGCGCGAATTGTCTCTTCAACTTTTTGAGCCAAGCCGGCGAGATCGGCGTCGGTAACGGGCCGACCCTGGCAGGCCTTGCGCACGCCAGACACGACCTTCTCGCGGCTAAAGAGCTCGATGACCCCGGATCGTTTGATCACACTCAAGCTGGCCGTCTCGGTGGTAGAAAAACGCCCCCCGCACTCGGGGCACTGGCGGCGGCGGCGAATGGACAGACCGTCGTCAGAGGTACGGGAATCAATGACGCGAGAGTCGGAATGGCGACAGAAAGGACAATACATGCGCGGTCAGCTTTCAGCTCTGGGGAAGATTGAATCGGGCGTCAACAGCGTCGCCGTGGGCGGGGAGGTCTTCGTCATCAGACAGACGCCGAATGCCGGCAGCAACAACACCAAGAGCACCTTTGTCGTAGGAAATTACTTGTTGAGCCCGCAGGAACGTGTAGGCACCCAGGCCTGCAGAAAAGAGTGCTTGCCCGGCCGTGGGTAAGACGTGGTTGGAACCGGCGGAATAATCTCCCAGGCTCACGGGCGTGAAATCGCCCAAGAAGACGGCACCCGCGTTGACGATGCGCGCCAGCTCTGCCTCAGGATTGGTTGTCTGAATCTCGAGGTGCTCGGGGCCGTAGGCATTGGAGAAGTCAGTGGCAACCGTGAGGTCATCAACGAGGACCAAGGCCGATTGTTCCCCCGCGCAGGCCGCGACGACTCGGTCGCGATGCGTTGTCGTTGCCGACTGGCGCTCGAGTTCTGCGCGAACGGCCTCAATGAGCAGGTCAGAGTCGGTCACCAGGACGGCGGAAGCAAGCTCATCATGCTCCGCTTGCGAAATCAGATCGGCGGCAACCAAGGCGGGGGTCGCCGAGTCATCGGCGATGATCAAAATCTCTGTGGGGCCAGCCTCAGAGTCAATGCCGACAACGCCACGCACGAGTCGCTTGGCGGCAGCGACGTAGAGATTCCCGGGCCCGGTGACGACGTTGACGGGTTCAAGACCGATATCGGGCACACCGTGAGCGAAAGCGCCAATTGCCCCCGCGCCCCCCATGGCGTAAACCTCGGTGACGCCCAAAAGCCTGGCTGCAGCCAAAATTGTGGGGTGAACACGACCGCCGAAGTATTGCTGCGGCGGAGATGCCAGCGCGATCGATGCAACTCCGGCAACCTGGGCCGGCACGACGTTCATAATGACGCTCGAGGGGTACACCGCCTTGCCGCCGGGAACGTAGAGCCCCACGCGCTCCACGGGCTGCCAGCGCTGAACAACGGTTGCTCCGGGAGCAATCTGGGTGGTGTGAGCCGGGGGAACTTGCGCCGCCGACGCGAGGCGCACGCGCGCAATCGTCTCTTCGAGCGCTGCCCGCAGTTCGGGATCCAGTGAGGCGATGGCGTCATCAAAGTGTGACGCTGGAACGCGTACTTCGTATTCACTTACGTGATCGAGTCGTTCGGCCTGCTCGCGCAAGGCAGCGGAACCCGTGGCGCGCACCGCCGCGATGAGGCCGGCTGCGGCCGCGGAGGCGGCATCCACATCAATGGAGTTACGCGGAATCAGGGTCAACAACTCGCTGCGCGAGGGGCGCTTTCCGCGAAGATCGAGGGTACGAATCATGAGGGTTCCAGTCTAGGTAAGGCAGTGCGGGCCTCAGCCCAGGCACCCCGGGCCGAGCAACGACTTGATTTCGCCATAAAGGTCGGGGGTGAGCATGACAGGGGTCGGAATCTCAAAGACGCGGGTCGTCGCTCCTTTGGTAAGCCGCAGACGAACATCGCTTTGGCCCGGATGGCGCCGCAATACTTCGGACAACGCCTGAATGGTCTTCGTGGTGGCCCGCACCTCAGACAGGGTGAGCGTCAGGGGCCCGTTGTCGAGGGCTCCCCCGACATCCGGAACAAACATGCTCATGGCCTGAATGTTCATGCCATCGTCGCGAACGTTGACACGGCCCTTGATGACCATGACCTGATCGGTTTCTAACGTGGGCCCAAACTCGGCGTAGACGCGGCCGAGAATCATGATGTCGATATCGCCCCCAAAATCTTCAAGCTTGATGATGCCGTACTGGTTGCCCGAGTTTTTGGCGATGCGCCGCTGCACTTCGGTGACCAGACCGGCCAGAGTTACGACATCGGAATCTTGCGTGTGATCGGACATCGTCAGTTCGTTGATGGTGATGCTCGCGTGCTTGGCCAGTTGGAGCTCGAGGCCGGCGAGGGGGTGATCCGATACGTACAGCCCCAACATTTCACGCTCGAAGGCGAGCTTGTCGCGCTTATTCCACTCGGGGCGGTCTGGAACGTTGTTCTGCTCCTGAGTGAACTCAAACATGTCCCCGAACAAGTCGACTTGACCGTGGGCTTCATTGCGTTTCAGGCTGACGGCCGATTCCACGGCATCCTCGTGAATTTCCAGCAGTGCCCGCCGGGTGGCGCCCATGGCATCAAAAGCACCGGCCTTGATCAGCGATTCGATGTTCTTCTTGTTGGCCACAGGGATGGGGACTTTTTTGAGGAAATCGTGGAAGGACTCGAAACGGCCCTTCTCGGTGCGCGCGAGCTTGATGGATTCGACGACGTTGAAGCCCACATTGCGAATGGCCCCCAATCCGAAGCGGATGTCGGTGCCAACGGCGGAGAACACGCCATCAGATTCGTTGACGTCCGGGGGCAGAACCTTCATGCCCATGCGGCGGCATTCCGAGAGATAGATGCCGAGCTTGTCTTTGGAATCCCCGACGCTGGTGAGAAGGGCGGCCATGTACTCGGCCGGGAAGTTTGCCTTCAGGTACGCCGTCCAGTAGCTGAGCACGCCGTAACCGGCCGAGTGCGCCTTGTTGAAGGCGTAGTCAGCGAAGGGCATCAGCGTGTCCCACAGCACCTTTACCGCGGGCGCGCTGTAGCCGTTACCCAGCATGCCGGCCTCGAAGTCGGCGTACTGCTTGTCCAGTTCAGACTTTTTCTTTTTTCCCATCGCACGGCGCAAAACGTCGGCTTGCCCAAGCGTGAAGCCGGCGACCTTCTGCGCCACGGCCATGACCTGTTCTTGATAGACAATCAGCCCATAGGTGGTGCCCAGCGTCTCCGCAAGGGGCCCCTCGAGTTCAGGATGAATCGCCTCAATGTCTTGGAGCCCATTTTTTCGCAAAGCGTAATTGGTGTGCGAGTTCATGCCCATGGGGCCCGGGCGATACAGGGCAATGACGGCCGAGATGTCCTCGAAGCTGGTGGGCTTCAACTGGCGAAGCAACGCGCGCATGGGGCCACCATCGAGCTGGAATACCCCGAGGGTGTCTCCGCGACTGAGCAATTCGTACGTGGCCGGATCGGCGTCAAGATCGAGGCCTTCGGGTTCGACGGTGATGCCACGGTTGTACTGGATGTTCACCAGCGCATCCTGAATGACGGTGAGGTTACGCAACCCCAAGAAGTCCATTTTCAGAAGCCCCAGTGCCTCACAGGGGGGCTGGTCAAACTGGGTGATGATGGCGCCGTCATCTTCGCGTTTCATGATGGGGATGACGTCAATTAGTGGCTCAGCCGACATGATGACCCCGGCGGCGTGAACCCCCCACTGGCGCTTCAGATTTTCAATTCCGCGGGCGGTTGCAAAGACGGTTGCGGCGTCAGCATCCGTTTCCACAATGGCCCGGAAATCGGCAGCCTCTTTGTAACGGGGAGCCTTGGGATCGGTTATCTCGGTGAGCGTGATGTCCTTGCCCATAATCGAGGGCGGCATCGCTTTAGTGAGCTTCTCCCCCACCGAATACGGCATGCCCAAAACGCGAGCAGAATCCTTCAGCGCCTGTTTGGCCTTAATCGTGCCGTACGTGACAATTTGGGCCACGCGGTCGTCGCCATATTTTTCGGTCACATAACGGATGACCTCGCCGCGGCGTCGATCATCGAAGTCGACGTCGACGTCGGGCATCGAGACGCGCTCGGGGTTCAAGAACCGCTCAAAGATGAGGCCGTGGTGCAGGGGGTCCAGCTCGGTGATCCCCATGGCATAGGAGGCCAACGAACCGGCGGCAGATCCTCGACCGGGGCCCACCCGAATCCCTTGGGCACGCGCCCACGCGATGAAGTCAGAGACGACCAAGAAGTAGCCGGGGAACCCCATCTGAATGATGACGTCGACCTCATATTTTGCCTGTGCAACGTGCTTGTCACTCACGCCACCCGGAAAACGCTTGGCCAAGCCAGCGTCGACCTCCTTCGAGAACCAGGATGCCTCCGTCTCCCCTTCGGGTACCGGGAAGCGAGGCATGAGGTCGCGCTTAGCAAAAGAGGTCTCACAACGCTCGGCGATAAGTAGCGTGTTATCGCAGGCCTCGGGATGATCCCGAAAAACGTTGCGCATTTCTGCCGCCGATTTGAGGTAGAACTCGTTCGAGTCGAACTTGAAACGTTTGGGGTCATCCAGTGTCGAACCGGACTGCACGCACAAAAGGGCGGCGTGCGCTGTGGCATCGTGGGCATGCGTGTAGTGCAGGTCGTTGGTAGCCAGCAACGGAAGGTCAAGCTCCTTGGCAAGTTTCAGGAGGTCAGCCATGCCGCGGCGCTCGATATCGAGGCCGTGGTCCATGATTTCGATGAAGAAGTTCTCTTTGCCGAAGATGTCTCTGAACTCGGCGGCGGCATCGAGCGCTTCTTTGTACTGGCCAATTCGCAGGCGCGTCTGAATCTCGCCACCGACGCAACCCGAGGTGGCGATGAGGCCCTTGCCATAGGTGTTCAGCAGCTCGCGGTCCATGCGGGGCTTGAAATAGTATCCCTCGAGCGAGGCCAAGGAAGACATGCGAAAGAGGTTGTGCATGCCCTCAGTCGACGATGCCAAAAGCGTCATGTGGGTATAGGAACCGGAGCCCGACACGTCATCCTCGGCACCCGCGGAATTCCAGCGAACACGGGTTTTGTCCGTGCGGTGCGTTCCCGGCGTCAGATACGCCTCGGTGCCAATAATCGGTTTGATTCCCGCATCGGTGGCCGCGTTCCAGAAGTCATACGCGCCAAACATGTTGCCATGGTCGGTAATCGCAATTGCCGGCATTTGCGCGGCCACTGCCGCCTCAATGAGCGGCTTCACCCGGGCGGCACCATCGAGCATGGAGTACTCAGAATGGACGTGCAGGTGAACGAACGAATCGTTTTCCTGTGCCACGTGTCACTCCGGTCTTTAGGTGCTGATCTAGAACCTCTAGCTTAAGGCCAGCGACTAAGAGCGAAGCACCTCAAGGGCATGTTCGAGGTCAGCCGGGTAAGGACTTTCGAACTCAACCCACTCCCCCGTGGCCGGATGAGTGAAGCCCAGCTTGTGCGCGTGCAACCACTGACGTTGCAAACCAAGGCGGGCAGAAATTGTGGGATCCGCTCCGTACAGCGTGTCGCCGACGCAAGGGTGACGCTGAGCGGCCATGTGGACGCGAATCTGGTGGGTGCGGCCCGTCTCGAGGTTCACTTCCAGCAACGACGCCGAGCGGAATGCTTCGAGGGTCTTGTAGTGCGTGATGGATCGTTTACCGTCGGTAATAACAGCAAATTTCCAGTCAGAACGAGGATGCCGCCCGATAGGTGCGTCAATCGTGCCCGCAAGGGGGTCCGGGTGGCCCTGAACCACCGTGTGGTACGTCTTGGTGACCTCGCGGTCATGGAACGCCTTCTTGAGGTTTGTGTACGCCAGCTCGCTCTTAGCGACGACCATGAGGCCACTCGTGCCCACGTCGAGGCGATGCACGATTCCGGCGCGCTCGGCAGCACCGGAGGTAGAAATCGTGAAGCCAGCCCCGGCGAGTGCCCCGAGAACAGTGGGACCTTCCCAGCTTGCCGCCGGATGCGCGGCAACGCCCACGGGTTTATCCACCACGACGATGTCGGCATCGTCAAAGACAATTCCAAAGTCAGGGACCAGCATCGGGATGATGCGCGGTTCTTCCTTGGGGAGCCAGGTCACCGAGAGAAATGCTTCTCCCACCAATTTGTCGGACTTGCCGAGGATGCGTCCGTCCATTTCGACGCCACCGGCTTCCGCAATTTCTGCGGCCAACGTGCGGGAAAAACCGAAGAGACGAGCCAATCCAGCGTCGACGCGAACGCCGTCAAGCCCATCAGGAACGGGGCAGGAACGTGATTCCATTTTTACAACACTTCTTCGGTGAGCTTCTCTTTGCGGTTGCGAGTGCCGTCGATGTTGATTCCCAGAATCGTGAGAAGCACGAAGAGAATCATGCTCGAGACGATGGCAATATCGGCGACATTGAAAATTGCGGGCAACATCCACGGCATGGAGATGAAGTCCACGACATGGCCCTCACCGAAACTCGGTTCCCGAAAGAGCCGATCGGTCAGGTTGCCGAGCGTGCCGCCGAGAAGTAGCCCGAACACAACGGCCCAGGCGAGCGACCTAATTTTTCGGGCGAAAAAAATAATGGCAGCGGTGACCACAGTGGCGAGGATGGAAAAAATCCAGGTCGAACCCGAGGCCAAGGAGAAAGCAGCCCCGGGGTTTCGCACAAAAGTGAATACCAAAAAGTCGCCCAGCACATGAAGGGGTTGTCCTTCGACAAGATCCCTCACGACGAGCATCTTTGTGAGCTGGTCAGCAACGTAAATTACCAGGGCAGCAATCCCCAGCAAAACCAGCACTCTCACACTCGTGCGTGGGTGCTTTGACGCGCTCACTTATGCTTGGGGAGAGGTGCCCGCGGGACCCTCGCTGACGACCGACATGGCGTCAAGGTTTGCAAGTTCAGACGCGATGTAAGCCTTCAGCTTCTGGCGGTATTCGCTCTCGAAGCTCTTGAGTTCGGCGATCGAGGTAAGAAGTTCCATTCTTTCGGCTTCGAACTTCTTGAGCTGGCTCCGAGCGGATGCTTCGGCTTCCAGAACCAGACGAGTGGCCGTTTCGTGACCCTCGGCAATCAATTCATCGCGCTTCTGAACACCTTCACGGACGTGTTCCTCGTGCAGGCGACGCGCCAACTGGAGAAGGTTGTTGGAGCTTGTCGTGTCGACGTCTTCTGACGCAGCCACGAGAGTCGGGGCCACAACGGCGGCGACCACGGGTGCGGCGGCGGGAGCAGCGGGGGCTGCCGGAGCTGCCCCACCCTGGCGAGCTTCCAAAGCATCAAGCTTCGCCTTGAGCTCTTCGTTTTCTTGGGTCAGGCGGCGGAGTTCAACGACGATTTCATCGAGAAAGTCATCGACCTCATCTTGGTCGTAACCTTCGCGGAATTTCGTCTGCTGAAACCGTTTGTTGACTACGTCTTCGGGCGTTAAAGCCATGCTGCGCCACCTTCGTTACTGTAAAAATTATCGCGCCACCCCAAGGTGACTTAACTACGTTAGCAAACCCATCCGCGGATGACGAAAGGGAGCCTAGAACTGGTACTGAATTATTCGAACGACATACATCGCAAAAATTGCCGCGAGCATGACGACGGTCCAACCAAAATCAAGGGCAATTGCCCCGAATGAAATCGGTTTAATGAAACGACGCACAAAACGCAAAGGCTTGTCGGTCACCGTATAGATGAAACTCACGATGACGAGGATGAATCCTCGTGGTCGCCACGATCGCGCAAATGCTTGAACGAAGTCGAAAATGAGTCGACCCCACATTGCAAAAACAAAAATCAGCAGTGCGTAGTAAACAATGGCGGCAAGAATCGAAATCATGGGGGAAAAAAGGGCCGTCGAGAGATCGGCGAGAGCGCCGAGGTCTACTGACCGAAGAAGGTCGTGTCGACCTCAGCCGTGTTCGCGGCGGGATCTCCTGTGATGGCAACGTGAGACGGGGACAGCAGGAAGACCTTGCTGGTGACGCGCTCAATCTTGCCGTACAAGCCCTGGGACAGTCCCGAGGCAAAATCGATCAGACGGCGAGCATCCGTTTCCGTCATTTGCGACAGGTTCATGATGACGGGGATTCCCTCACGGAAGTTCTCGGCAATAACCTTTGCGTCGCTGTACTGCTTGGGGTGCACTGTCACGATTTCATTCATGTCACTCACAGCCTGCTGCTTGGAAGCATTAGTCTTTCTGATTTGTGTGACCTGAGCACGACCGACAGGAGCGGTGTGCGAATGAGGACCCGCAGAAATCGGTGCGGAAGTTTCGTATTCGTCCTCGTCGGCGAGACCGAGATAGACCATGGTCTTCTTGAGCGGGTTGGACATTGAAACCTCCGGGTTAGTAGTACGTCTATGACGAGATTAACTTGCCGGAGGCCTTTCTCCCGTGATTGCCGTACCAATTCTTAGGTGTGTCGCGCCCTCGGCGATTGCCGCAGCGTAGTCGTACGACATCCCGGCGGAGATAAATGAAGCTGCCGGAATAATGCTCTGCAGAAGTTCAGAGGCCTCCCGCACGCGAACGAAGGCTTCGCGCGGATCAACCTCCAGCGGCGCAACGGCCATGACGCCCAGGACACGCAGGCTGGGCGTTGC